>Ga0137403_10002788_pt1 | contig 21215 bp, 21 predicted proteins | sample CZOMad2_1_16fung_FD_122057 | JGI IMG/M metagenome (GOLD analysis project Ga0137403, IMG submission 122057) | Vadose zone soil fungal communities from Angelo Coast Range Reserve, California, USA - CZOMad2_1_16fungal (Hybrid Assembly) | ecosystem: Environmental > Terrestrial > Soil > Vadose zone...
CGTCGAGCAGGCGGCGGTCACGGGGCTCGTGTATGGCGGCATCTTCGCGCTGACGGGAGAGCTGTTCATGCTGATGGTCGCCCACGCGACATTCGACCTCGTGGCGCTCGCGCTGATCTACTGGAATCTCGAGCCCCGGATCGCCCATCTATTCTTCAGATAAAGGAGTTCAACTCGAAACTTCCAGTGCGCCTGTGAGTAGGGCCTGACGATGCTCGGAATCCCGGAGTGGGCGCTCGGTGTCACCGCGATCCTCGCGGTCGTGTCCGTCCTGAAGGTGGTGACGGCGCGGCTCATGCCGCCCGGCTACCGGCAGCGCTCGTGGAGGGGTGACCTACTTCCTCCCGAGACTGAAGACCTGCAGGCGAGGCTCGCGGAGCTCGATGAGCTGAAACGCCGAGTCGCTGAGCTGGAAGAGCGGGTCGACTTTACTGAACGGCTTCTTGCGAGACAGCGCGAAGGAGAACGGTTGCAGCCTTAGACTACAGCACGACGATCCGACCTCGAGCGCCACGTCGATTTCTAGTTTCCTGGTGGCGTATCCCGTGGAATCCAACCCGCCCGCGCGACCTCTGGCTCAGCACGAAGCGTGTTTATGAGTTGCAGCAGTGCCTCGAAGCTTGGGCCAGGATCTGGGATTCGTACGAAGAAGCGACCAGCCGGCGTTACACCAGTCACGCGCATGGAGTGGCGCGCGAGAAAGACCGTCTTGGCCGAGTCCGAGAGATTCGGTTTGAACGTGAGCGAAATGTCCGTCCGGAAGACGCGAACCGAACCCTCAGGGAGCGTTACGACCCGGGACGTGTCTAGCTCAGGCAAGCGATCAACGAGAAGCGGCCAGCGTGTCTGTTGTTGCACGCTACCTGCGCTCATCGCGGGCAAGGCTACCTGTCCCGGTTTGATTGGCCGGCAGCCGCCAGAGTAACAGGCTAGCAACCCGGAAAATGGGAGGAGTTTCCAACCTCTTGTGTGCATAGCCGTCATTGAGACACTCGATCAACGGATACTAAAGCGGGGGCTACTTCGGCTGCCAGCGCGCCTCTTTGAGCAGCTGCGCGATGATGTCCGGGGCGGTCCGTCCCGCCGCCTCAGCCGCAAAATTGATCACGATACGGTGCGTCAGCACCGTCGGCGCGACCTGGCGCAGGTCGTCCTCGTCCGCCATCGGCCGGCCATCCAGCGCCGCCCGCGCTTTGGCGCCGAGGATCAGGTATTGCGAGGCGCGGGGACCGGCGCCCCAGGAGATGTACTCTTTAATGAAGGGGAGCGAGGCCTCCTCGGGAGGCCGGGTCATCCGCACCAGCGTCACCGCCGCCTTCACCAGCGCCTGCGACACCGGAATACGCCGCACCAGATGCTGCATCGCGACCACATCGTCGGACGTGAGTACCGAATTCACCTCGGCCATCGCATCGCTGGTCGTGGCGGCGACGATCGCCTCTTCCTCTTCCTGCGACGGATAGTCCACCCGCAGCTCGAACATGAACCGATCTAATTGAGCTTCTGGGAGGGGATAGGTGCCCTCCTGCTCGATCGGGTTCTGCGTCGCGAGCACGAAGAACGGCGCCGGCAGGTGGTGCGTCTGGCCCGCGGCACTCACCTGATGCTCCTGCATCGCCTGCAGCAGCGCCGCCTGCGTCTTGGGCGGCGTGCGATTGACCTCGTCGGCGAGCACGATGTTCGCGAACACGGGTCCGCGCACGAATCGGAAGCCACGCTTCCCCGTGGTGAGGTCCTCTTCGATGATCTCGGTGCCGGTGATGTCGGACGGCATGAGGTCCGGAGTGAACTGGATGCGATTGAACGCGAGGTCGAGCGACTCCGCGACCGTCTGCACCATCAAGGTCTTGGCGAGCCCCGGCACGCCGACGAGCAGTGCGTGGCCGCCCGAGAAGATTGCCGTGAGAATCCCGTCCAACACTTCGCGTTGCCCCACGATGCGCTGACCGACCTGCGCCAGCAGGTCCTTGCGCGCGCCGGCGAGACGCTCGAGCAATTCGACGTCGCCGGAGGGCGCGGGGAGCGGGGAGCGGGGGGAGCGGGGCGTAGACGTCATTGGGCCAACATCAATTTAAATGATTGCGGAGTAAATAGTTGTAGCTCTTACGATTTGCTTGCGAAAAATTTCACAAGCGCCTAGGTTTCCGGGCGCAACATGACTCCCGCACAAAAAGACGAAGGGCCGGAGGCCAAGGGCTACGGCCAAGGCTATCAGTACTTCGGGATGGCCCTGAACTTCACCGTCGCGATCCTGCTGTTCGGCGCCGGCGGATGGTTTCTGGATGGGTGGGTCCATACCCGTCCCTTGTTCGCGATCGTGGGAGCGTTCGTCGGTGGGTTTGCCGGCTTCATGAGTATCTACTACCGGGTGAAGAAAGACATCGACGGTAAGGGGCGGTAGGGGGCGGTACAGGGCGGTAAAGGGGGCGCGACGATGAAGGCATTCGGATTGCTCGGCGCGCTCGGTGTCGGTTTGGTCGTCGTCGCGGCGCTGCTCGGTGGTAAGCCCGCCGCAATCGGTGGCGGGGTCGCGGTGATCGCGCAGCTCTGGGCGGTCGCGCTGCTGCGGCCGAAGATGGGGGCGCCCAGCCCCGAGTTCATGGCCCGCTGGCTCGGCGGCATGGCGATCCGGTTGCTGGGTGTGGGCGTCGTCCTGATCGTCTCGCGGACCGTGCCGGCCCTGCTCGCGTACGTTGGTGTGCTGTTGCCGCTCTTGTTCCTGGAAACGAGGTTTCTCAGGTGATTTTCCAGAAGCCGGACATCGGCGCCATGATCTTCGAGCACACCGGCGACAGCAAGTTCGTCGAGCTGCCGTTCGGGTTGGGCGAGTGGCACTTGCCGGGTCCCTGGGTCATCCCTGGCACCACCATCGACGTCTCGCCGACCAAGCACGTCGTGTTCATGATTCTGGCCGCCTTCCTCGTTTGGCTCACGATCTGGTGGGGTGGGCGACAGGTCGATCGTCGCCATCGCGAGGGCAAGGCGCCGCGCGGCTTTGGCGCTGCGGTCGAGGCGCTCGTGCTGTTCGTCCGCGACGACGTCGCGATCGCGAACATCGGGCACGGGGGTGAGAAGTTCGCCCCCTACATCATCTCGCTCTTCTTCTTCATTCTGTACTGCAACCTGCTCGGCCTGCTGCCGTGGGGCGCGGCCGCGACCGGCAACATCGCGGTGACCGCGGGGCTCGCGCTGACGGCGTTTCTCACGATCGAGATCTCCGGCTTCCGGGCGCTCGGCCCGAAAGGCTACCTCAAGACGATCGTGATGGTGCCGCCGGGCATGACGGGCGCCGGGGCGGTCATCATGGCAATCATCATGACGCCGGTCGAGCTGATCGGGAAACTCGTCAAGCCGTTTGCGCTGACGCTGCGACTTTTCGCAAACATGACGGCCGGTCACTTCGTCATCCTGGTGCTGCTCGGTTTGATCTTCGTGTTCGGCACCGCACCGGCGGTGATTCGCTACGGTGTCGTGACCGGCTCAATCGCGCTGACGTTGTTCATGATGTTTCTCGAGCTGCTGGTCGCGTTTCTGCAGGCATATATCTTTGCGCTGCTCACGTCCGTATTCATCGGACTGATGCGGCATGAACACTAGAACACTCCACTAGAGGAAAACATGCACAACCTGCTCATGCTGCTCCAAGCAAGTGAAGCGGCGGCGCTCAACAACAACGCCCTGCTCGGCGCGGGGATCGGGATGGGACTCGCGATCATCGGCGCCGGCATCGGCATCGGTCGCATCGGCGGCCAGGCGGTCGAGGCGATCGCGCGGCAGCCCGAAGCCTCGGCGGACATCCGCGGCGCGATGATCCTGACGGCGGCGCTCGTCGAAGGGGCGACGCTGGCGGCGTTGGTATTCGCCCTGCTCTTCAAGCTGGCCTAGTGCTAGCACTCCTTCAGGAGGGGGCTCACGAGGCCGCAGGCGGGCCGTTCACGATCAACCCCGGGTTGATCATCTGGACGCTCGTCGTCTTCGGTATCCTGCTCTTCATCCTCTGGCGGAAAGGCCTTCCCTTCCTCGTCAAGTCGGTCGAGGAGCGCGAGCGCCGCATCCAGAAGCAGCTCGAGGACGCCGAGAAGGCGAACACCGAGGCGCAGCGGCTGCTGGAGGAGCACAAGAAGCAGATCGCCGCGGCGCGGAACGAGGCGCAGGAGATTCTGGCGAAGGCCAAGTCCGTCTCGGAGAAGGAGCGCGCGACGCTGCTCGCCAAGGCGCGCGAGGAGTACGACGCGCTGCTGAACCGGGCGCGCAAAGACATCGATGCCGAGAAGGAAAAGGCGATCCAGGCGCTGCGGCGCGAGGCCGTGGACCTGTCGATCGCCGCGGCCTCGCGCGTGATCGAGGCGAATCTCGACACCGACGCGAACCGCAAGCTCGTGACGGAGTTCCTCGAGAGCCTCGGCAAGGCGGAGAAGAAGAAGTGAAGAGCATCACCGTCGCGCGCAATTACGCCGAGGCACTGTTCGCGGCCGGCGACAAGTTCGGCGACGTGCTGGACGCGGTCGCCGGCGCGGTACAGGCGGACGAGCGCATCGCCGCGGTGCTGGAATCGCCGCGGGTCTCCAAGGCCGCGAAGGGCCAAATTCTGGAGAAAGCGCTGAAAGGAGAGGCGCCGCGCGAGTTTGTGCGGTTTCTGCAAGCGGTCGTGCGGCGCGGGCGCCAGGGTCTGCTGGGCGAGATAGCGCAGGAATATCAGGTGCTATTAGATGTGAAGCTGAACCGCGTGCACGCCGGCGTCACGCTCGCCGATGAGGCCGACACCCGTACGCAGAAGTCGGTGGTCGAGCGGCTGACGAAGGCGCTCGGGCGCGAGGTCCGGGCCTACTTCCGGTCCGATCCAAAGATCCTCGGCGGGGTAGTCGTACGCGTCGGTGACCGCATATTCGATGGCTCAGTCCGGAGACGGTTGACAGCACTGCAACGGAGAATGCTTACAGGGGAGTGACTATGAAGAGCCTCGCACTAATGGGTTTGCTCACGGTTGCACTTCCTCTCGCAGACAAGCCTCCCGTCATCAAAGAATGGCCTGTGCCGTGGGCGGATACGCGTCCCCGCGATCCGTTCCTCGATCCGACCACGAACCGCATCTGGTTCTGCGGCCAGGCGGGCAACTATCTCGCCTACTTCGTGCCGGAGACGGGCGAGTTCAAGAAGTACGATCTTCCGCCCGGCAGCGGCCCCCACAACCTGATCGTCGACAAGTCCGGGTTCGTGTGGTACTCGGGCAATCTCGCCGGCTACATCGGCCGCCTCGATCCCAAGGACGGCAGCATCAAGCAGTATCCGATGCCGGACCCGATGGTGCGCGATCCTCACACGCTGGTCTTCGACAAGAACGGGGACGTCTGGTTCTCGGCGCAGGGCGGCAACGCGATCGGCAAGCTGACCGTGAGCAGCGGCAAGGTTCAGCTGCTCAAGGTCCCCACGCCGAATGCGCGTCCCTACGGGATCAAGCTGGACTCCAAGGGGCGGCCGTGGATCGTCCTGTTCGGCACGAACAAGATCGCGACCGTCGATCCCGCCACCATGCAGCTGCGCGAGATCACGCTGCCGCGCGCCGAGGCGCGCCCGCGGCGGATGGTCATTACGTCGGACGACAAGATCTGGTATGGCGACTACCCCGGCGGCTTCCTTGGCCGCTACGATCCGGTGACGGGAAAGGTCGATGAGTGGCAGCTCCCGGGCGGCGCGGATGCGCGCCCGTACGCCATGGTGGGGGACGACGAGGACCGCGTCTGGGTGGTCGAGACGTCGCGGCCGAATCGGTTCGTCTCGTTCGATTCGCGGACGCTCAAGTTTTCGGAAGAAACGCAGGTGCCGAGTGGCGGCGGGGTAGTGCGCCACATGATCTACGATCCGGCGACAAAGGCGATCTGGTTCGGGACCGACAACAACACGCTGGGGCGGGCGATCCTGCCGCCGCGGACCCCGCCCGCGCAGACGCCGTAGCGGCGCCGCGATGCCGTAGCAGGGAGGTAGGGGCGCAGCATGCTGCGCCCCTACTGTTACATGTGGATCTACTCTTACAGTTCAGCGGGGGCTGGATATAATAGCGGCTCACTCGAACCGGAGAGCCGCAGTCATGTTCGCCCCCCGCCGTCTGTTGCTCGCGGCTTGTCTCCTCACATTCGAACACCCTGCCGTCGCTCAACGCCGTACGAGTCCCCAGTCCCCAACGCCGAGTCCCGCGTTCGATACGTCGCTCTACAACGCGCTCGAATGGCGCGAGATCGGACCGTTCCGCGGCGGGCGCGTCACGGCGGTGGCCGGCCATGCCGACCAGCCGCTGACGTACTACTTCGGCGGCACAGGCGGGGGCGTGTGGAAGACGACCGACGGCGGCATCACGTGGGCGCCGATCTCGGACAAAGACTTCCGCGCCGGCTCGATCGGCGCGATCGAGGTCGCGCCGTCCGATCCCAACGTGATCTACGTCGGCACCGGCGAGTCGCCCATCCGCGGCAACGTGTCGCCGGGGAATGGCGTCTACAAGTCCACGGACGCCGGCAAGACATGGACGCACATCGGACTCGGGAACGCCGGCCAGATTGGCGCGATTCGCGTGCATCCCGCCAACGCCGACCTCGTGTACGTCGCCGTCCTCGGCCACGCGTTCGGGCCCAATCCCGATCGCGGCGTGTTTCGATCCAAAGACGGTGGCAAGACATGGGAGAAGGTGCTGTTCCGGTCTGATTCCGCCGGCGCCGTGGATCTCGCGCTGGACCCCACCAATCCGCGGATTCTCTATGCGTCGATCTGGCAGGCGCGCCGCGGGCCCTCGTTCATGTCGAGCGGCGGGCCCGGCTCCGGACTCTTCAAGTCCACCGATGGCGGCGACACGTGGAAGGAGATCACCCGCAACGACGGCCTCCCGAAAGGCGTGATCGGCAAGATCGGCGTGACGGTGTCCGCCAATCACGACCGCGTCTGGGCGATCGTCGAGGCCGACTCCGGCGGCGTGTTTCGATCAGAAGACGGCGGCGACACGTGGCGCCGCACCAACGACGAGCGCAATCTGCGCCAGCGCGCCTGGTACTACTCGCACATTCACGCCGATCCCAAGGATCCCGAAACCGTCTACGTGCTGAACACGGGCATGTATCGCTCGGTCGACGGCGGCCGGACGTTCACGCAGCTGCGCGCGCCGCACGGGGATCATCACGGGTTGTGGATCGCGCCGAACGATCCGGCCCGGATGATCAACAGCAACGACGGCGGGGCGAACGTCAGCTACAACGGCGGCGCGACGTGGACGGGGCAGGACAACCAACCCACCGCCCAGTTCTATCACGTCATCGCCACCACGCACGTGCCCTACAAAGTCTGCGGATCGCAGCAGGACAACAGCACGGTGTGCATCGCGAGCCGGACCGATGGCGGCTCGATCGGTGAGAAGGATTGGTACGAGGTCGGCGGCGGCGAGAGCGGCTGGATCGCGGCGCGGGCCGACGATCCCGACATCGTGTACGCCGGCAGCTACAGCTACCTCTCGCGGCTCGACGTCCGGACCGGCCAGGAGCGCAACATCTTCCCCTGGCCCGACAACCCGATGGGGTGGGGGGCGGGCGACCTGAAGTACCGCTTCCAGTGGACGTTCCCGGTCGTGCTGTCGCCGTTCAATCCCAACGTCCTGTATGCCGGCGCCAACGTCGTCTTCCGCACGACGAATGAAGGCCAGAGCTGGGAGGCGATTTCGGGCGATCTCACGCGCAACGACAAGTCGAAGCAAGGCCCCTCCGGCGGGCCGATCACGAAGGACAACACGAGCGTCGAGTACTACAACACCGTGTTCGTGATCGCGCCGAGTGCCAGGGACTCCGCGCTGATCTGGGCGGGAAGTGACGACGGCCTGGTACACGTCACCCGGGACGGCGGGAAGACCTGGACCAACGCGACGCCGCCGGCCTCGAGCCTCCCCGATTGGTCGCTGATTTCGTCGATCGAGCCGTCGCCACACGACGCGGCGACCGCCTACGTCGCGGCCACCCGCTACAAACTCGACGACTTCAAGCCGTACATCTTCAAGACGTCAGACTATGGCCGCACCTGGCGCGCGATCACGGCAGGGATCCCGGACGGCCAGTTCATCCGGGTGGTGCGTGAGGATCCCGCGCGGCGGGGTCTGCTTTACGCCGGGGGCGAATTCGGCGTCTACGCGTCGTTCGACGACGGCACTCACTGGCAGTCGCTGCAGCGCAACCTGCCCGTCGTTCCGATTCACGACCTCGTCGTCAAAGACAACGACCTCGTCGCCGCGACGCACGGCCGCTCGTTCTGGATCCTCGACGACCTGACGCCGCTGCAGCAGCTCGCCGATTCTGTCAGCCGCGCGACGCGCTTCCTCTATACTCCGCGGACGGCGTATCGCCGAGGGCTGGGTGGGGGATTTGGGGGTGGGGGCTCGGGATTGGTCGGCGCTGGTCGCAATCCACCCGGCGGCGCTGTCGTGTTCTTCTATCTCAAGACCGCCCCTGATTCAGCGACCAACGTGAGCCTCGATTTTCTGGACAGCCGCGATTCTCTGGTCCGGAGGTTTACTCCCAAGCCGCGCGCGCCGACCGATTCGTTGAAGGTCCGCGCCGGCATGAACCGGTTTGCCTGGAACTTGCGGTACCCCGACGCGAGCCGCTTCCAGGGCATGATCTACTGGGCGGGGGGCACGGCGGGGCCGGTGGCGGTGCCGGGTGCGTACAAGGTGCGGCTGACGGTCGGGGACTGGTCGCAGACGCGGCAGTTCACGCTGCTGCCCGATCCGCGGGTGAAGACGACGCCGGCGGGTTATCAGGCGCAGTTCGACCTGCTGCTGAAGATTCGCGACCGCGTGAGCGCCGCGAACGACGCCGTCCGGCGGATCCGCGAGGTCCGCGAGGAGCTCGATGGTGCGGCGACGCGCGCCCGCGGTCTCCCCGGCGACGCCGGCAAGCGTATCGCGCAGCTGGCCGATTCGGTCAAGGGCCGGCTCGCCGCGGTCGAGGAGGCGATCTATCAGGTGAAGAACCGCTCGAGCCAGGATCCGCTGAACTACCCGATCCGCTTGAACAACAAGATCGCGGCGCTGGCGGGCGTCGTAGGGAGCGCCGATGCGGCGCCGACGGCACAATCGGAGCAGGTATTCAGCGAGCTAGCGGCGGCGCTCCAAGTGCAGCTCGATCGGATGCAAGCGGTGCTCGACACGGACATCCCGGCGTTCAACAAGCTCGTGAAAGAGAGCGACGTCCCGGCGATTATCCTGCGGTGACCGCTTAGAGCCGGTAGCGCAGCCCCAGTCCCACGCCGTAGCGCAGGGTGGCCTGCCGCTCATATTCGGGCGGCAGGTCACCGGCATCGAACCACGATTTCGACATCGTCCCCTCGAGCCGGATCGCGCCGGAGAACCGGTTCGTGACCGGCCACTCGTACGCTGCCGCGGCTACCGCGCCGGCGCGCGAGCGCAGTTCGTCGCCGCTCTTCCAAAGGTGGAGGGAGGGTCCCACTTCCGCTCGTATCGCTCCGCTCGACCCAATCCCCACCACCTGGAAGTTTGCCAGCAGCTGTCCCTCCAATAGGTGTCCGGTCGAGTTGTCGATCAGTATCAATCCCGGACCCGCTGCTGTGAGGCCTACACTCGCATACGATGCCCGCAGTCCCAGGCGCGCTCGGCCAACAGCGCGATCCACGCGCACACCCAATTGTGTCGCGTCAGCGGGACGGAAGGTGTCCGGACCACCACTGTTGGCCGTGTCGCGCGACGACCGGCGGTAATGCGTTGTGCTGATCTCGAATCCAACGTGCCACTGCGCGGTGGCAGGGGTCGTTGTGACGGCCACGAGGGCCAGTAGGGCCATACTCCAACGCATATTCGCTATCCCTCAGTACATGACCAGGTTGATCCAGCCGTTTGTGATGTTCTTGTCGCCTTTGACGAACCAGTTGAAGCCCGGGTACGTCTCGGCGACGATGTCATCCTCGACCGCGTTGCCGACCAGATCATCGTTCGTCCTGAAGAACGAGGCGATCGCTTGCCAGAGATTCTTGGCACCTCTGGCATATTTGTATGCCCGGATGACGGCGCTACTCGAATCGTTTCCCGCTGTGAGGTCGTGATACACGCTATCGACAACCCTGAAGATCTCCTCCGCGCGCCCCACGTCCGTCTTGATTTGACAAGCCGTATCGTCGTCCTCGACGATGAAGACGCGGAGGTTCTGGTTCGGATGCAGCGCGTTGTACTGATCCAGTTGCGTCTTTGAAAACAGCAGAACGCTCCCACCCCAATCCAGATCATTCTGATCGAACGTGTACGGTCCGCCGGCGTGCTCGCCCGCGCATTGATAGTCGTACAAGGAGTCGCTCGCGCCCTTCTGGCCCAGCATGTGTACCTCAAATTCGGGCGACCCCTTCAACCAGCCTTCAAAGTCTTTCACGAAATGGCTTTTGGTCATATACAAACCGGGTGGGGGCGGGGGCGGTGGGGTGCCGCCGCCGATCGTGCCCCCACAATCGTCGATGCATTCGATGACGCGAGCCGGGCGGTGTGAGAAGTCGGTTTCGACCGGCACGAGGGCCAGGACGGGGATGGCCGGCGGCGTCTTCGGGTCGAGCACCTGGCGCCGGCCATCGGGATCGAACGCGATTGGTGGATCGTCGTCCGTGACTGCGGTGGCCACGAGCACGTGTTCATCGCCGGTCCACGCCGCGCGGTGCGCGGGCACAGGGAAGTAGACCTCGAGCGCGATCGCCGCCTTGGCCTGAGTCTCCAGTGCGTCCTTGGTCGCACCGTTCTCGACCGCGATCTCGCTCAGGGCCCGACTCCCGTTGGCCCCGAGAAAAGTCTCGAATTGCAGCTTGTGCTCGCGATAAGGTGAGGCGTCGAGCTGCGCCTTCAGATAGGCCCGAAACGCCGGGTTCTTGAGCCCTTTTGCGAACATCTTGGCGAGCGCTTCGGGACGCTGGGCATTGGCCGCGATGGGGGCCACCGGAGCTTCCGATGGCGGCGTCACGGTCCGGTCGCTGCAAGCGGCGATGAGGAGCAGCGCCGCCACAGCGCAACTGCGGTGCAACATGAGTCCTCCTGGTAAGAGTGGAGGCTCATTGTGGGGGCAGAACGCGCGAGGATCGTCGTCCTTTCCTTGCGACTCGGGCCCAGAACACGCGAGATTCACGGGCCATGCTTCCACTCGCGGTCGATTCGACGTATTGGCAACAGCGCGTCGCGTACGAGATCCTCGCCTCAGTCGACGAGCCGAGCGGCGTGCTGAGTGGCAATGTCCGTATCACCTACGTCAATCAATCGCCCGACACGCTGCGCGATTTCTACGTCCATCAGTACCTGAACGCATTCCGGCCGGGCTCGCGCTGGGCCGCGGCGGATTCCGCGGAGGGCCGCGTACGCTTTCAGCACATGCAGGATCCCGACCACGCGTTCGAACGGATCACGCAAGCGTCGCTCGGCACACCGGATTATCCGTACGCGCCCGACTCGACGATCGCGCACTGGCGCTTGCCACGGCCGCTCGCTCCCGGCGATTCGATCGACCTCACGATTTCCTGGAAGGCTCGGCCCTCGACGTTGCCTCGGCGACAGGGCAGGCAGGGCCGGCGATTCGACTTCGCGCAGTGGTATCCGAAGGTGGTCGTATACGACAGGTACGGGTGGGAACCTCATCCACTTTATCCGGCCGGCGAGTTCTACGGCGAATTCGCCAGTTATGATGTCAGCCTCGACCTCACTGCAGACCAGGTCATTGGTGCCACGGGGGTGCCAATTGAAGGTGACCCGGGATGGCAGAAGGCTGCCGTCGGGGGCGGCCCCGTCGACTATCAGCGCGACTACTACCACGCACCACGTCCCACGCACGTCTGCACGGCGTCTCAAGGCCGCAAGTGCGTCAGGTTCTACGCGGACTCGGTGCACCACTTCGCGTTTTCGATGAACCCCGACTACCGCTACGATCAAGGCCGCTACAAAGGCGTCGTTGTGCACGTGCTCTACCAGCCGGGCGACAGCGCGACATGGGGGAAGGGCATCGCGGTGAAAGGCACCGAGATCGCGCTCGCCTGGCTCGATTCCCTGTACGGCAAATTCGCGTGGCCGCAGATCACCAACGTGCACCGCATCGAAGGCGGCGGCACCGAATTTCCCATGATGATCATGGATGGCAGCGCGGGCCTTGGCCTGATCGTCCACGAGCTCGGCCACAACTACACGATGGGCATCCTCGCCAACAATGAATGGCGCGAGGGCTATCTCGACGAAGGGTTCACGAGCTTCCAGACCGACTGGTTCTTCGAATCACACGGCGGCGCCTCGGACTATCCCGGCGTCGAGGCCGAGCTGCGGCTGTGGGACGTGGACCGCTGGAGCGAGCCGGTCTCGATGATCAGCGAGGAGTATCGCGACTTCGCCACCTACAACACGATGATCTACGAGAAAGGCGCGCTGTTCTTCGCGCAGCTCCGCTACATCGTGGGCGACGACGCGATGCGGAAGATCCTGCGTACCTACTACGCGCGCTGGCGCCTGAAGCACGTGGACGAAAAAGCGTTCCGCGACGTCGCCGAGGAGGTGTCGCACCAGGATCTGAAATGGTTCTTCGGGCAGTGGCTGCACGGGACGCCGTTGATCGACTACAAGTTCGGGAAAGTACGGCGCAAGAAACTGCCCGATGGCCGCTGGCGCACGACGGCGGTCATCGAGCGGCGCGGCGACGGCTGGATGCCGGTCGAGATTGCCGTTGATGACTCGATCGTCACGCGGCTCAGCGGGCAAGCGGAACGGGAGCAATTCGCGTTCATCACGAACACCAAGCCAAAGCGGCTGGTGATCGATCCACGGCAACGCGCGCACGACTGGAATGCCCTCAATAACTACTGGGGCGGGGGTCGGAGACTGATACGACTCGATTATTCGAAGCGCATCGAACCGCCGCGCGACCGCACAGTCACGAGCTTCTTGCCGGCGCTGTGGTACAACGATTTCGGCGGCGTCACGATCGGGATGCGGTCGCGGCAGAATTACCTCGACCGTTTCGATAAGAATCTGCTCGTGATCTCTTATGCATTGGATCCCAACTATTCCGCCAACGCCACCGAGCGCTTTGGCCTGTACATGCGACTGGGCAATCCGGTCAGTCACCCCATCGCGCGCACCGAGGCGTGGGTAGCCGGGTGGGGCGTGGAGGGACGCATCGGCGCCGCGATCCACACCGACCGCTCGCTCCGCAAGCACCTGTCATTCGGGCCCGATGTTCACGTCGGGGTCGATGCCATCTGGATGGCCGTGCGCACCGTGGGCTACGTGGATCGCCGCCTCTGGGACAATGCCGGCACGGTCGAGCTGGGACCGTGGTGGTCGAAGACGAGTGTGCGTGGCAATCGCGTCTGGCGATACCGGGCCGGGGTCACGGGCGGCATCGTGTACCGCAACCCGGGCCCCGGGATACAGTCCAAGAGCCGCTTCGATTTCGAGGGGTTCGCCCGCGGCATCGCGGAGGCCAGTGTGCGGACGCCGGCGCTCGGCGTCCGGTTCTTCTTCGGCATCTATGCGGCGGATACCAGCAGCCCTCCTCCGCTGCAACGTCGCATCATGGTGGCGGGCGCCGATCCATACACGACATTCACGAATCCCTTGCTGCGGAGCGGCGGCGCGCTGTTCGTCCGGCCCGGCTTCCACTATCAGGCGCCGGGTGACGGCAACCTGCGTGCCTTCCGCGCCGACCTCGGCGGCCGGTGGGTCCTGGCGTTGAACGTGGAAGGGACGAAGACGGTGTACCGGCGAGCAAACGGAGGCGTGCTTGCGGGCGTCACGCTCGAAGCGTTCGCGGATGCGGGTTTAGTCGACACCATGGCGGTGCCCGCAGTCGGCGCTCATTCTCAGACGACACTCTACGACGCGGGCGTTGGTCTCGTCACGCGGCACCGCATCAACGACCTCGCGTGGACGATGCGCTTCGAGGTGCCCGTGATCGTCAACCGCTGGGACTACGCGGCCGACGGCACGGACAAGCGCGTGCGATTCCGCTGGCAGGTGAGTCTGGAGCCAAGCTTCTGAACGAGCGGCGCGCGTTTTTCCAGAATGCCTTTGGCAAGCTTCTCACCGAGGTCGCGAAGCGCACGGAAGAGCGCGTCGCGCCCAAGCGCTGGTTCCGCCCGCCCGGGGCGGCGCCTGAAGTGGCGTTTGTGGCGGCGTGCACGCGGTGCGGCGACTGCATCGACGTCTGCCCCGTGCATGCGATTCTCAAGACACCTGCAAACGGCGGCGGGTTGGCGGCCGGCACGCCCTACATCGATCCGACCACGCGTGCCTGTATCGCCTGCGAAGACATGCCCTGCGCCGCAGCGTGCGAGACCGGCGCGTTGACGAAGGTGCCATGGGACACGGTCCACATGGGCGTGCTGGAGCTCGATCCGCAGCGCTGTATCACGTTCCAGGGAGCCGAATGCGGCGTCTGCGCCCGCGCGTGTCCGATTGGAGAGAAGGCGCTCGCCCTGGACGATCGCGGACATCCGGTGCTGAAGCCGGAAGGCTGCGTTGGCTGCGGGGTGTGTGTGACGGCATGCGTTACTTTGCCCTCCTCCCTGAAACTGAGGCTCGCGTGACCGACGCCATTACCCGCGTAGAAAAGCCGTGGGGGCACGAGCTCATCTGGGCCAAGACCGACCGATACGTCGGCAAAATCCTGCACATCGAGGCCGGCCACGTTCTCTCGCTGCAGTACCACAATGTGAAAGACGAGACGATCTATGTGCTGACAGGCGAAATCATCCTGCGGACCGGTCGCATCGAGAAGCTCACCGAGGGCCGGATGAAACCCGGCGAGAGTCTGCACATTTCACCCAAACAGATCCATCAGTTCGAGGCCGTCGTCACGAGCGACCTCCTGGAAGTCTCTACGCCCGAGATCGACGACGTCGTGCGCCTGAAGGATCGCTACGGACGAGTGCCCCCCAAATGAAAGTCATCATGCCGATGGCCGGCAAAGGCACGCGGCTGCTGCCGCTGACCAAGCGCGTTCCCAAGCCGCTCGTGAATGTCGCAGGGAGGCCGGTAATGGATTACGTGATGGACGCGCTGAAGCGCGCGGGCCAGCTCGAGGAGCTGATCATCATCACGGGGCACCTGAAGGAGAAGGTCGAAGCCTACGTCCGGGAGAACTACGACATTCCCGCGCGCTTCATCGAGCAGAAAGTGCTCGACGGGACCGCCGGCGCGGTGAATCTCGCCCGTCCCTATGTGGACGGACCCGTGATCGTGATCTTCGTGGACACGTTGTTCGATGCCGATCTGTCGATCGTGAAAAACACGAAGGCCGACGGCATCATCTGGACCAAGGAAGTCGAGGACTATCAGCGTTTCGGCGTCGTCGTGACGGACAAGCAGGGTCACATGACGAAGATCGTGGAGAAGCCCAATACGCCGATTTCCAAGCGGGCCAATATCGGCCTGCAATATGTGAAAGATTGGCGCACGCTGTTCGACGGAATCGAGCACGTCCTGAAGAATGTTCCGGGGAAGGGCGGCGAGTTCTATCTCACCGATGCGTTCCAGTACATGGTCGACCAGGGGAAAAAGCTCTTCGTCAGCGAAGTCGGCGGCTGGTACGACTGCGGCAAGGTGGATACACTGCTCGAGACGAACCAGCATCTGCTCGAGCACGGCCGTGGCAAACGCCCTGCCAAGGTGTCTTCGGACGTGAAGATCAAGGAACCCGTCTACATCGAGGACGGCGTCACCCTCAAGGACGCGACGATCGGTCCCAACGTCGCCGTGGAGGCGGGCAGCAGCATCGTGGGGAGCACCGTCGCCAACAGCATCCTCGGCAGGGGTGTGCAGGTAAAGAACGCCAAGGTCGAGGGGTCGGTGATCGGCGACAAACAAATGATTGACGGGCGCGACGTGAAGGACTCCGTGATGGACGCCGGAGAAATCGCGGCCGCCCGGTAGGCCCTAGTCCCCAGCCCCTTGAAAGAATTCCTCGAGCTGTTCGACTACAACGCCTGGGCGAACCGCACGATCTTCGATGCGGTCGCCCGGTTGCCCGATGACCAATACTTCCGCGACCTCAAGAGCAGCTACGGCGGGATTCACGGCACCCTTTGTCACATCGTGTGGGCCGAGCAGTTGTGGCTGCATCGCTGGCTCGGCAAACCCAACCCCACCGTTCCACAAGGAACCGATCTGAAATCGCTGGACGAGGTCCGCAGGCGCTGGGAAACGGTCGACGCGGAGCGGGGGAGGTTGGTGGCCGGGATGACCGAGGCGCGGCTCGAGGAGACGAGGCTGGTAAAGCCTTCCAGTGGCGGCGAATACGTCCACACGTTCCGGCAGATGTTTCGGCACTTCATCAACCATTCGTCCTACCATCGCGGTCAAATCGTGACGTTCCTGCGCCAGCTGGGCGCCACGCCGCCGAGTACCGACCTCATCCTGTACTACCGGAGGGGTTGACGGCGGCAGGGGAACCTTGGTTAGTTACTGACCGTTCAGTTACTAACTTTGGAGCCCACAATGCCGCAGGCAGTCGCAAAACCCCGTTGGCGCCGCCGGAAAGATGCCCGTCCGGAAGAGATCATCAGCGCCGCGCTGGAGGTCTTCGCCGACCGGGGCTTTGCCGCCACGAAGCTCGAAGACGTCGCGCGCCGCGCCGGCGTCACCAAGGGCACGATCTACCTCTATTTCGAAAACAAAGAAGCGCTGTTCAAGGCGCTGATCCGCCAGACCATCGTCCCCGTGATCGCGCAGGGCGAGGAGCTCGCAAGGTCCTTCCCCGGGAGCGCGCGCGAGCTGTTCGAGCGCCTCGTACGCGAGTACTGGCGGCTCGTCGGTGAAACGTCGCTCGTCGGTATCCCGAAACTCATGATGGCGGAAGCGAACAATTTTCCCGAGCTGGCCCGCTTCTACTACGAGGAAGTGGTCACGCGCGGTCATCGCCTGATGGCCGGCGTGTTGGAGCGGGGTATCAAAGCCGGCGAGTTCCGGCCTGTGAACGTGGCGGTTGCGACCAAGCTCGCCATGGCGCCCGTGATGCACGCCGTCATTGCCCGCAAAGCGTTCTCGGCCTGTATGCCCGAAGGCTTCGATGTCACCAAATACCTCGACACTCACATCGATCTCTATCTCCATGGTATCAGCAAGTAAGCCACCGATTGCGCTGATTTTCGCGCTGATCTTCGCAGGCTCATTGCGTGCGCAAGCGCCCGCTCCACTGCGCTTGTCGTTTGCCGATGCCGTCCGCCAGGCGACTGGAAACACGCAGTCCGCTCCGCCATCCGTCGTCATCGCCGGCTTGCGCACCGATGCCGCGTCAGCACGCGTGCGCCAGACGCGTTCGGGGCTGTTGCCGAGCCTCTCGCTCTCGGGCGGGTGGTTGAGCCGTAACTTCAACACGCAGGCTCAGGGCCTCTCCTTCACGGGCATCCCGAAAATCATCGGTCCCTTCGACGCCTATGACGGACGCGTGCGGGTCACCCAAACGCTGTTCGACTTCGCCAACATGGGGCGGGTGAGCGCCGCGAAGGGCCAGGCGTCGGCAGCGGGAGCGGATCGCTCGGCCGTGATCGAAGCGAGTGCGCAGAGCGTCGCGTTGGCGTACGCACGGGCGGCGAGGGCGCAAGCCGTCGTGAACGCCCGCCAGGCGGATTCCGCCCTGGCCGCCGAGCTGGTAGGTCTCGCGGTGGCGCAGCAGCAGGCGGGTGTGAGCGCGTCGATCGACGTCACGCGTGCCAGGACACAGCTCGCCGAGGCCGCGGGGCGTCTCATCGTGGCATCGAATCAGCTCGCCCGTGCCAGGATCGATATCGCCCGCGCGTTGGGAATCGATCCCGCCACGCCGATCACGCTCTCCGACACGCTGAACGCCCAGCTGGGCGCCGCCGATGTGCCGGCGGATCGCAGCGCGGCGGTGGCGCAGGGGGTCGCCGTTCGACCAGACCTCGCTGCCGAGCTCGCACGCGGCGCCGCGGCGCGTACGGCAGCGTCGGCGATTTCGTCGGAGCGGCTGCCGCGGCTCGAGCTCGAAGCCGATTACGGTTTGAGCGGCGTGGCGTTGGCCTCCGCGCTCAGCACACGACAAGTCGCCGTGCAAGTCACGCTCCCGATTCTCGACGGCTTCCGGCGCGAAGGCCGGTTGGCGGAGCAGCAAGCGGTGGTACGGGAGTCTGACGTGCGTGCGCGCGATCTGCGTGAGCAGGTGAGCGCGGACGTGGACGGCGCCCTGCTCGACCTGCGGTCCGCGGTCGCGCAGCAGATGATCGCGACCGAGCGACTCCAGCTCGCGGCGGAAGAAGTCTCCCAGGCACGGCAGCGCTTCAAGGCGGGCGTCGCCGGCAACATCGAAGTGATTACCGCGCAGGAGTCACTGCTGCGCGCGCGTGACGCGGACATCGATGCACGTTTCGCGGCCGTATCGGCGCGGATTGCGTTGGCCCGCTCCGTGGGCAGCGCGCGGACCCTGCACTAACTAAGGAATAGGACAATGGCTACGACGATGGAACCAAAGACTGAGACTCCGGCGCGGCCGGCGCCCCGCTCCTCCACTCCGGCCCCGGCAGCGCCTCCCAAGAGCTCGCGGCGCACGGTCTTCATGATCATGGGCGTGATTTTGCTCGGGTTGGTGATCTTCGGGGCGCGCAAATGGTGGTTCGGCCGCTCGCACGTCTCCACAGACAACGCGCAGGTCGACGGCCACATCGTGCCCGTGCTGCCGAAGGTGGGCGGCTACGTTGCCGAGGTGCGCGTCGAGGAGAATCAGTCGGTGAAGGCCGGCGACACGCTGGTCGTGCTCGATGACCGCGACTACCGTTCGCGGCTCGCGCAGACCGACGCGGACCTGGCCGCGCTGCTCGCTACGGTGAGCAGTCGCACGCGCGTCGGACAGGCGGACGCGGCCGTTGCCCAGGCGCAGGCCAACGCTGTCAAAGCGATTGCGGATCTGGCGCGCATGGAGCCGCTCGCGGCCCAGAACGTCGTCAGCCAGCAGCAGCTCGATGCCGCGCGCGCCGCGGCGGCGGCGGCGGGGGCGCAGCTCGCGTCGGCGCAAGCGGCGCTGGTGGGTGCCGATGCCCGCGTGGCGGCGGCACGCGCCTCCCGCGATCAGGCCGCGCTGCAGCTCTCGTACACGCGGGTCATCGCGCCCTCGAACGGCGTCGTCTCAAAGAAAGCGGTGGAGCTCGGCCAGCTGGTGCAAGCGGGCCAGCCGTTGATGACCGTCGTCCCGCTCGAGGATGTGTGGGTGACGGCGAACCTGAAGGAGACGGAAACGGCCGACGTGACGCCCGGCGACTCCGCGGACATCACCGTGGACGCGTACAAGGGTGTGCATTTCCGCGGCCACGTCGAGAGCCTGTCGCCCGCGACGGGGGCGAAGTTCTCGCTGCTGCCGCCCGACAACGCGACGGGCAATTTCACGAAGGTGGTGCAGCGGATCCCCGTGCGCATTCACCTGGATAGCCCCGCGGACCCGAAGCACACGCTACGGCCCGGCATGAGCGTCGTCGCGACCATCAAGACGCACTAAACATGACGGCGATTGCGCTGCCGGCGGCGCCGGACCGATATCGTTTCAAGTACCTGATCGCGATCACGGTCTCGCTCGCGTCGGTGCTGGAGCTGCTCGATACCAGCATCGTGAACGTCGCGATTCCGCACATGATGGGGAACCTGGGCGCGACGCTCGATCAGATCGCCTGGGTCTCGACCGGGTACATCGTCGCCAACGTGATCGTCCTGCCGATCACCGGCTGGCTGTCCGCCTACTTCGGGCGGCGCAGCTATTTCGCCGGCTCGATCGCCCTGTTCACGCTGGCCTCGTTCATGTGCGGCAATGCCGGCTCGCTCGAAGCACTGGTCTTCTGGCGCATCATCCAGGGACTCGGCGGGGGCGCGCTGCTCTCGACGTCGCAGGCGATTCTCTACGAAGAGTTCCCCCGCGAAGAGTACGGCACCGCCATGGCCATCTTCGGCGTCGGGGTAATGGTCGGCCCGACGCTGGGTCCGACGGTCGGCGGGTGGATCACCGACATGTACGGCTGGCCGTGGATCTTCTACATCAACATCCCGTTCGGCATGCTCGCGTTGGCGCTGACGATGTCGTTCATCACCGACTCACAGCACCAGGAGCGGTCCTCGCGCGTGGACTTCATCGGTCTCGGTTTGCTGGCCGTCGGAATCGGCGCCCTCCAGACGATGCTGGAGCGTGGGGAGCGGCTCGACTGGTTTGCATCGGGATCGGTCCGCCTGCTCGCGATCACGAGCGCGGTTTCGCTGATCACGTTCATCTGGCATGAGTTGCGCACCGAGTACCCAGTGGTCGACCTCCGCATTCTGAAGAGCCGCCAGCTCGCGGTGGGCGTCGTCTTTGGACTCGTCCTGGGCGTGTGTCTGTACGCGACAGTGTTCGTCCTGCCGGTCTATCTGCAGAACGTCCGGAACTTCACCGCGAATCAGACCGGCCTGGTGATTCTCCCTGGCGCGCTCGCCAGTGCGTTCACGATGGCATCCATGGGGCGCCTCACCGGGAAGTTCGACGCTCGATTATCGATCCTCGCCGGCGTGGGGATCTTTGCGCTCTCGATGTGGAAGCACGCGCATTTCACCACCGAGAGCGGGATGTCCGACTTCTTCTGGCCGCTCATTTTCCGGGGCGTGGGCCTCGGCCTGATCTTCGTGCCGCTGACAAACCTCGCGCTCGCCGATCTGCCGATGTCGCGAATTCCGAACGGGACCGGTCTGTTCAATCTGATGCGGCAGCTGGGCGGCAGCGTGGGGATCGCGCTCTCAGCGACGCTGATCCAGCGATTTACCGCCATTCATCGCGCCGATCTCGCCGCCAACATCACGCCGTACGCTGAAGCGACGCGCGAGCGGCTCACCACGATCACCAATGCCCTGATCGCGCGCGGCGACGTCCCCGCGATCGCGCAGACCAAGGCGATCGGGTTTCTCAATGGTATCGTGACGAAGCAGGCGATGATGCTGTCGTTCGACCAATTGTTCCTGCTGTTTGGGGCGGTCTTCGTGCTGTCGTTACCGCTACTGCTGCTCATGCATAAGAGTAGGGGAGGGCCAGGTGGCGGAGGGCGAGGGGGGGCCCATTGAGCGGTGTCCGTGTCGGCGACCTGGCGCCCGACTTCACGCTCGCGGACCAGCTGGGCGAGCCAGTCCGCCTGGGGCAGCTCGTCGGGAAGAAAAACGTCGTCCTCTACTTCTATCCAAAGGACGCGACGCCGGGGTGTAC
>Ga0137403_10002789_pt1 | contig 21209 bp, 13 predicted proteins | sample CZOMad2_1_16fung_FD_122057 | JGI IMG/M metagenome (GOLD analysis project Ga0137403, IMG submission 122057) | Vadose zone soil fungal communities from Angelo Coast Range Reserve, California, USA - CZOMad2_1_16fungal (Hybrid Assembly) | ecosystem: Environmental > Terrestrial > Soil > Vadose zone...
CACACGCTGAATCACGCGCTGTTCAAGAGCCTCTTGTTTCTGGGCGCCGGGGCGGTGGTGCGGGCGACCGGAACCCGGACGATCGACCAGCTGGGCGGCCTGGGGCCGCGGATGCCGCTGACGGCGACCGCGTTTCTGCTGGGGTCGGTGGCGATCGTGGGACTGCCGCCCTTGAACGGGTTCGTCAGCGAATGGGTCGTCCTTCAGGGACTGCTCAGGAGCGGCATGACCCGGGGGCCGACTCAGGTCACCGTCGTCGTCGCCGCCGGGGTCGGCATCATCGCGGCACTGGCGCTCGCCTGCTTCAGCCGGGCGTTCGGCATGGTATTTCTGGGCCAGCCCCGGTCGCAGCGCGTAGCCGACGCGTGGGATCCCGGTTCGGGTCTGCTGGTACCGATGTTGGCTCTGGCCTCCGCGTGCGCTGTGCTGGGGCTGGCCCCGAGTCTGGCGCTCGGGCCGGCGGCCCGGGTCGTGGCGCAGCTACTCCCGGCCGGAACCAGGGCAACCGCCATTTCCGATGCGGGCCTTGCGCCGGCTGCGCTCGGCATCAGCCGCCTCGCGGCTGCTCTGGCCGGAGTGCTCGCGCTCATCGGCGTTATACGAGCAAGGCTCGCACGACAGCGCGTCCCGACCCGCGCGGCAACCTGGGGCTGCGGGTACGGCCGGCCGAGCCCGCGCATGCAGTACACCGGGTCGTCGTTCGCGGCTCCGCTCCTAGCGGCCTTCGGCTCGCTGACCCAGCCTCCGATCCGGCGCACTCCCACCTCGTACGCTACCGACCCTGAAGATCGCGTGGTGAACCGGGTCGTCGGTCCGGCCTGGGATCGCGTCAAGGCCGCGGCAGGCACGCTCCGCCCGCTCCAGCAAGGCCGGGTGACCACGTACCTCCAGTACATCGTGGTCACCGTGGTGATCCTGCTCCTCGTGCTCTTCGCGTCGGTGGCGGGGCAGCCATGATTCTGGTCGGGGCCGGCCTCGCGCTGATCCTCGCCGGGGGCCTGAGTGCCGTGCTGCTACGGCGGACGCCGGCAATCGGCGAGCGAGTGTTCGCGACTCTGGTGGCCGGCGGCGGGATCATGGCCGCATTGCCGGCGATCGCCACCCTGGTAGACGGGCGCTCGCGGATGGTCCGGTTAGCGCCGATGGCACCGGGGGGCGCCTGGGTCTTCGGTCTCGACCGCCTGTCGGCCTGGTTTCTGGTGACCGTCCTTGCGACGGGCACCGCGATCGCGATCTACGGGACCGACTATCTCGCGCCCGAGCGTCACCAGCGGCCGACCTGGGCCGCCCATGGTCTGCTGGCGCTGCTCCTGGTCGCGATCTCGGGCGTGGTGACGTCGCAGGCAGTGGTGCCGTTCCTCGCGGCCTGGGAAGTGATGGCCGTGAGCGCCTATCTCCTGGTGATGTTCGAGAGCGAGCGTGCTGAGGTGCGGCGGGCCGGCCTGATCTACCTGGTGCTCACCCATGCGAGCACCATTGCGCTCCTCGCGATGTTTGCCGGCTGGAGCCGCGGCGCTGCCGAGCTCACCTTCCGCGCCCTGGCCGATACGGCGCCGGCTCAGGGATCGAGCACGGTGATCCTCGCGCTCGCGCTGCTGGGGTTCGGGATCAAAGCGGGAGTGGTACCGGCTCACTTCTGGCTGCCCGGCGCCCACGCGGCCGCGCCGTCGCACATCTCGGCCCTCCTCTCCGGCGTGATGCTCAAGACCGGGATCTACGGCCTGTTGCGGGTGATGAGTCTGCTGGGCGTGGTGCCGGCCTGGTGGGGCTGGACCCTGCTCGGGCTCGGCCTGGCGTCGGGAGTGCTCGGGGTCTTCTGGGCGCTGGCCCAGCACGACTTGAAGCGTCTCCTCGCCTACCATAGCGTCGAGAACATCGGGATCATCCTGCTGGGGATGGGCGTGGGCGCACTGGGGATCGCCTATCACCAACCGGTGGTGGCGGTGCTGGGCCTGACAGGAGCAGTCCTGCACACGCTGAATCACGCGCTGTTCAAGAGCCTCTTGTTTCTAGGCGCCGGGGCAGTGGTGCGGGCGACCGGAACCCGGACGATCGACCAGCTGGGCGGCCTGGGGCCGCGGATGCCGCTGACGGCGACGGCGTTTCTGCTGGGGTCGGTGGCGATCGTGGGACTGCCGCCCTTGAACGGGTTCGTCAGCGAGTGGGTCGTGTTTCAGGCCCTGTTCCGGAGCGGCGCGGCCGACAGCGGGCTCCGGGTGGCGATCGTGGCCGCTGCAGGGTTGGGTCTCATCGGCGGGCTGGCTCTCGCCTGCTTCACCAAGGTCGATGGCGTGGTGTTTCTCGGTCGGCCTCGCTCGGCGGCAGGCGTCGGAGCGACCGATCCGGGACCGGCATCGATCGGCCCCATGCTGGCGCTCGCGGCGGCGTGCCTGGGGCTCGGGCTCTTTCCGGCCCTAGGCGTGGGACCGGCCGTGGAGATCGCCCGCTCGATTGCGGGTGCGGCCCCGTTCAGAGACCCAGCGCTGGCGGCGCTGGATGCGGCCCTGCCGCGGATCGCCTTCCTGGCGCTCGCGCTGATCGGGTTTGGCGTGCTGCTGTGGCTCGCCCGGGGTTATCGGCTCGCGAGATCGCCGGTCGCCACGTCGGTGACCTGGGCCTGTGCCGGCGGGCCGCTCACCGGCCGCATGCAGTACACCGCGTCGTCCTACGCCGCCCCGTTGCTCGGCTCCGCCCGGTCGGTCGCGGGCATTCGCGTCCGGACTAGCCCGACGAGCTTCCATAGCCACCCGATCGACCTGGTGCTCGACGGGGTCGTGTCCCCAGTGTGGGAGCGGATCGGGCGTCTCGCCCACGAAGTGCGACTGCTGCAAGCCGGCCGGCTCCGCTGGTATCTCCTGTACGTAATTCTTACCGTACTAGCGCTGCTGGTCTATCTGGGCCGCACGCCGGCGATGGCGGCGGGGGCCCGATGACCGCGAGCCCGTACGTCAGCTTGCTCGCGGTGCTGCTGGTGGCGCCGGCCCTGCCCGGCATCGCCACCCGAACCAAGTCCCTGTTGACCGGTCGCCGCGGCGCTCCGGTGCTCCAGCTCTACTTCGATCTGGCCAAGCTCGCGCGGAAAGGCGTGGTCTACAGCCGGACCACCACCCTGGTGTTTCGGATCGCGCCCGTGGTCCTGGCCGCCGCCGTTCTAGTGGCCGCCTTCCTGCTGCCGCTCGACGGCCGGGCGCCGATCTTCGGGTTCACCGGCGACCTGGTGGCGTTCGCCGGCCTGCTGGCCCTGGGACGATTTGCGCTGGTGCTCGCCGGCCTCGATACCGGATCGAGCTTCGAAGGGATGGGCGCCAGCCGCGAGGTCACGGTGGCCTCCTTTGCGGAGCCCGCGCTGCTGCTCTCGCTCACCGTGCTGGTCCTGGTGACCGGGAGTCTCTCCCTCGGTGGCATGCTGGGAGCGCCGCTCGCCGGCGCGTGGCCGGTACAGGCGCCCTCGATGGTGCTGGCCGGCGCCAGCCTGTTCATGCTGCTCCTGGCCGAGAATGCCCGGGTGCCGATCGACGACCCGGCGACCCATCTCGAGCTCACCATGATCCACGAAGTCATCATCCTCGATCACAGCGGGCCCGATCTGGGGCTGATCCTCTATGCCGGCGCGGTCAAGTTCGCCCTGTTCGGCACCCTGGTCGTGAGCGTGCTGATTCCCCGCGGCAGGTTCGATCCCTGGATCGCCGTGCCCATGCTGCTCGGGGGCCTGGTCGTCGTCGCGGTGCTGGTGGGCGTCGTCGAGGCGGCGATGGCGCGACTCCGCATGGATCGGATTCCCCAGTTCCTGGTGGCGGCTGCCGCGCTCGCCGGCTTCGGCGTCATTCTCCTGCTCCGGTGACCGGGTGACCGACTTCTCCGATCTGCTGCTCCTGCTGGTGGTGCTGACCGATTTCTGGGTGCTCGGCACCACCCGCCTCAGCTCGACCATCCGGGCCGCGGCACTCCAGGGGGCGTTCCTGGCCGCGCTGCCGGTCGCGCTGCATCACGGGCTCACGGTCCACATCGTCGCGCTGGGCCTCGGCACCCTGATCGTCAAGTCGATCGTGCTTCCCGCGTTCCTGCAGCGCGCGATCCGCGAGGCGTCGGTGCGGCGGGAAGTCGAGCCGCTCATCGGCTTCACCGCGTCGGTGTGTCTTGGCGCCGTTGCCCTGGTGTTGTCGTTCGCCGTCGCTCAGCGCCTGCCGCTGCCGGAGTCGCAGACCGCCCTGCTGGTGCCGGTCGCGCTTGCGACGGTGATCGTGGGTCTGATCGTGCTCACCACCCGGAACAAGGCGCTCACCCAGGTAGTCGGCTACCTCATTCTCGAGAACGGGATCTACGTCTTCGGACTGAGCCAGGCCGACCGGGTGCCGTTCCTGGTGGAGCTGGGGGTCCTGCTCGACGTGTTCGTGGGCGTGTTCATCATGGGGATCGTGGTGTTCCACATCAATCGGGAGTTCGACTCGCTCAGCTCCGCCCGGCTGACGGAGCTCAAGGACTGATGCGCCTCGCGCTCCTCGTGATCCTGCCGGTGGTCGCCTCGGCGGCGGCCTATGCCTATCGGTCTGGCCGGCCCCGGAGCGCCTGGCTTCTCGCCGCGGCCACCGCGCATCTTGGCCTGACGATCTCGCTGTGGGTCGATCCTGCTGGTCCCGAGCTCGCCGGCTGGCTCGCGATCGACGCGCTCGGGCTCGTCATTCTCACGATCGTCAGCGTTCTGTTCGCCGTGGTCGCGGTGTACGCGGTGGGCTACCTGAGCACCGAGAGTCCCCGGGGTGGGCGCGCCTTCGTGAGCTGCCTTCTCGCATTTCTGGCAGCGACGTCGCTCGTCGCCCTGAGCCACCATCTCGCGCTGCTCTGGGTCGGGATGGAGGCCACCACCCTCGCGGTGGCGCCGCTGGTGTTCCACCGGCACGACCGGCACTCGCTGGAGGCGGTCTGGAAGTATCTGGTGCTGTCGTCGGTGGGCATCGCGCTCGCCCTGCTGGGCACGTTCTTCCTTGCCGCTGCCCAGGTTCAGGGCCGGCCGCTCCTGATCGAAGACCTGCTGGCCGGCGCCAAGACCCTGCAGCCGGGCCTGCTGCGGGCGGCGTTCGTGTTCCTGCTGGTGGGATTCGGCACCAAGATGGGGCTGGCGCCGCTGCACGCCTGGAAGCCCGATACTTACGGCGAGGCGCCCAGTCTGGTGGCCGGCCTCATGGCGGGCGCCCTCACCAGCTGCGCCTTTCTGGGACTGGCTCGCGTGGCCCAGGTCATGACGGCCGCCGGCCAGGGGCCGTTCATGCAGCCGGTGTTGATCGCCTTCGGCATGTTCTCGCTGCTGGTCGCGGCGGCTTTCATGATCGGGCAGACCGATCTCAAGCGGCTGCTCGCCTACTCGAGCGTGGAGCACATGGGGCTGCTGGTGCTCGGGCTCGGCCTGGGCGGCACCGGCGTCTGGGGCACGGTGCTCCACGTGCTCAATAACGGGCTGACCAAGGGCCTCACGTTTCTGACGGTGGGAAACATCGTGCTCGCGACCGGCACGTCGCACGCGCCCTCGATGCGCGGCATGCTCCGGCGGCTGCCCGTCTCCGGAGTGCTGCTGCTGGTCGGCCTGTTTGCCGTGACCGGGTCGCCTCCGTTCGGCATGTTCGTCAGCGAGTTCACCATCCTTGGCGCAGCGATCGGCCAGGGACACCCGTGGGTCGGCCTCTCCATGGTGGGGCTGCTCGCCATCATCTTCGTGGGCATGGCCCGAACCATTCTGGAGGTGCTCTACGGCGACCCCGGTGAGCACGGCCCGGAGCCGCGGGAGGGGGCGCTCCGAGTGGCCGGACCGATCGTCCTGGCCCTGGTGGCGCTCCTCCTCGGACTCTACCTCCCAGTCCCCCTGCGCGAGGTGCTCGCGCGGGCGTCGGCCTCCCTCGGAGGCGCGGTTCCGTGACCGACCTGGAAGACCCGGGACTCCGCAACCGACGGGCCGTGCCGCTGGCCGCGGTGCCGCGCGAGCCGATGAACCGGTTTCATCAGCAGGTGATCGACGCGGTGGCCCGGGGCTGGCGCCTGATCGCCTTCTTCGGGATGCCCGAGACGGCGGGCCAGACGCTGTTGCTCGCGGTGCTGGCCGACGACGAGGCTGGCGCCCTGAGCGCGTACGCCACGGTCGTCGGCGACTCGTATCCGGCGCTCACGCCGGCCTGTCCCCAGGCGCACCTGTTCGAGCGGGAGATCGCGGAGCAGTGCGGCGTGATTCCTCAGGGTCATCCGTGGCTCAAGCCGGTACGGCGCCATCCGCCGGATCATGCGGCGTCGGCTGAGCCTCCGCCCCAGAATTTCGATCGGGAGCGCTACGACTTTTTCCAGATTGCCGGCGAAGAGGTGCACGAGGTCGCGGTCGGTCCCGTCCACGCGGGCATCATCGAGCCCGGCCATTTCCGGTTTCAGGCGCACGGCGAGCGGGTCCTCTTCCTCGAGATCATGCTCGGCTACCAGCATCGCGGCGTCGAGTCGCTGCTCGAGACCCGCGAACGGATGCGGGCGGTGCTGGTAGCGGAGTCGATCGCGGGCGACACGGTGATCGGGCATGCGGGCGCGCACTGCGCGGCGATCGAGGCGCTGGCACGGAGTCGCAAGACGCCTCGAGCCCAGACGATCCGGGGGATCGCTCTCGAGATCGAGCGCCTGGCAAATCACATCGGCGATCTCGGCGCGATCGCGGGCGACGTGGCTTACCAGCCCGGCGCCGCATACTTCGGGCGCATGCGGGGCGAGTGCCTGAGCCTGCTCATGACCCTGTCGGGCAACCGCTACGGCCGCGGACTGGTGCGGCCGGGTGGCGTCGGGTTCGACCTCCCGGCCGACATGGCGCGCGCGGCCCGCGACCGGCTGCTGCGCCTCAAGGAGGAGCTGATTCCGGTTGCGGACCAGATGCTGGGCAACGCCTCGGTGCAGGCCCGGCTGGAAGGCGTCGGAGCGCTGCCGCCGGAAAAGTGCGTGGAGCTGGGAATCGTGGGTCCGCCGGCGCGGGCGTGCAAAGTGCCGCGCGACGTGCGATACGAGCACCCGTACGGCGTGTTCCGGTTCGCGCACATCCCGGTCTCGACGGCCTGGGCCGGCGACGTGCTCGCGCGGTGCCTGGTCCGGCGGCTCGAGATCTTCCGGTCCCTCGAGTTCGTCATCGAGCAGCTCGCCACTCTGCCCGGCGGGGCGGCCCGGGTGGACTGCGGCGCGCTCCGACCGGAGGAGCTGGCGGTTGCCATGACCGAAGGGTGGCGCGGGGAGATCGTGCACGCGGTCGTGACCGACGCCGCCGGCTCCATCCGGCGCTACAAGGTGGTCGATCCGTCGTTCCACAACTGGAGCGCGCTGGCCGTCGCGATGCCGGGAAACCAGATCTCCGACTTTCCGCTCTGCAACAAGAGCTTCAACCTGTCCTACGCGGGGCACGACCTCTGATGTTCGAGTTTCTGCGGGTGCGGGCGCAGCAGGGGACCCGAACCTCACGTTTTCCCAACGGAGGCGCCGAGTTCCCCGAACGGTTTCGCGGCCGCCCGGTCTTCGACTCCGGCAAGTGCGACGGAACCTGCCCCGGTTGCCTCGAGCGGATGCCGTCCGCCCTCATGACCACCGGCCCCACCGGCCGCGTCCGGCTGGACGTGGGCGCCTGCCTCTTTGCTCCCGAGGAGGCGACGGCGTGCGAGCACGGTGCGGTGACGTTCACCCGCGACTGTGGCATGGCCACCCGCTCCCGTGCGGGGCTGCTCAGCCCGGACGGCGAGGTCGAGCTGGCGACGGCGCTCGATGCCAGGATGCAGAGCCTCTTCGGCCGGTCGTTGCGCCTGCGATCGGTCGCCGCGGGCAGCTGCAACGGCTGCGAGGGGGAGCTGGCCGCGCTCGGCAACGTGGTGTTCGATCTGGCGCGGTTTGGGGTGCAGTTCGTCGCTTCGCCGCGTCACGCCGATGGCCTCGTCATCACCGGGGCGGTGAGCGCGAACATGTGGGACGCGGTGTACCGCACGTGGGAGGCCACCCCGGCGCCCCGCCTGGTGATAGCGGTCGGCGCGTGCGCCATCAACGGCGGTCCATTCCGGGGGAGTGCGGAGGTCGCTAACGGCGTCCCCGATGACCTCCCGGTGGACCTGTGGATCCCTGGCTGCCCGCCGCATCCGCTCACCATTCTCGACGGTATGCTGCGGCTGCTGGGGCGCCTGCCGGACGCCGCCGGGTAACGCCGCGGCAACGTCAGCGTTCCAGCCCCAGTTCGTGCTCCCGCGATTCGGTCTTGCTCCCCTCGGCGGTATCGGTCGCCGGATGGGCCGATGCCTTGCCCCGCGTGCGCGTGCCGAGCCACAGGAACAGCAGCCCAAATGCGAGCAGGACCAGCCCCCACCAGAGATTGAGGTTCACCGAGAGCGAGCGGGCATACTGCTCGGCGTTTCCGGCCGTGGCGAGTCCATATCCGGTCAGGAGCAGGCCGAGCACCGTAAACAGCGCTCCGATCGGGAGCCGGATATCCAGCCCAGTCGCTCCACTCATATCGTCTCCTAGTCCTAGAAAAACACCAGGTTGAGCGCGAGCGTCAGCACGAGCACCACGACGCCCAGCACCCACGGGCGCGCCACCCAGGAGAGCGCGTGGTCGCTGGGCCGCGGTGTGAGCGAGTACACCAGTCCGCGCAGCTCCTCGGGGTCCCGTGGTCTGGTTACGACGCTCACGACGATCGTGACCACGAAGCAGGTCACCCAGGCGACGATCGCGGTCCAGAAGGTCTGGGCCAGCTCGCTGGGAAAGACGTGCACCAGACCCAGGTAGCCGCCCTTGACGCCGGCGCGCATGCCGGCCGGCAAGGTGAGCCCGTGGTGAACCGCGGCTGCCGCGGTGCCGGAGAGCAGGCCCAGGAACGCGCCGTGGCCCGTCGTCCGGCGCCAGAACATGCCGAGGGCAAAGGTGGCGAACAGGGGTGCGTTCACGAAGGCAAAGACCAGCTGCAACAGGTCCATGATGTTGTTGAACGCGCCCGCGACGTACGCCGCCGCCACGGCCAGCACGATGCCGCCCACGGTGGCCACCCGGCCCATCCATAGATAGTGCGCGTCCGAGGCGCCCCGCCGGATGTGGCTCTGGTAGATGTCGTAGGTCCAGACCGTGTTGAATGCCGTGACGTTGCCGGCCATCCCCGACATGAACGAGGCGAGCAGCGCCGTGAGTCCGAGTCCGAGCATGCCGGATGGAAACAGGTGGACCAGCATCATCGGGGTGGCGAGGTCGTAGTCCAGCAAGACACGCCCGGCGCTGTCGAGCAATGGCCTGCCGTCGGCGGCCAGCTTGGCCGGGACCAAGCCTTGACCCGCGCCGCCGGCTGAGCCGGTGGTAAGCACGAGCGCGATCATCCCGGGCAGGATCACCAGGAAGGGGAACAGCATCTTGGGCACGGCCGCGATCAGCGGGGTGCGCCGCGCCGCGGTCATCGATTCCGCTGCCATGGCCCGCTGCACCACCAGGAAGTCGGTGCACCAGTAGCCGAAGGAGAGCACGAACCCGAGTCCCATGACGAGTCCGAACCACTCGACCCCAACCGGGTTGCGGCTCGCGTCGGCCAGGTTGGTCCACGCATGGGTGTACGCGGTCGCGGGCAGGTTGCGCGCCGTGGCCACCTCCGCGAGCCTGGCCGAGAGTCCCTGCCACCCGCCCACCGCGCGCATGCCCAAGCCGACCAGCGGCGCGAAGCCGAACACGATCAGGAAGAACTGCAGTACCTCGTTGTAGATCGCGCTGGTCAGCCCGCCGAGGAGGACGTAGAACAGCACGATCAGGGCCGACACCAGGATGCTGGCGTCGAAGCTCCAGCCGAGCAGCAGATTGAGCAGCTTGCCCATGGCGTACATCGAGACGCCGGAGGAGAAGACCGTCATCACGGCGAACGACACCGCGTTCAAGGTCCTGGTCTTCTCGTCGAAGCGAAGCCGCAGATATTCGGGGACCGAGCGGGCCCGCGAGCCGTAGTAGAACGGCATCATGAACAGGCCGACGAACACCATGGCCGGAATCGCACCCACCCAGTAGAAATGACTGGTGAAGATCCCGTACTTGGCGCCGGACGCGCCCATCCCGATCACTTCCTGCGCGCCCAGGTTGGCCGAGATGAACGCCAGGCCCGTGATCCAGGGCGCGAGCGAGCGGCCGGAGAGAAAGAAGTCGGTGCTGGTCCGGGTCAGCCGGCGGAGGCCCCATCCGACGCCGAGCACGGCGACGAAGTACACGGCCATGATGACGTAGTCGATGAGGGCGAGGTGAGTGACGGGAGTTGACGGCATGGGCCTCAGGGTTGGGGAAGCCGGGCGAGCACGAATTGTACTGCGAGGTCGGTGGTGCTCCAGAGCTGGACGTCGGAGCTGTTGCCGTAGCGGGTGGGCAGCAACCGTCCGTCAACGATCCGGTAGCTCCAGAGCTCGTTGTGCTCGAGCCCGGATGCTTTCACGGCGACAAGCGTGCGCTGCAGGGCGTCGCCCAGCCGGCGCACATACGGCGCAAGCGCCGGGTCGGCCAGCCGCCCGGAGGCGTCGTAGGCCGCCCCAATCTGGTTGGCGAGACCGAGAAGCAACAGGTACACCTCCCGGCCCCAGACGACCCGGGGCGAGTGGTAGGCGTCCTTCGCAAAGCGCTCCCACACCTCCCGCGACGCGTAGGCATCGTTGGCCACCAGCGGTCCCAGGCCGCTCACGAACAGGCCCACGGGATACGGCCGTAGGAACGGCTCCAGCTCGTGCAGCACCGCGTCGGGCGTCAGCGCGCCTCCGGCGATGGCGGCCGTGAGGTTCGCCAGGATGAGCTCGGTCGGCGGGTCGGTGTTGACGATCGGAATCGGGTGTCCGGCGGAATCGAGCGAGAGCGCCAGGAAGTCGAGCGAGTCGCGCACCTCCCGCTGGTCGGCCATCGCCTTCTCCCAGAAACGCCGCTCGGCCGCCGGAAGCCAGGCCAGCTTAGCGTGGATCCGCGCCTCGATCTCGGAGCGGGTCAGCCTCACCCGAAAATGCCGGCGGGCCCCCTGCCATGTCCCGATGGCGCGGCGGAGCGAGGCCGAGTCGCGGACGTATTCGCCCAGGGGCGAGCGCGCGATCGCCGGGGCAATGGAGTCGAGCGACTCGCGCCTGACGCCAAGCCCGGGTAGTGCGGCCAGGATCGTCGCGATGGACTCGAGCGCGTGAGGCACCCAGAGGGCGTTGATGTCCATGGCGAAGCGGCCGTTGGCGTACCCGGCGTCGCTGTCGCGCCAGCTGGCCGACCGCCAGTGGGTCGCGTCGCGCTTGACGAACCCGACCAGATTGATCGCGACCGGCTCGCGGGCGTACGGTTGGGTCTCGGTCGCGACCAGCGCCATCTCGTTCAGCAGCAGGGCCAGCCGCGAAGGCCTCGCATTGGTCGTGTCGAGCAGGAACTCGCGCTTGCGATCCGCCGGGACGTCCGGGTCGCTCAGATAGTCTGCCGCGAGTACCGGGAGCTGGAACTCGTCGTCCTTCATGTAGTAGTTCTCGCGCGTCGTCGGCAGATGCTCGAGAACGTCCCGGGCGCGGTCCAGAATGCTGTCGGCCGGCCCGTCCCGGCGCGCCACCCGGAGATAATCGGCGATCAGTGCGCCGTACTCGGTGGCATGTTCGCGGATCGCCTGGCCGCCCAACGCCTCTTCGTGGCTGACGTCGCCCGCGGGGCCCAGCTTGCGCAGCACGCTGGCGATCACGTGCTCGGACATGACCGGCGACCAGATCGGTCGCATCATGAGAGCAGTCATGAGCATGTCGCGCCCGAAGTAGGTCGCGAAGTTGGGCAGGCCGGCCATGAGCTTCTCTTCGGTGCTGAGCAGCTCGACCGCGCGCACCTCCCGCTCCAGCCGCCGATAACGGGCGACGATTGCTGAATCGGCGCCGCGCGGTGCCGGCCCCCCGCGGAGCACGCTGTCACTCGCCGTTTGCGCGGCGGCCAGGAAATCGAGAAACGCGCGGGTGAAGATCTGGTCGCGCGGCAGCGGCGTGAGCGCGGCAGCATCGGTCGCGACCCGGACCGCAAACGTTATCGACGCGCCGGACCGGGCCCGGATGGACACGGTGCGGCCGGTCACTCGGGCGGTTGCCTTGCGGGGATCGACCCGTAGCTCGAGCCAGAGGTGAGTGCGCCCGTCCAGCGAGGGCCGCGCGACCCGCACCGTGGTCAGCGTATCCGAGCCCGATGTCGAGACCGTCGGCTCGAGCCGGGAGCGAAGCTGGGCGAGGCTGGTTGCACCGAGCAGCGCCAGCTCCCGCAGGCGTTCGCCGGCGGGCAGCCGGGCGAGACTCGCCACCAGCAGCGATTCCTCGGCGACCCGAAAGGGCGGGGCGGTGAACGGTCGCAGATGACGCCGGTCGTACTGGAAATCGCGCTCCACCCGCATCGAACCGAGCACGAACCACCCCAGGGTCACGTGGGGCGACTCGGCGGTGAGCCGGTACTCGAGCGTGCGGGTCGGCCCGGAGTCGCCGACCTCGGCGGCCTCGGCCCCCCACGCCAGACGTGCTGCCCGACCCTGGCCATCGCGCACGGTGAACCCGAGGCTCTCGTTCGCCGCGTCGGCCCAGACCTGGACCACGCGGCTCCCCCGCGGCTCCAGGTAGATCTGGACCGCGTTCTCCTTCGAATCCCGATAGAAGCGGGTCTGGTAGCCCTGATAGGCGGCGCTGTCGTCCACGCCCGGTTCGGGGAAGCCGAGCACCGACACCACGGAGCGTGCGGCAGGAACCGATGGCGTCGACGCCGGGAGCGGCTGGACCGCTTGCAGCAGGATCGCGATCCCGAGCGTCCCCAGGGTCATCGCGGGGCGCCGCCGGCATGGGGCACTATGCGCCGGCCGTTCGAGTCGACTACGACGTCATAGTGCCGGCCGCGGGCCTGCACGTTGCGGAGCACGAGCCGAGTGATTCCGGAGGGGAGCACCGGAGGAAATGCCGGCTCCAGCCCCCGCTCGCCCAGGCGGAGCCCGGTGTAGCCGAAAATCACCTGCTGGAGAAAGCCGCCGGCGCCGGTCACGAAGTTGACCGCGTTGTTCTCCGGCGTCTCCGAGAGCATCAGGAACGGACCCTTCACATGGCCCTGATAGCTGTGCGGCAACAGTGAGTCGACCAGCGCCCGGTCGCCCAGCTCGGCTGCATCCACCGAGAGCAGGGTCGAGCCCATCATCGCGCCCGGGCCTTCGGCCAGGAGCTGCTTCACTGCCTGCTCCAGCTGGGCCCGCTTGGCCCGAGGGCTCATGGGGACGCCCAGGGGATAGCTCAGGAGCGGCGTGACCCAGCCGAGCGTCGAATCGGGTGCGCCCTCGTAGGTGCGGTAAAACTCGCTGGCCGAGTCGTACGGCATGTGCAGCTTGGCCGCCAGGCGCGCCCAGCGAGGATCGGGCTTCTTGCCGAGTCGCCGGCTTGCCGCCGAGGCGACGTCCAGGGTCTTGCGCGCCACGGCGTTGGTGTACGCGTCATCGGCCACCCCGATCAACCCCTCCGCAACGGACACGACGTTCCGGATATGGTACTGGTCGCCGGCCCGGTCGTAGCTCGCTCGGCTCACCCAGAAGTCCGCCGTCTCCCGGATCACCGGATAGCCCTCGCGCGCGAGCCACGCCGAGTCGCCCGTGGCCAGGAAATACTGCCACTGCGCCTGCGCGACATCGCCGGTGACGTGGATCTCCCCGCGCGCATTCTGCACGGCGAAGTGCGGCGTGGTCTCGTGGCCGCGCTCGTCGGCCTCCCAGGGGTACATCGCGCCCCGGTAGCCGTTGGCGCGCGCATTGGCGCGGGCGGCCGGGAGGGTGCGGGACCGAAACGCGACCAGCGAGTGCGCAACGTCCGGATGGGTGAGCAGGAGCGACGGGAACATCCAGGTGTCGGAGTCCCAGAAGATGTGTCCGTAGTACCCGCCGCTGGAGAGGCCCATCGGGGGGATACCCAGCCCGGTGCCGGCATCCGCGCTGCAGAGGAGATAGAACAGCATCGACCGGACCACCCGCTGAAGAGCCGGATCGCCCTGGATCTCGATGTCCGTCTCCCAGCGCCGAGCCCAGGCCCGCGCGTCATCCGCCGCGATGCTGTCGTAGCCGGCCGCGCGCGCCGTGGCGGCCTCGCGGGTCGCGCGGACGAGCGGGTTGGGCGTCTCGGCTGACGAAACGGTGCTGACCAGCTGGGTAAACGTGTAGGTCCGCCCTGGCTCGGCGTCGAACGCGACTTCGACCGCGGCGGTGTCGTCTGCTGTTCGGGTCCCGGCCCTTGCGCCCGGGAGGTCGCGCGGCCATGCCACGGCCGCCACCTGGGCCAGCAGTGTAGTCCGCCCCTCGGGCGTCGAAGTCACCCAGACCCGTCCTCCGCCCGGCTCGAGCGCCGCATTCTTGCTGCGGAGGACCATGTGCCCGGCATACCAGATACTTGCCGGCCCCCAATCCGGCTGGGCGCGCTCGAGCGTGGCCAGCGCAACTCGGGTCGGGGGCGGCCGGTCTGCGACGGCGAACCGCACCCGCATAGGCCCAGCGGCCTCTGGCGTGAGGTCGAGCCGGATGGCCGCGAGACCTGGCGCCGCACGGGAGATGAACGTCTGCACCTGCACGCCCGTGCGCCGGGCGCCGTCAATCCACTCGTAGCTGGTGCGGGCGGTGCCGGTCCGCATGTCGATCACCTGCTGGTACCCGCGGACCGAGCTGTCTCCGAGCATTGTGCTGTCGAGCCACCGGTCGCCGTCGAACACGCCGATCGCATTCCAGGTAGGCACGGCAGCGATGCGGGGCACGTCGGCCGAGGCCTGCTCGTACAAGCCGGCCATCAGGGAGAGCGCAGCTTCGATTCCGAGCGGGGGGATGACTACGCCCAGGCGGCCGTTGCCGATGAAGCCCGACGGTGAGCGGGCCGGATCGTCGCTGGTGAGAAGGTAAGATGAATCACGCTCGGGAACCGGCGCGCGTTCCTGAGCGGCGAGCTGAGGTAGTGCGAGAGGGTGGCCGCACCCGAGTATTGCGAGTGCGGCCAACGCTCTCGTTATCACTCGACGTTCCAACAGCCCAGTTTTACTGCGGCACGGCCGTCTGCGGCTGCCGCGACCCGCCTCCAAAGTCGTACTTGATCGAGGCCACCAACCGCCGAGGCAGGATGGGGCGTGCAAGGAATACCGGTCCGGTGGCCACGAGCCTCGGGTTGCCCTCTTCCAGCCCCTTGCCCTGGAACGCGTTCACCAGGTCGACATTGATCGTGGTGCCCTCCCTGAGGGCGTAGGCCGCGCCGAAGTTGAAGTAGTTGTAGGCCGGGAGCGAGACGCCCGCCTTCACATCCACCGGCCGCCGGTCCACCCAGTGCCAGTCGGCCTTGAGCGAGAAGCCACGGACCGAATAGATCGCGGCGCCGTTTGCGATCGAGGTCGGCACGCCGTTGATCCGTTGTCCGATGTCCGCGCCCGCGCCGGTTATCTTTGCATGGAGAATGGTGGCGTTACCCAGGATCTGAAGCCCCCGGTAAGGGGTCGCGACCAGCTCGATCTCGGTGCCGTACGCCGTGTTATCGGGCGACGAAACGATGATCCAGGTGGTCGAACCGGTCACCGGGTCGATCACCAGACCCTGGCTCACGATGTCCTTCAGCTTGGTCCAGAAACCACCCACCGTGAATCCAAGCGGGCCCAGAAAGCCCTTGATCCCTCCCTCGACCGACTGCAGCTGCTTCGACTTGAACAGATCGACCTGCTGTTGGGCCGTCGCCTGCAGGAACTCATCCAGCGCCGGCATCTTGTAACCGCGCGCCCCGGCCGCGTAGAGCGAGAGGTTCCGGTTGATCGAAAAGTTGAGCCCGAGCGAGGCCGACCAGTCCTTGATCCCCCGGCTGAAGTGCCGGAAGCTGCCGTTACCAAATGTCTCGTTGTCGAAGGTGGTCGCCGGATTGTTGTCGAGATCGAACGTGGAAGTGTTCTCCGAGCTCTGCACGAACTTGTCGTACTCTCCGCGCACGCCCAGGTCGGCCCGCAGCCGATCGGTCAGCTGGATCTCGCCGCCGAGCACACCCGAAATAAGGCTGGTCTGGCCCGAGCCGTTGACGTAGGTGGACAGAAAGTTCGTGAAGCCGTTCTTGGTCACAGTATCCGGCGTGCCTCCCGGCGGCGTGACCACGGCGTCGAGGAAGTGCGTCTGATCGCCCACGTCGGTGAGGATCTGAGTGAAGTTCCAATGATTGTCCTGGGTGTAGTTGGCAAAATAGACCCCCAGCGATGCCGAGCTCTTGCCAAAGGTCCGCCGGAGCTGGAGCTGGTCCTGGAACGCCGAGATCGGCTTGGAGACGTGCCAGAGCGTCCCTGGGGCAACCAGCCCGTTCGGGGTGCTGAACGGAAGGTGCTGCTTGCCGGTCACGTCGTACACGTTGGTGTAGAACAGCTGCAGCGTGGATCCCGCCGGGAACCCGAGCCCGCCCTGGCCCTTGGATAGGGTTGCGAAATCCGTCGCGAGAATCGCGTTGGACGGTATCAGCGCATTGTGCTCCTGGTTGTTCTGCATGTACTGGGCGGCGTTCTGGAGGTGCCACGTCTTGTCGGAACTCAGATCGAATCCCGCGTCCGCGGTGTACCATTGGCCGACGGTCCGGAGCCCGTTCTGAAGTGGGAGTTCCAGGTCGCCCGTCGGAATTGGTACTCGAAGCTGGATCGCCTCGGGACTGTTGAACGAGCCATAGTTGCCGAAGCCGGACACGTACGTTGGATCAGCCGGATTGACGAACGGCAGGTCGAGAATGAACTGATTGCGGTCGTCGATGATCTTGGCCGAGAGGCGCACGTAGCCATTCGACAGGAGCCGCGTGATGCTCCCCTTGAACTGGCCGCCTCGGATCCCGGGGAATCCAGGGTCGCGCACCCCGTGGTCATAGCGATAGAAGCCACCCGCGTTGAACCGCCAGTTGTCGCCTAGCGGGCCGTTGGCGTTCAGGTCAAACCGGGCCAGTCCCTGGGTGCCGCCGGTTGCCCGTACGGTCCCGGCGAACTCGTCGCCCCCGGTCTTGTTGATCAGGTTGATCATCGCGCCCGGCGTGTTGGACCCAAAGAGCGCCGAGGCGCCGCCACGCACGACCTCCATCCGTTCGACGTTCTCATCGATCCGGAACAGGTTATCGGCGTTCATGAAGAACGTGTGCATGGTGGGGTAGACCGGCAGTCCATCCTCCAGAAAGGCCACGTACTCGACGCCGAGAATTCCGCGTATCGTAATGTTCTCGTTGACCTCACCTCCGGAGCTCTCGACCCGGGTGAATCCGGGGACGTAACGCAGCATTTCAGTGGTGCTGCGTGGCGCGGATTGCTGGATCTCGGTCGCCGAGAGCGTGGTCGCGGCGACGCTGGCGTCGATGTTCATCCGGGGCGTCTGGGTGCCGGTGACCACCATCTCTTGGAGCTGAAGCGGATCCCGGCGTAGCGAGAAGTCCTGGGCCGCGCGCTGGTCCGCGGTGACGGTGACGCTGGCCGCCTGGCTCCGAAAACCGATCATGCGCACCCGGACCGACTGGGGCCCCGCCGGAACTCGTTGAATGAGGTACTCGCCGCCGGTGCCGGTGCGGGTCCCGATTGTGGTCTGCTCGATCAGTACGTCGGCCCCGACGATGGGCGCACCCTGATCGTCCGTCACTTTCCCACCGACGCTGCCGCCTTGGGCCGGTTGCTGCGCGGTTACGGTCTGGAACGAGCCGACAACGATCAGGAGCAGTGCCGCGAGTAAGGGAGCAATGAAACGATTGAAGCGGGGTGATACAGTCACACGCGTTGTCGAGGCCATAGAAGTTCTCCATGCTCAATGGAGCAACAGTGACGCGACAGCCCGCCGCGCCGCGCGCAGGCGACGGGACGGGCAGGGGGGTGGGAGCGGCTGGGGCTGGGGGGACGGGTGCGGGACCGAGCGGGAAATCAGAGCGGGGCGGCCGGCGCCGGAGGCACCGACCGGGAGGGCCAGCAAGGCCCGATTTCGCACCAGTCCTCTAGGCGGAGCCCACGGGGGGCGCGCCCGCGTGAACGATTCCACGACTGTGTTCCGGCTGATGGACGCCGCCCGGTCCAAGCCGCACCGGCCAGCCTCGGACAGTTAAACATCGCCGGCAAGGGCCGCAAGCGGCGATGTCACAATTGGCAAAAAACGCTTGTTGGGGGGAACCTATGGGCGGGGCTACCGCTCCCGGACGGGCCTGGACTCCTGGGTTGGAGGCCGGACCCGCCCGGGTAAAGCGACAGATCAGGGGATGCTGGCGAACAGCGTGGACTGCAATTCCACGGCACTCCGTGAGGTACCGACCCGGGCTTCGTCGAAGTAGAGCGTCAACCCGTTCGGATAGGAGCTGACCGGGAACATCCCGGCGTGCCGGTAGTGCATCAGCGAGAAGTTGGCGCTGGTGGCGCCGGTGAGCATGGTCTGCTGATTGGTCAGACGGGTGCTCCCATTGCTGAAGGTCACCTGCTGGACTCGAAGTCGGCGTTGTAGGTGAGCGTGCCGGTGCCCGACGGCGCCGCGATCGTGATCGCGCTGGTGTCCGCCTTGCCCTGCGCCGTGGCGATGACGCGGTAGGTGCCCGCGGTCGAGCCGGCGTTGTAGTACCCGGCGCTCGAGACCGCGCCGCCGGTCGCGCTGTAGGTCGCCGAGACCGAAGTCGTGGTCCCATCCGACAGCTTGCCGGACACGCTGAACTGCTGGCCCTGGCCGGCGTTGAGCGACACGCTGCCGGGGGTCAACGTGATCGAGCTGAGCGTCGGTGCGGTGAGCATGACCGCGCTGGTGTCCGCCTTGCCCTGCGCCGTGGCGATGACGCGGAAGCTGCCCGGGGTCGTGCCGGCGGTGTACAGACCCGCCGTCGAGATCGTCCCGCCGGTGGCGCTGTAGGTCGCCGAGACCGAGGTCGTGGTGCCATCGGACAGCGTGCCGCTCACGCTGAACTGCTGGGTCGTGCCGGTGCCGAGCGACACGCTGCCCGGGCTCAGCGTGATCGAGGCCAGCGTCGGAGCCGGGACGCTGATGGTGACTGCGCTGGTGTCGGCCAGGCCACCCTGGGCCGTCGCGATGACGCGGAAGCTGCCCGCGGTGGAGCCTGCCGTGTAAGCGCCCGTCGCCGACACTGAACCGCCGGTCGCGGCATAGGTCACCGGTACCGACGCCGTGGTGCCGTCAGACATGTGGCCGGTGACGCTGAACTGCTGGCCCTGGCCCGCGTTGAGCGACACGGTGCCGGGAGACAGTGTGATCGAGCTGAGCGATGCGCCGCCCGGCACGGTGACGGTCGCCGTGTCGGCGAGGCCGGTCGTGACGTGGGTGGCGATCACCCGATAGCTGCCGGACGTACTGCCGGCCGTATAGAGCCCTCCCGCGTCGATCGAGCCGCCGGTGCCGGTCCAGGTGACGCCGACTGGTACCTGCGTGCTGTCGCTCTGGAGTCCGACCACCGAGAACTGCTGCTGCAGCCCGGCGCCGACGGTGGCGGCCGACGGGCTGATCTCGATCCCGATGAGGCTCGGCTGCGGAGGAACCACCGTCACCACTGAGGTGTCGGGCGGATTCTTCGGATTGCCCTTGCGCTTCCCGACCACCCGGAACGAGCCGGTCGAAGTCGAGCTATAGCTCCCGTCGGTCCCGATGGTCCCGCCGGTGGCGGTCCACTCGATCGAGCTGACCTGGCTCGATCCCGGAGCCAGCGATTCGAAGGCCCGGAACAGCACGCGCTGGCTGCCTTCGAGCGTGACCTTGCGGCGACTGAGCGCGACGGGGCCATCAACGGCTGCCGAGATGGGCGAATTTTCCGGAGTGTCGGTGGGGGTAACGCCGGTCGGGTCCCCGGCCGCGCAGGCAGCCAGGAAGGGAAGCAGAAGCGCAGGGCCGCTTCTCAGGCGCGCAAGGCGCCGGGCGAGCTTGAATGTGAACGTCATGCAGCCGGCTCCGGTCGTGGTCAAGCAGTGAAAGGCCGCCAGCTCCGGGTTCTCGGGGGAGAAACCGTCGCTGGCGGCTCGGCTGGCATGACGATCGACGACCGCTGATCGCGTTAGCCCCGTAGCTCTGTGCCGCCGCCTTTCGGCGACTTTACTATGAGCAGCGCAGGAACCGGGGCGCCCCTCCTGGACGCCTATGTGTCTCGGCCGGGTGTAAAACAAGTACGGGCCCACATCGCTCGGCCCGATCGCGCAATCGATTGTGCTCTATATATTTAACGAGTTATGCTGTTTTTATCGTCGACGCGAACTGGTGTCGCAAAGTTTGACGATTGCCATTGGCGGAGGGAAACCGCTACCGCAAAGCTCAAAGGTCCACGCAGATTCGGGGAGCAGCGGGTGCAGAGCGGACAATGACTGCGGACCGATGGATGGACCTACCGCCCCGGACGGGCCCGGACTCCTTAAGCCGGAGCCGGACCCGCCCGGGTGAAGCGACAGATCAGGGCAGGCTGGCGAACAACGTGGACTGCATCTCCACGGCACTGCGTGAGGTGCCGACCCGGGCTTCGTCGAAGTAGAGCGTCAGCCCGTTCGGGTACTTGCTCACCGGGAACATTCCGGCGGATCGATACTGCATCAGGGAGAAGTTGGCGCTGGTGGCTCCGGTGAGCATGGTCTGCTGATTGGTCAGACGGGTGCTCCCGTTGCTGAAGGTCACCTGCTGCCCGTCGAACCAGACCTCGAGCCACCCGCTCTTGTCGGTCGCGAACCGCTTGTGGACCAGGAAGTCGTGCCACACGCCGTTCTTCACCAACGTGCTCCACACCGTCGACTGCGTCTTGGTCGCGCCGTCGTAATTCCCGGTGACGTAGAAGCGATTGCCATCGCCCTTGAAGTTCTGGAGCCAGATGCCATTGGGGGGCGGCGAGTTGAAGGGAGCGCCGTAGTCTTCCTGGAACATCATGAAGTACGGAACCGACGGGAACCCGACCGGGATGTAGACGCTGAAAGCCTCCCATACCTCGTCGCCCGGGTGGAAGATGCTCTGCTTGAAACCCGATGCGCGCGGATTCCCGGTCGGCGTACAGGGTTTGACGTCGGTGTCGAGCACGGTGTACCCCACGAAGTGCGTCCCACCCCGTGCGACCGGCGCACCGGCCGGCTTGCTGCCATCCGAGTAGACCTTGATCCGCCCGGCCTGGCACTGCTCGAACGTCGTGCCGCTCGGGTAGGCGCCCGACTCGAAGTCCGCGCTCCACTTTAGCAAGCCGGTCGGCGCCGGGGCCGCAATCGTGACCGCGCTGGTGTCG
>Ga0137403_10002790_pt1 | contig 21201 bp, 27 predicted proteins | sample CZOMad2_1_16fung_FD_122057 | JGI IMG/M metagenome (GOLD analysis project Ga0137403, IMG submission 122057) | Vadose zone soil fungal communities from Angelo Coast Range Reserve, California, USA - CZOMad2_1_16fungal (Hybrid Assembly) | ecosystem: Environmental > Terrestrial > Soil > Vadose zone...
CGCGGTGCCGCTGATGAGCGCGGGCGGCGCCGTCGACGAGCCCTTGCCTTCGATCTGGACCTTCGCGTTCGGGTAGAACTTCGAAAAGCTCTCCGCCCAGTGGGTCATGAGGTTGTTGAGGGTGTCCGAGCCGACGCTCGAGACGTTGCCGCTCACGCCGCTCACCGCCTTGTAGTGCGCGAGGTCAGGGTCGAGCTTCGTCTGTCCGATGGCCGCCCCGACCGCCACGCCGGCCGTCACCGCGAACGCGGCCAGGGCCAGCGCCATCACGGTCTGTTTCTTCATCGGTTGTCTCCTTATGGTTGCTTCGATCATCGGCCCCGCGTGTTTCGAGGGCATAAAGGCGGTGTTACGTTCGTGTTACGAACCGGCGGGCTCCCGGAACCGGTAGCCCACGCCCCGGACGGTTTCCACGCCCGGGGCCGGGAGCTTGGCGGCCGTGAACTTGGCGCGAAGGCGGGCGACGTGGACGTCGACGGTCCGGGGCTCCACGAAGCCGTCCCGGCCCCACACCGCGTCCAGCAGCTCCTCCCGGCCGAAGACGCGCCCGGGGGCGCCGGCCAGGATCGCCAGCAGCTCGAACTCTTTGGGGGTGAGCTGCACGGGGCGGCCCTTCATGCGGACCTCGAAGCGGTAGCGGTCGATCTCGAGCTCGCCGATCTGCACGTGCGGCTTCTTCTCGGCGTCGCCGGGACGGCCGCGGCGGGCGACGGCGCGGATGCGGGCGAGCAGCTCGCGCGGCGAGAACGGCTTGGTCACGTAGTCGTCGGCGCCCATCTCGAAGCCGAGGACCTTGTCGCCCTCCTCGACGCGGCCGGTGACCATGATCACCGGGATATTCTTGGTGTCCACGTCCTGCTTGAGGCGGCGGCAGACCTCCCAGCCGTTGAGCTGGGGGACCATGATGTCGAGCAGCACCAGGTCGGGGTGGACCTCGCGCGCCTGCTTGAGCGCGTCGGAGCCGGTGGGGGCGACGACGACGTCGTACCCCTCCTTGGTGAGGTTGTAGCGGATCAGGTCGGCGACGTCGCGCTCGTCTTCGACGACGAGGACGCGACCCTGCTGCTGGCGGGCAGCGGCGGCGGTCTTCATCCACCGCCGAGTCTCCGTGCCGCACGTTACAGGACGATGACGCCGCCGTAAAACCTGGGTGACGCGCCGGCTCGGCTCAGAGCGTCACGACCAACCCGTCGTGTGCGCACTCTTCGGGCACCGCGTCGGCGTGCGCGAGCATCTCGCGGCTCATGTGCGTGAGGATCACGCGCTTGGCGCCGAATCGATCGCGCTGGGCGGCCACCGTCGGATAGTTCAGGTGCCACTTGATCGGCTTGTCGTAGAAGTAGCACTCGGCGATGAAGAGGTCGGCACCGCGCGCCACGCGCGCGACCTCGTCCGTCCACTCGGTGTCGCCGGTGTACGCGACGACCTTGCCGCCGACTTCCACGCGCACCGCGGTGGGATTCGTCTCGGCGGTGTGGCGCGCGGGCTGCGGCGTCACCACCAGGTCCAGGATCGCGTGTGCTTTCCCCGGCTCCATCTCGACCCACGTGAGCGGGAACGTGGGCGTCATCACGTGCGAGCCGGGAAAGAGCGCCTCGCGGATCTGATCCATACGCCGGCACAGATCGCGCGGCCCCGCGATGGTCAGCGGGCGGGTGCGCTTCGCCCCCAGCATCGCGTCCATCAAGAGGAAGGGCACGCCGCCGCAGTGGTCGCCGTGCAGGTGGGTCAGGACGATCGCGTCCAGCGAGTTGTGCTCGACGCCCTGCTGCGCGAGGGCGATCAGCGACGAGGTACCGAAGTCGATCGCGAAGCGCGAGCTCGGTCCGTCGACGACGATGCACGTCTGGAAGCGGCCGCCGCTGCCGAAGGAATCGCCCGAGCCGACGAAGCGTACCGTGACCGCCATGGCCGCGCCTAGACGATGCCGGCCGCGCGCAGCGCGCGGCGCTCGCGCTCGCCGAGCCCGAGGAGTTGCTCGAGCACCTCGTCGGTGTGCTGGCCCAGCATCGGCGGCGGGCGCCGGTAGCTCACCGGCGTATCCGACAGCTTCAGCGGGCTGCCGATCAGCGGCGCCTCGCCGGCCGCGTGTTCCATCGCGATCTTCATCCCGCGATGACGAACTTGCGGATCGTCGAAGACGCGGTCGATGGTGTTCACGGGACCGCACGGCAGCCCGGCCGCCTCGAGCCCCTCCACCCAGTGCTGGGTGGGGTGTTTGCGCGTGAGGTCCGAGACGATCCCGATCAGCTCGGCGCGGTGCTTCAGGCGGAGCGCGTTCGTCGCGAACTTCGGACTCGCGGCCAGCTCCGGCACGCCGGCGAACTCGCAGAGCCGGCGGAACTGCGTGTCGTTGTTCGCGCCCAGGATCACGTGGCCATCGCTCGTCGGGAACACCTGGTAGGGGACGGTGTTCGGATGCGCCGTGCCCCAGCGCCGCGGCACCCGTCCCGAGAGCAGATAGTTGAGGCCCACGTTGTACAGCCAGCCCACTTGCACGTCGAGCAGCGCGACGTCGATGTGCTGGCCGCGTCCGGTGGCGTCGCGGTGGCGGAGGGCGCCCAGGATGGCGACCGCCGCGTAGAGCCCGCTGATCACGTCGTTCACGGCCACGCCGACCTTGACGGGCGGCCCGTCGGCTTCGCCCGTCACGCTCATGATGCCGCCGGCGCCCTGCGCCATCAGGTCGTAGCCCGGCCGGCCGGCGTACGGCCCGTCCTGGCCGTAGCCGGTGATCGAGCAGTACACGAGGCGCGGCAGCTCCGCGCGGAGCTGGTCGTGCGCGAGACCGTACTCGGCGAGGCCGCCGACCTTGAAGTTTTCGATCAGCACATCCGCATGCGTGAGCAGGCGCCGCACGAGCGCCGCGCCCTCGGGCCTGGCGACGTTGATCGTGACCGAGCGCTTGTTGCGATTGGCGCTCAGGTAGTACCCGCTCTCCGCCGTCTCCGCGCCGGCCGCGTCGCGCAGGAACGGCGGGCCCCAGGTTCGCGTCTCGTCGCCGACGCCGGGCCGCTCGACCTTGATCACGTCCGCGCCGAGGTCGCCCAGCATCTGCGTGCACGACGGGCCGGCGAGCACCCGGCTCAGATCGAGGATCGTGATCCCGTCGAGCGGACCGGCGGTCAACGTTACGCGCTCGACCCACAGCACCCGCCGCCGGCCTGCACGACGGCGAGTCCCTTCGCGGCCGGGACGGACTTCACGTCGGTGGCACAGCCGGCACTCTCTTCGATGTCGTGGTTCAGGACATAGACTTCCCAGTCGACGCCGTCGGGATCCTCGACCCAGAATTTGTCCTGGTTGGCGTGGCAGCAGTTCACGCCCATCTCCTCGCGCACGGGCAATCCCGCCGCCTTCACCCGGCTGAGCTCGCGCATCACGATCTCCGCGGACTCGACCTGGATGCCCATGTGGTCCACGTGGCCGCGGCTTTCCGCGGGCGCCGCCTCGGACAGCGCGAGGTTCAGCGGGCCGAACGGCGGCAGGAACTTCACGTAGCCCGGTTTCACCTTCACCGGCACCGTGCCGAAGAACTTCTCGTAGAAGGCGCGACTCTTCTGCAGATCGGACACCGTCATGTGGACGTGGACCTTCGGTGCGTCGGTCGTCATGGATGACCTCCTCGTTGAATGGCGAATCGCTCCGCCGCGATACCCTCTGTGTGCACCACCGTCGTCGGCTGCGTCTCGGCACCCGCCGTCGGCGCGAGCCATCGGAACAGGGACGTGGCCACGCCGGCGCCGGCCCGCTGCGCGGCACCGGTCGCCAGCGTGTTCGCGAGCAGCGCGACGGCGACATTGCCGCCGGCCAGGCGCTCGCCCATGATGCCCGAGCCGACGACGGCGGCGAGCCGCATGGTCGTTCCCACCGCTTCCGCGACGACCTGCCGGTCCAGGCTCGAGCTCACGCGCACGCCTTCACGCCGAACTGCGCCGCCCGCTCCGACAGCCACGCCTCGATGCGCGCCTCGATCTCGTCACGCACCCGCCGAAATACCGCCAGCCGTTGCTCGTCGCTGCCCCGCGCGGCCGACGGATCGTCGAAGCTCCAGTGAAGGCGCGTGCGCGCGGCCGGGAACACCGGACAGGACTCGTTGGCGCTGTCGCAGACGGTGATCACGTCGTCCCACCGCTCGCCGAGAAAGCGATCGAGCGTCTTCGAGGTGTGCCCGCGCAGGTCGATGCCGATCTCCGCCATCGCGCGCGTCGCGAGCGGGTTGACGCCGCGCGCCTCGGTGCCGGCGCTCGCCACCTCGAACCGATCACCGGCCAGACGGCGGAGCAGCCCCTCCGCCATCTGGCTGCGGGCGGAATTGTGCGTGCACAGAAAGAGCACGCGCGCGACGCTCATCCGCGGCGCCCCGGCTTCGTCGCACGGACGAACGCGCTCATGAACTTGCCGTCGACCTGGGGCGCGATCGCGTCGGCATCGACGCCCTTGTCGGCGAGGAACTCGCGCGCGTCCTCCACGCGATAGACGCGCGTCGGCTCCACCCCGATCGACTCGAAGCCGGCCTTGGCGAGCTTGTCGCGATACTCCACCTCCTCGAGGGCGCCGGCCACGCAGCCGATCCAGAGCTCGACGTTCCGCCGGATCACCTGCGGCACCTCGCCGCGGACCACGACGTCGGAGACCGCGAACCGGCCGCCCGGCTTCAGCACGCGGAAGGCCTCCGCCAGCACCCGGTCCTTGTCGCCGGAGAGGTTGATGACGCAATTGGAGATGATGACGTCCACGCTCGCATCGGGCAGCGGAATGCTCTCGATCTCGCCCTTGAGGAACTCGACGTTGACGACGCCGGCCTTCCGCTGGTTCTCGCGGGCGAGCGCCAGCATCTCGTCGGTCATGTCGAGCCCGTAGGCCTTGCCGGCCGGCCCCACGCGCTTCGCCGACAGCAGCACGTCGATGCCGCCGCCCGAGCCGAGGTCCAGCACGACCTCACCCGCATGCAGATCGGCCAGCGCCGTCGGGTTGCCGCAGCCGAGCGACGCGGCCACCGCCTCCGCCGGCACCTCGGCGGTCTCGCCGCAGCCGTAGATGTTCGACGTGATCGGATCCGCGGCGCGCGCGGTGGCATCGCAGCAGGACGCGCCGGCGCCACGGGTGACTTTCAGCGCCGCCTTCCCGTACTTGTCTCTCACGACCGCCTTCAGCTCGTCGTTCGCCATCGCCGCCTCCGTCTCATATCAAGTGCGCTTGATACGTCCGCGCAAAAAAAGGGGTCAGTCGCAGCGTTTCATCACCCGCGGCGCGGACGCGCTCGGCCTGATGGCCGCGACGGCCGACTCGATCTCGGCGATCGCGTCGGGATCGAGCGCATAGTAGATCCAGCGCCCCTGGCGCCGGTCGCGCAGCAACCCCGCGTCCTTCAGGGTCTTGAGATGGAACGACAGGCGCGACTGGCCCGTGTCGAGCATGTCGGTCAGGTCGCACACGCATTGCTCGCCGCCACGCAATCGCTCGATGATGCCGAGCCGCGTGGGATCGGCGAGCGCCCGAAACAGCGCCGCCGCTCGCTCGAGGTCCCTGTCCGTCGTCGTCGCCACGGCCGTCAATATATCAAGATTCCTTGATCAGTCAAGCCCCGACTACACTGGCGCCCATGCGGGTCCTGATCGCCCGCGACGCCGACGAGTTGGCCGAGGTCGCCGCGGACGTCTTCAGGGATCGCGTCCGCGCCCGGCCCGATCTCGCGATGGCCGTCCCGGCCGGCCGCACGCCCCGGCGGATGTACGCGCGCATGGCGGCGCTGCAGACGCGCCATCCCGTGGACTACGCGCACATGCGAATTTTCTCGGTCGACGAGCTGTGCCCGCCCGCGCCGGCCGACGGGTATTTCTGGCGGCAGGTGCGCGCGGAGTTCCTGGCGTGGGCCGGCGTGGACGCCGCGCGCTGCCGGCCCTTCGCGGTGGACGCGGCCGACCTCGAGGCGATGTGCGCGGCGTACGAGACGGCGATCGCGGAGGCCGGAGGGCTCGACGTCGTCATGCTGGGGCTCGGGCCGAACGCTCACCTCGCCTCCAACGAGCCCGGCTGCGGCCTCGACCTCCGCACCCGCCCGGTGCGGTTGCTCGACGAGACCGTGCGCTACATCCTGAGCGACGACGTCATCCAGGGCCCGGTCTGCGACCGCGCGGTGACGCTCGGGCTGGCGACGATCATGGCGGCGCGGGAGGTCGTGGTGCTGGTCAGCGGCGAGGCCAAACGTGAGCCGCTCGCCCGCGCGCTCGACGGCCCGGTCACGCCCCAGGTCCCCGCATCGATTCTGCGCACGCACCCGCGCTGCCTCGTGATCGCCGACCGCGCCGCGCGCCCCTGACGCGTCGTCGCCTCCCGGCCGGGTTATCCACCGTTATCCACCGTCATCCATGACTTGCCAACGTTCCGCAGCGCAACGCGGTTTTCCCCGGGCTGGTACATGACAGTGGACAACCGGCCGGCGGGAAGTCTGCACGGCCGCGGTTCGAGCGTGCGAGTCTGACGCGCTACTCGCCCGGAGGCTCCATCGGCAGCGGCAGCTGATCGGCGCCGGCGCCCGCCGCCGGCAGCGTGAAGCGCACGGTGGTCCCCTCGCCCTCGGCGCTGTCGATCGCCAGCTCCCCGCCGTGCGCGAGCACGAGGTGCCTGACGATGGCGAGGCCGAGCCCGGTGCCGCCCAGCTCGCGCGAGCGCGCCTTGTCGACGCGATAGAAACGCTCGGTGACCCGCGGCAGGTCGGCGCGCGGGATGCCGACGCCCGTGTCGCGCACGCGCACCTCCACGCCCTTGAAGTCGGGCGGGCCGTCGAGCGGCCGCGCGCGCACCGTCACCCAGCCGCCCTCCGGCGTGTACTTCACCGCGTTGTCGAGGAGGTTGATGAGGATCTGCGCGAGGCGGTCGTGGTCGGCGTGCACGCCGAGGTCGGGCGGCTCGACGTCGGCGATGAGCCCGACGCGGCCGGCCTCGGCCTTCGGCCGCACGATGTCGAGCACCGAGCCGAGCACGTCGCCGACGCGCACGGGCCCTCGCCGCAGCGACACCTTGCCGAGCTCGATGTTGGAGAGGTCGGTGAGGTCGTTGAGCAGACGGCCGAGCCGCTCCGTATGACGGAAGGCGATCTCGAGGAACCGCCGCGCGTTGGCGCGCTCCTCGAGGGCGCCGCCCAGCAGCGTCTCGAGATAGCCCTGGATGGCCGTGAGCGGCGTGCGCAGCTCGTGGCTGACGTTGGCGACGAACTCCGTGCGCACGCGCTCGAGACGGCGCAGCGCGGCGACGTCGTGGAGGACCATGACCGCGCCCGAGTCGCCGGCGCCGAGCCGCAGCGGCACCGCGTTGATCTCCAGCATGCGCGCGACCGGGTGGCCCAGCCGCAGCTCGCGCCGCAGCGGCGCCTCCTGCCCGCCGGCGCGCGTGGCGCGGAACAGCTCGTGCAGCTCGGCGCTGCGAATCACTTCCGGCAGCGGCTTGCCCTCGCCGCGCGCCGGTCCCACGCCGAACATCGCCTGCGCGCGCTCGTTCATGAGCACGATGCACTCGTGCGCGTCGACGGCGATCACACCCTCGACCATGCCGTCGATGATCGCGGTGGCCTTGGCGCGCTCCTCCTGGAGATCGTCGATCTTCTCGCGCAGCCGCGCCATCATGACGTTGAGCGCACGCCCGAGCGCGCCGAGCTCGTCCACCGAGCGGACGGGCGCGCGCGCGGCGTACTCCCCCTCGCTCATCCGCCGCGCGATCTCCTGCATCTCGACGACGGGCCGCGTGACCCGGCCGGCGACGAAGATGCCGATGCCGGCCGCCACCGCGAGCGCCACCAGGCCGCCGGCGAGCATCACCCGGTGCAGCGCTTCGTAGGAAGAGGTGACCACGGACAGCGGCAGCGCCAGGCGCAGCACCCCGACCGTGCGCGGCCCGTCGCGCACCGGCACCGCGGCGTAGAGGAGCGGCGCGCCGACGGACGCGCTCGTGCGGAGGTCGCGGCCCACGCCGCCGGCGAGCGCGGCGCGGACCTCGGGCCGCTCGAGGTGATTCTCCAGGCGCGGAAGCTCCGCCACGGGCACCTCGGAGTCACCGAGCACGCGGCCGTCGAGCGCGATGAGGGTCACGCGAGCGCCCGTCGGCTCTGCCGCGCGCACCGTGAACGCCCGGACCGCCGCCCCGGGCACGGGCCGCACGAGGAGGGCGCGGGCGTCGTCGTGCAATAGCCGGCCTGCCGTGACCAGCCGGGCCTCGAGCTCGTCCACGGCGAACGCCTCCAGCGCGCGGTTCAAGTACAGGCCAGCCGCGACCATGCTCAGCGCGACGAAGCCGACGAGCGTGAGGGTCAGCTTGACGGCGATACGGCTGCGGACGAAGCCGAGCGGCCCGGTCATCGCCGGCATCATAGCCCGCCGGGGCCCGCGGCGGGGCTCCCGTTAGGTTGACAATATTCTGGTAGTTAGGTATACCTAACTGCGACCCACACCACGCTAGCGAGGAGGCCGCCATGCAGCGGCTCGTCAGATCTGGGGCGCTGCTCGCCGCGCTCCTCACCCTCGGCGTCGCCGCGGCGACGCCGGCCATCGCCGCCGACAAGCCCACCGAGATCCCCGTCACCATCGAGAACAACCGCTTCAAGCCCGACGAGATCCGCGTCAAGGCCGGTCAGCCTTTCGTGCTCGTGATCACCAACAAGGACGCGAAGCCCGAAGAGTTCGAGAGCAAGGATCTCCGGATCGAGAAGGTGATCCCCGGCGGCAAGACGGCCTCCATCCGCGTTCGCGCGCTCAAGCCCGGCACCTACCCCTTCTTCGGTGAGTACAACCCGAAGACGGCGCAGGGTCGGATCGTCGCCGAGTAACCTCCACCGGCCATGGGCGCGACCTTCGTCGTCGTCCTGCGCGAGGGGTTCGAGGCCGCGCTCCTGCTCGGCATCGTCTACGCGTACCTCACGCAGATCGGCCACCCGGAGAGTCGCCGCTACGTCACGCTCGGCGGCGCGCTCGCCGTGGTCGCCTCGATCGCCATGGGGATCGCGGTCAGCGTGCTGAGCGGCCCGCTCGCGGACGTCGGCCCCGACGTCATCGCGCTCGTCGTGATCTTCGGCGCCGTCGCGCTGCTCAGCTGGCACGGCTGGTGGATGGGGCGGCACTCGCGCGAGCTGCGCGGCGACCTGCAGCGCCGGGTCGACGCCGCCCACGCATCGCACCAGCTCTGGATGGTGGGGCTGATCGCCTTCACCGGCGTGTTCCGCGAGGGCGCCGAGACCGTTCTCTTCCTCTGGGGTCTGATGGCGCAGCTCGAGGACCTCTCGGGCTGGACGGCGCTCGCCGGCGGCGCCGCCGGCCTCGTCACCGCGGCGGCGCTCGGCTGGCTCGTGTTCCAGGGCGGCCGCCGCCTCAGCGTGCAGCGGTTCTTCGGCATCACATCGCTGGTGATCCTGTTCCTCGCCGCCGGCCTCTTCAGCGCGGGGATCGGGCGGCTGCAGGGCATCGGGCTGCTGCCGGGCGGCGATCCGCTCTGGGACACGTCGTGGCTGCTCGACGACCATCGAAGCGTCGGCGGCTTCCTCGCGGGGCTGGTCGGCTACCGCGCGCGGCCGAGCGGGCTGGAGATCACCGGCTACGTGCTCTATCTCGCGGCGGCGAGCTTCCTCTTCCTGCCGGGGCTCTATCGGCGCGCACTGCGTCGGGACCGCGGCGTCGAGGAGCCCGACAAGCTGATCCTGACGAAGTAACCGAGCCCTCGCCGCCAGCCAGCGATCGATGTTCCATCACAGCAGGCTGCAGGATCCATCGATGAAGCGGTTCAGCGTGATCGTGGTTGCCCTGTCCGCCGTGCTCGGCGTCACACCCGCGCGGGCACAAGACGCCGGCCAGACCGTGTCCTACTTCTATCCGCTGCGCACGCGGCGGCCGGTGATCGAGCGCGAGCTCGAGCTGCGCGTGCAGCACGAGAAAACGCGCGCGGGTCGCACGACGGAGGCGGCGGCCGCGCTCGAGCTGCCGATCCTCCCGCGCTGGCAGGTCGAGCTCGAGGTGCCGCTCATCTTCACTGAGCCGCGCGAGGGCGCCGCCCAGGCGGGCGTCGGCGATCTCAGCGTCGAGACCAAGGTGCTGGTGTGGCAGTCGCTCGACTGGCTCTCGCAGGTCGCGGTCGGCGTCGAGGGCCGCCTGCCCACGGGCTCCGAGCGCCGCGGCCTCGGCGGCGAAGCGGCGGTGGAGCCGTTCCTCATCGCCGGCATCGCGCTCGGCGATTTCGATCTCCTCGCCTCCGCCGCCTACGAGTTCAACGTCAACGCGCACGTCGCCGGGCCCAACGAGCAGGAGCTGACCGCGTCGGCGGCCGCGGCGTGGCGGGTCACGCGCCGCTTCGCGCCGCTGGTGGAGCTGGTCACGGTCACGCGCACCCGCGCCTCGCAGGACGACGAGCTCCGCGGCAAGACCCGGGTGAGCATCGTCCCCGGCTTCAACGCCAAGCTCCTGCCCGGCACGACGCTGCGGCTTGGCATCGAGCTGCCGTTGACGCGCGCGCGCACCGCGGACTACACCCTGCTGGGCGGGTTCGTGAAGGAGTTCTAGGGGCCCTGCAGCGCGTCGGGCCGCGGCGGCGGCGGCGCGATGCGGCCGCCCTCGGGCGTGTGGACGACCCAGTGGCCGGGCTCGAACAGGCCCTGCGGCACGCCGGCCGCCGGCACCCAGCGATCGGGCACCCACTCCATGTCCCGGCGGGGCGCCTCGCGCACGGGCGGCGACGGCACGCCGCGCATCGAGGACGAGTTCATCTGGTCCACCGCGCGCTGGGTCGTGGTCGGGCCGAGCGGCACCGTCATCGCCCCGCCCGCGAGGAGGCCCGCGAGGCACTGTCGCCAGCGACGTCTCATACTTCTTAGAGTATCCCTCGGGCGCCGGGGTTTCACTCCGACTCGAAGCGGTAGCCGACGCTCTTCACGGTCGCGATGCGCCGGCCGGCGTCGCCGAGCTTGGCGCGCAATCGACGCACGTGCACGTCCACGGTGCGCGACTCGATCTCGTCGGCGCGCGCGTAGCCCCAGACGCGATTCAGCAGGTGCTCGCGCGAGAGCACGCGCCCCGCGGACGCCATCAGCGCGTGCAGCAGGTCGAACTCCTTGGGCGTGAGGTCCACCTGCGCGCCGGCGACCGTCACCCGGTGGCGCGCGGGATCGAGGGCGACGTCGCCGCCCGCGAGCGCGCGGCCGGGGTCGGCCGGCCGCGCGCGGCGCAGCACGGCCCGCACGCGCGCCAGCAGCTCCTTGGGCGAGAACGGCTTGGCGACGTAGTCGTCGGCGCCCAGCTCGAGGCCGACCACGCGGTCGACCTCGTCGGCCTTCGCCGTCAGCATGATGATCGGCACCGCGGCCCACGACGGCTCCGCGCGCACGCGCCGCGTCACCTCGAGGCCGCCGATCGCGGGCAGCATGAGGTCGAGCACGATGAGATCGGGCGCTCCCGCGCGCAGCCGCGCGAGCGCCTCGGCGCCATCCGCGGCGGTGCGGCAGCGGAAGCCATCCTGGGTGAGGTGGTGGACGATCAGCGCCCGGATGTCGGGCTCGTCTTCGACGACGAGGACCTCCGGCGCCATCGCGCCGCGCCCCTCAGCTCTGCAGCAGGCGCAGCACCCACCACGTGAGCGCCGCGACCGCGGCCGAGGCGGGGATGGTCACGATCCATGCGGTGATGATGCGTCCCGCCACGCCCCAGCGCACGGCCGAGAAGCGCTGGGTGGCGCCCACGCCCATGATCGAGCCGGTGATCGTGTGCGTGGTGCTGACGGGAATGCCGCCGATCGCGGTGCCGATCAGCGTGATCGCGCCGGCCGTCTCGGCGCAGAAGCCGCCGACCGGCCGCAGCTTGGTGATGCGCATGCCCATCGTCTTCACGATACGCCAGCCGCCGGCCATGGTGCCGAGCCCCATCGCCGCGTGCGCGGAGAGCACGACCCAGAACGGCACGTAGAACTCGCGCCCGAGGTGACCGGTGGTGAACAGGAGCACGGCGATGATGCCCATCGTCTTCTGGGCGTCGTTGGTGCCGTGACCGAGGCTGTAGGCGGCCGCGGAGAGGAGCTGCCCGCGGCGGAAGACCTTGTCGACGCGGCCCGGTGTCGCGTTCTTGAAGATGTTGATCGTGATCACCATCAGCACGAAGCCCATCGTCATGCCGATGAGCGGCGCCATGACCATGAAGACGCCGATCTTGATGAGCCCGGCCGGCACGAGCGAGCCGAAGCCGGCCTTGATCACCGCGGCGCCGGCGAAGCCGCCGATGAGCGCGTGCGACGACGACGTCGGCAGACCCCAGTACCAGGTGATCAGGTCCCAGAAGATGGCGCCGGCGAGGCCCGCGAGGATCACCCACTGATCGACCACGGCCGGCTCCACCACGCCCTTGCCGACCGTCGTCGCGACCTGCACGCCGAAGCCGAAGGCCGCCACGAAGTTGAAGAAGGCCGCCCACACCACCGCCTGCAGCGGCGTGAGCACGCGCGTGGACACGACGGTGGCGATCGAGTTGGCGGCGTCGTGGAAGCCGTTGATGAAGTCGAAGACGAGGGCGACGATGACGATGAAGACGACGAGGGTGAGCATGCGGGCGCGCCGGGCTCAGGCCATCTTGAGGATGATCCCTTCGATGACGTTCGCCACGTCCTCGCAGCGGTCGGTGACGATCTCCATCGTCTCGTAGATCTCCTTCCACTTGATGACCTCGATGGGATCGCCGGCCTCGTCGAAGAGCGCGGCCAGGCTGTCGCGCAGCAGGTTGTCGGCGCTGTTCTCGAGCCGGTTGACCTCGACGGCGTGCTCGTGGAAGCCGGGGTCCATGTTGCGCAAGCAGCGGATCGCGCGGTCCATCGCCTCCGCCGTCTTCACGATCACGTCGGCCATGGCCCGGCAGGCGGAGGTCGGCTCCTTGATCCGATACACGACCAGCCGCTCGGCGGCCGCCTCGATGTAGTCGAGCACGTCGTCCAGCCGCGTCGCGAGGTCGTGGATGTCCTCGCGGTCGATCGGCGTGATGAAGGTCGTATTCAGCTTCTTGACGATCTCGTGGGTGACCTGGTCGCCCGCGTGCTCGACTTCCTTGATCTTGTGCGTCTTGGCGCGGGCGTCCGAGAAGTTGTGGCAGAGATCATGGAGCAGCGCGGCGGCGTTCAGGATGTGCTTGGACTGCTGCTCGAAATAGTCGTAGAAGCGGACTTCCTTCGGGATCAGGCTGAACATGGGAACACCCCGGAGTGTAATCGAAACGTCACGATCGCGCCACCGGTCGTCAGCTCCGGCTCACGGCTTGCGCAGCGCCAGCGGTGGCAGGCCGAGCACGCGGCGTCGCGCCGACGCCCAGACTCCGTCGAGCGTCCGCGCCAGCGCGGGCGCGTCGGCGGCGAGGCAGCGCACGAGCGCGCCCCGCCGCGGCAGGAGCCCGGCGCCGACCTCGGCGCCGTCGCCGCCCAGCGCGGCGCAGTCGTCCACGAACGCGGCGATTCCTGCGTCCGCGATCACCGCCACCGTCGCTACGTAGGACCGTCCCTCGGCCAATCCGAGGCCGGGCCCGGGCGCGCCGTCGCGAAGGACGAGCCGGTCGTGCAGCAGCCAGCCGCGCGCGTCGTGGACGCTGAGGGCGCTGTCGAGCAGCGCGAAGCGCCACGCCTCACCACGCGCCACGCGCCCGGCCGCGAACGCGTCCACCAGCACGAGCGCGGCGCCCTCGGGCACCACCGCCTCGACGCGCTGGCGGAGCGCGGCGCCGGCGAACGGGATCGTGTGATCGGGCACCCACTCCAGCCGTGCCCCGGGCGCCAGCGTCAACCGCACCGCCTGCTCGGCGGGCCCGACGACCGTGCGATAGACCTTCGTCGCCGACGGCGTCGTGAGGCAGGCGTGGGCGCCGGCGCCGACGGCGACGTCGACGACGAGACGGTCGCCGCCGACGAGCCCGCCCGTCGGGTTGAGGATGGAGACGATGGCCGCCGCGTCGTCGAGCGCGAGCGGCGCCATCACCTGAAGGGGCAGCCGCCAGCGGCAGCCGGCGAGCACGCTGCGGTCGCCGCGCCGCTCGAAGCGCAGCGCGAGCGCGCCGTCTCGCCCGATCCGGGGGGCGGTCGGCGCCGGCGTCAGGCCGGCAGCGCGAGCAGCAGATCCTTGCGGAGCCATGCCACGATCGCGTCGACGCCGTCACCCGTGCGGAGGTTCGTGAACACGAACGGCCGCGCGCCGCGCTGTTTCTTCGCGTCGCGCTCCATGACGCCGAGGTCGGCGCCGACGTGGGGCGCGAGGTCGATCTTGTTGATGACGAGCAGGTCCGAGCGCGTGATGCCCGGTCCACCCTTGCGCGGGATCTTCTCGCCCTCGGCGACGTCGATCACGTAAATAGTCGCGTCGACCAGCTCCGGACTGAACGTCGCGGCCAGATTATCGCCGCCGCTCTCGATGAGGAGGAGGTCCAGCCCGGGAAATCGTCTGAGCAACCCGTCCACGGCCTCGAGGTTGACCGACGCATCCTCCCGGATGGCCGTGTGCGGGCAGCCCCCCGTCTCCACGCCGACGACGCGCTCGGCCACGAGCGCCCCGCGGCGCACGAGGAACTCGGCGTCCTCCTTCGTGTAGATGTCGTTGGTGATCACCGCCATGTCGAGCGCGTCGCGCAGGCGCAGGCACAGCGCCTCCGTGAGCGCGGTCTTGCCGGACCCGACGGGACCGCCGATGCCGATCTTGAGCGGACGGGGGATCGTCATGACCTGAACAACCTCATGTCGAGCCTCGCGTGGCGCAGGCCCGCGAGCTCGAGCGCGGGAGTGAACGTCCACATGTCCTCGGCCGTCGCGCGCGCCGCCTCGGCGGCGAGCCGCGCGATGCGCGGGCGCGCGCCCGCGAGCACGCGCTGCCCGTCGAGCTGACCGAGGGTCAGCAGCCGCAACCCGGCGCCGACGAGCAGCGCCGCCGTCGAGTAGAGATAGGCGGCGGCCGCCGGCTCCGCGCCGGCGCCGAACCGCCCGGCGGCGGCGCCGAACGCCGCCGCGTGATGGCCGGGCGCGAGGCCCTCGTCGATCGCGCGCGCGACTCCCGTGAGGAACACGTCGTCGCCGAGCGCGGCGCCGACGCGCGCCGTCTGCCGGCCCATCTGGCGGCTCGCCGCGCGGAATTCCGGCACCGGCTTCATCGCGTCCAGGCGCGCGTCGAGCTCGCACCACGCGGCGAGGTTGCCGGCCGCCGCCAGCCGCGTGGCGACGGCGACGGCCACGGCGTCACCCGGGCCCGCCGCGCCCTCCAGGTGCGCGGTCACGAAGGCCTCCAGCCCCGCGCGGTCGCTCACGCGCCCTTCTTGAGCGTAGGTTTCCAGGCCGAAGGAATGGGCGAAGCCGCCCGCGGGGAAGAGCCCGTCGCCCAGCTGGAGCAGCGCCAGCAGCGCGTCAATGGTCATGGTCGTGACGGTGGCCGGCCCCGAGCGGCACGAAGATCGACTGCACGCGCTCGAACGGCACGTCCAGGCGGCCGAGCAATTGCTCCATCGCGGTATCGTCCGGCAGCAGCAGGCGCTTGCCGTCCAGCGCGAGCGTGAAGTGACGGTTGCCAACCTCGTAGGCGATGCGCAGCGCCTCGTCGCGCGAGCGCGGCGTCACCGCCAGCACCGCCTCGGCCGCCGCCTCGATGACGACGTACCAGTCGGCGGCCACGTGCAGGATGTCGCCGGGCGTGAGCATGCTGCCGGTGGGCAGCGCGAGCGCGAGCGTGCGTCCGGCCTGCGTGGTCACGCGACGGCGCCCCCAGCGGCGCTCCTCCGCCGTGAGCACGAGCGAGTCCCGCTCGCGCCGTGAGAGATCGGCGTCGTGCACGAGCACGTGCGGCCGCGTGATGACGACGACGGGCTCGGTCATCGGCCGCCGGACCGTGCGGAACATGTCGAATCAAGAAGGCCGGTTTTCATCGCCCGTTCAAAAGAGGAAGTACCGCTGTGCCATGGGCAGCACGCGCGCTGGCTCGCAGGTCAGCCGCTCGCCGTCGGCGCGCACCTCGTAGGTCTCCGCGTCCACCTCGATCCGCGGCAGCGCGTCGTTGTGGATCATGTCCTTCTTGCCGAGGCCGCGGCAGCGCTTCACCGCCACCGCGCGGCGCGTGAGGCCGAGCCGCTTCGGGACGCCGGCGGCCAGCGCAGCCGCCGAGACGAAGGTCAGGCTCGTCGAGCCCCGCGCGCGACCGAGGGCGCCGAACATCGGGCGATAGAGCACCGGCTGGGGCGTCGGGATCGACGCGTTGGGATCGCCCATGGCCGCCCATCCGATCAGCCCCCCCTTCACCACCAGCTCCGGCTTCACGCCGAAGAACGCCGGCTTCCAGATGACGAGATCCGCCAGCTTTCCCACCTCGATCGATCCGACGTGCTCGGCGAGACCGTGGGCGATGGCCGGGTTGATCGTGTACTTGGCGACGTAGCGCTTCACGCGCCGGTTGTCGTCCCCGGCGTTCTCCCCCGGCAGCGGGCCGCGCTGCAGCTTCATCTTGTCCGCCGTCTGCCAGGTGCGGAGGATCACCTCGCCGATGCGGCCCATCGCCTGCGAGTCGGAGGACATCATGCTGATGGCGCCGAGGTCGTGCAGCACGTCCTCGGCGGCGATCGTCTCGGCGCGGATGCGCGACTCGGCGAACGCGAGGTCCTCCGGGATCGACGGGTTCAGGTGGTGGCAGACCATCAGCATGTCGAGATGCTCGTCCATCGTATTGATGGTGAACGGCATCGTCGGGTTGGTGGAGGACGGCAGGCAGTTGGGCTCGCCGCACACGCGCAGGATGTCCGGCGCATGGCCGCCCCCCGCGCCCTCCGTGTGATAGGTGTGGATCGTCCGCCCCTTGAAGGCGCGGATCGTGTCCTCGACGAAGCCCGCCTCGTTCAGGGTGTCGGTATGGATCGCCACCTGCACGTCGTGCTCCTCGGCCACCGCGAGCGCGGTGTCGATGGCCGCCGGCGTGGTGCCCCAGTCCTCGTGCAGCTTGAGCCCGATCGCGCCCGCCTCGATCTGCTCGCGCAGCGGCCCGGGCGCCGACGCGTTGCCCTTGCCGAGCAGCCCCAGGTTGACGGGGAACTCTTCGATCGCTTCCAACATGCGGTGCATGTTCCACTCGCCCGGCGTGCACGTCGTGGCCGCCGTGCCCGTCGCCGGCCCGGTGCCGCCGCCCACGAGCGTCGTCAGCCCGGCGCTGATCGCCTCGGTGATGATCTGCGGACAGATGAAGTGGATGTGGGTGTCGAGCCCGCCGGGGGTGGCGATCTTGCCTTCGCCCGCGATGACCTCGGTGCCGGCGCCGATGACCATGCCCTTGGTGACACCGGCCATGATGTCGGGGTTGCCCGCCTTGCCGATGCCGACGATGCGGCCATCGCGGATGCCGATGTCCGCCTTCACGATCCCCCAGTGGTCGATGACGATCGCGTTGGTGACGACCGTGTCCAGCACGCCGTCGGCGCGCGTGGCGCGCGCCGACTGCCCCATGCCGTCGCGGATCACCTTGCCGCCGCCGAACTTCGCCTCCTCGCCGGGCACGGTGAAGTCGCGCTCGATGCGGATCAGCAAGTTCGTGTCGGCGAGCCGCACCCGATCGCCCGTCGTCGGGCCATAGAGGTCGGCGTACTGCCGGCGCGTCAGGCGCAGGCTCATGCGCGGCGCTCCCACTCGGCCAGCGTCCGGAGCGCCGCGTCCTTCGTGGCGCCGGCGGTGAGGCCGTTCAGGCCGTGGACCTGGCGCGCGCCGGCCAGCTCGACGAGCGTCACCCGTTTGGCGTCGCCGGGCTCGAAGCGCACCGCGGTGCCCGCGGGGACGTTCAGCCGCATGCCGAACGCCTGCGGGCGATCGAACCGCAACGCGCGGTTCACCTCGAAGAAGTGGAAGTGCGAGCCGATCTGGATCGGCCGGTCGCCGGTGTTCTCGACGGTCAACTCGAGCGTCCGCCGGCCCGCGTTCGCCTCGACGTCACCGCTCTCGAGCAGGTACTCGCCTGGAATCACTGCAGCCTCCTTGGACTGGGCATCCGGCCCGACTCAGCTGCGCCGAACGGCGGCGACGCCGACGCCGGCGGTCACGAGCATCGTCCCGGCGACACCGTCGGCGAAACGCGCCAAGCGAGGATTCACGGCGAGCGCGTGGAACCGGCCGGCGGCCGCGCCGTAGGCGAGCAGCACGACGAGCTCGATCGCCACGCTGGTCACGGCCAGCACGAGCACCTGGACGGCCACGTGGCCGGTGGCCTCGATGAACTGCGGGAGCAGGGCCACGAAGAACAGCAGCGCCTTCGGATTCGCCGTCTGCAGCACGAACCCGTTCGCGAACGTGCGGCGCCGGCCGGCGGCGCCCGTCGCTCCGGGCGCGAGCGCGGGCGCGGCCCGGCGTCCCATCCACGGACGCACCCCGAGCCAGATCAGATAGGCCGCGCCCAGCCAGCGGACGAGCGAGAAGAGCTCGTACGACGCGAGCAGCACGGCGCCGAGGCCCGTGGCCGAGAGCGCGAAATAGACGGCGTTGCCGGTGAGGATGCCGAGCGTCGCCCACATCGACGCCGCGGCGCCGCGCGTCAGCGCCTGCGCGATCACGAGGAGGACGGCCGGCCCCGGCGTCAGGCACAGGAGGCTCTCCGTGAGCACGAACAGCGCCCACACCTCGAGACTCACTCCGGTCCCTCCGATCCGGCGTCCAGACGCCGATCGCTGCGCACACTCACCTGGCCACGTCAGCGGATCGGGTGGTGGATCGTGACCAGCTTGGTGCCGTCGGGAAAGGTGCCCTCGACCTGCACCTCGTCGATCATCTCGGGGACGCCCTCCATCACCTCGTCGCGCCGGAGAATCGACAAGCCCGCCTCCATCAGCTCGGAGACGGTGCGCCCGTCGCGGATGCCCTCGAGGATGTCGGCGGTGATGATGGCGAGGGCCTCGGGATGGTTGAGCCTGAGGCCGCGCGCCCGGCGCCGGCGGGCCAGCTCGGCCGCGGTGAAGATGAGCAGCTTCTCCTGCTCTCTGGGCGTGAGGTGCATCGTTGGACCTCCGAGCCTCAGACGGTGAGGTGCTGCTTCACTTGGTCGGCGTGCAGATCCCGGGTGGCGCCGGCCGCCACCACCGCGCCCTTGGCCATGATCACATAGGCGTCGGCCAGGCGCTCGGCGAAGTCGAGATATTGCTCGACGAGCAGCACGGCCAGCCCCATCTCCTTCTTGATGCGGCGGATCGCCTCCTCGATCTCGAGGATGATCGAGGGCTGGATCCCCTCTGTCGGCTCGTCGAGCATGAGGAGCTTGGGACGCGTGAGCAGCGCGCGTCCGATGGCCAGCATCTGCTGCTCTCCGCCCGACAGCACGCCGCCCTTGCGCCCGAGGAAGCGCCGCAGCGCCGGGAACAGGTCGAGCACGTCGTCCATGCTGTCGGTCCGCCCGCAGCCCAGCTGGGCCACCCTCAGATTCTCGTGGACCGTGAGGTGCGGGAAGATCTCGCGGCCCTGCGGCACGTAGCCGATGCCGGCGCGCGCGCGGCGGCCGGACGACCAACGGGTGATGTCCGCCCCGTTGAACCGCACGCGCCCGCCGCGGGCCGGCAGCAGACCCATCACCGTCTTGAGCAGCGTCGTCTTGCCCACGCCGTTGCGGCCCATCAGGCAGAGGACCTGGCCCTGGGCGACCGACAGGTCGACGCCCCAGAGGACCTGCGAGCCGCCGTAGGCGACGTCGAGCCGCTCAACCGTGAGCATCGGCCGTCTCGGGGCGGCGCCCGAGGTAGACCTCGAGCACGCGCGGATCCGACTGCACCTGCTCCACCGGGCCCTCGCACAGCACCGTGCCCTGGTGCAGCACGGTGACCTTGCGCGCGATCTGGCGCACGAACTCCATGTCGTGCTCGATGACCAGCACGGAGCGATCGACGGCGATCGACTCCAGCAGCTCGCCGGTCCGCGCCGTCTCCTCCTCGGTCATGCCCGCGACCGGCTCGTCCACGAGCAGGAGCTCGGGATCCTGCGCCATCACCATGCCGATCTCGAGCCACTGCTTCTCGCCATGCGACAGGACGCCGGCCGGCAGCGACGCCTTGGCCCCGAGCCCTACCGTGCTCAGGGTGGCCGCGATCCGCTCGCGCTCGCCCGCGGCGTCGCGCTCCAGCAGCGCGGCGAAGACGCCCTTGCTGGCGCGCTTGAGCGAGAGCTCGATGTTGTCCCACACGCTGAGATTGACGAAGACCGACGGCGTCTGGAACTTGCGGCCGATGCCGAGCCCGACCACGTCGTTCTCGGCGAGGGGGAGGAGATCGGTGTGGTCGCCGAAGATCACGCGGCCGTGCTCGGGCTTCGCGCGCCCGGAGATCACGTCGAGCAGCGTCGTCTTGCCCGCGCCGTTCGGGCCGATGACCACGCGCAGCTCGCGCCGATCCATGTAGAAGTTCAGGCGCGACAGCGCCTTGAAGCCGTCGTAGGAGACGGTGACGTCCTCGAGATAGATGATGGAGCCCGTGGTGGTCATGGAAGCGGCGATCGCGAGGCCGGCTCGGGGCGCGGGTGGCCGGTTCCCGACAGCTCCCGACCGCGTCGCAGCAGCGACGACACGCGCGTCGCGGCGCGCGCGATCGCTCCGGCGACGCCGTCCGGGAAGAACAGCACGACGCCCATGAAGAGCCCGCCGAGGAACAGGAGCCAGAGGTCGGGGTAGCTCGTGGTGAGCCACGACTGCATCCAGTTCACGCCGAACGCGCCCGCCACCGCGCCCACCAGCGTGCCGCGGCCGCCCGCGGCCACCCACACCACCATCTCGATCGACGGCAGCACGCCGATCTTGGCGGGCGTGACGATGCCCACCTGCGGCGCGTAGAGCGCGCCCGCAATCCCCGCCAGCACCGCGGAGACGACGAACACGAACAGCTTGTAGCGCGCCGGCGAGTAGCCGGAGAAGAGCACGCGCGTCTCGCTGTCGCGGATGGCCACGAGCACCTTGCCGGCCCGGCTGCCGGTGATCCGGCGACACACCACGTACGCGACCACGAGCGTCGCCGCCGTGACCACGTAGAGGCCGCGCTGCGTGGACGGCAGGTTCAGTGGAAAGCCGAAGATCGTCTTGAAGTCCGCGAGGCCGTTGGTGCCGCCGAGCCGCATCTCGTTCCGGTTGAACACCAGCCACGCCGACAGCGCGAGCGCCTGCGTGATGATCGAGAAATACACGCCGCGGATGCGGCTGCGGAAGGCGAGGAACCCGAAGGCCAG
>Ga0137403_10002792_pt1 | contig 21191 bp, 12 predicted proteins | sample CZOMad2_1_16fung_FD_122057 | JGI IMG/M metagenome (GOLD analysis project Ga0137403, IMG submission 122057) | Vadose zone soil fungal communities from Angelo Coast Range Reserve, California, USA - CZOMad2_1_16fungal (Hybrid Assembly) | ecosystem: Environmental > Terrestrial > Soil > Vadose zone...
GTGACGTTCGATATCGACGCGAACGGCATCCTGCACGTGTCCGCGAAGGACAAGGCCACCGGCAAGGAGCAGAAGATTCGCATCGAGGCCTCGTCCGGGCTCGGGGACAAGGACATCGACAAGATGGTCAAGGATGCCGAGGCCCACGCGGCCGAGGACAAGCGCCGGCGCGAGGAGATCGAGCGCCGCAACCGCCTCGACACCCTGGTGTACGAGGTGGAGAAGAGCTCGAAGGAGTGGGTCGACAAGCTCGACGCTGCGCTCAAGACACGGCTCGACAAGGCCGTGGAGGGGGCGAAGCAGGCCCTCCGCTCAGGCGCCGCGGACGAGATCTCCAAGGCACTGGAGGAGCTGCAGCAGGCCTACTCCGCCGCGGGCGCGTCGATGTACGCATCGCAGCGCGGCGCGGGTGCCCCCGCTGGCGACGCCGGGCAACCGGCCGGGGGCGATGCGGCTGGGGCGGAGAAAAAGGACAACGTGGTCGATGCGGACTACGAGATCGTGGACGATGACAAGAAGAAGTAACACCCTCTAAACGGACGAAACAGCGATGCCGGTACGCACGCGGGACTGGTTGAAATTCGGAACTCTGGTGGCGATCGCCTTCGTCTTCGGACTGGCGTTCGCGTCTACGCTCAACTTGCCGAAGAAGAGCGGGGCGGCGGAGACGCTGGTGGTGCCCACCCCCTCCCCCGAGGCGGCGCCCCAGCTCTCGGCGCCGGCCCTCAAGTCGGCGGGTGATTTTCAGGACGCCTTCGTCGCGGTCGCCGAGCACGTCAAGCCGGCCGTCGTGTTCATCCGGTCTCAGCACGTCGAGCGGGGCGACAACCAGCGGCTGCCGCCGGGGTTCCAGGACTTCTTCCCGAACCTGCGCCGGCGGCCGCAGGTCGAGCAGGGGTCGGGGTCGGGCTTCATCGTCTCGCCCGACGGCTACATCCTCACCAACAATCACGTGGTCGCGGGCGCCGACAAGGTGACCGTGCGCCTGTACGACAAGCGCGAGTTCACCGCGAAGGTCGTGGGCACCGACCCGAACACCGACGTCGCCGTCATCAAGATCGACGCCCGGGCTCTGCCGAGCGCCGGCTTCGGCAATTCTGACTCGGCGCGCGTGGGCGAGTGGGTCCTCGCCATCGGCAACCCGCTGGGCGAGGCGTTCGCGTTCACGGTGACCGCCGGGATCGTGAGCGCCAAGGGGCGGCTGCTCGCGGGCCTGCAGCAGACGCGCTATGCGATTCAGGACTTCATCCAGACCGACGCGGCGATCAATCCCGGCAATTCCGGGGGGCCCCTGGTGAACATCCGGGGTCAGGTGATCGGCATCAACTCGGCGATCGCGAGCGAAACCGGATTCTATGCGGGCTACGGCTTCGCCATTCCGATGAACCTCGCGCGCACCGTGATGGACCAGCTGGTGAAGACCGGGCGCGTGGAGCGTGCGGTGATGGGGGTCTCGATCCACGATGCTCGGCAGGAGGACGCCGACGCCGTGGGCCTGAAGCAGATCACCGGCATCGTGGTGGACAGCTACACGAGCGACGACTCACCCGCCAGGAAGGCGGGGATCCAGCCCGGCGACGTGATCGTCGCCGTGGACGGCCAGCCGGTGGATAACACGCCGCAGCTGCAGCAGCGGGTCGCGTTCAAGAAGCCGGGAGACACGGTCGAAATCACGGTCCTCCGCCAGGGTGGCGAGAAAAAGACCGTGACGGTGCGGCTGGCGCGGGCGCCGGGCGAGGCGGACAGCGAGGTCGCGGCGGTGTCGTCGAAGTCCAAGAGCGACGCGTCCAGCAAGGAGGAAATGCTCGGCATCTCTATGGAGCCGCTCACCCAGGACGACGCGCGCGACGTCCGGCTGAAGTCGGTGCTCGAGCGGGGCGGCGGCCTGGTCGTGACCGACGTCTCACCGGACGGGCCCGCCTACCAGCGGCTGCAGTCGAGCGACGATCCTGGTGGCCCCGACATCATCATCGCGGTGAACGGCGTGCCCACCCGCACGCGCGCCGCGTTCCGCGAGGCGCTGCGCAAGGTCAAACCGGGCGATGTCGTGACGCTGCAGGTGCTGTCACGCAGCCCCGACACCCCGGACGGCTGGGCCGGGCGCATCGTTCGCATCCGGGCGCGCTGAGACCGACTCCCGAGCGGTAAGAGCGCGAGTGAACTCGCGGCTCGGCACTGTGAGTGAACTGACGCCGCTTCAGCGGCAGTGTCGAGTCGCGGCTTCAGCCGCGCGTCCCAAGCGGCCGGAGCATGACACTGGCCGTCACCACCTGCCACAACACGGGAAGCACGAAGGCCGCCTGGTCGGCCTTCGTGTCTTCCCGGAACGCGAGGGCGAGCGCCATCCCGACCGCACCCGCCGCCAGGCCGCCCGTACCGAGCCAGCGGGGCAACACCTTCCCGTCGGACACACCCCAGGCAAAGAGACAGGTCGACAAGCCGAGCGCGAATCCCGCCACTCGCTGGGTCGTGAGCGCGAACGGATGGATCATGTCGAACAGGAACACCGCGCGCGTGGCGGTCATTCCGGCGTCGGCGATCGTGAAGCTGTGCGCCAGGGACCACCCTGCTCCGCCCATGAAGGCCACGGTCACCGTCCACGCGCCATAGGCGAACGTCGCCACGATCACGCCGGTGCGGACCGCGTTCTCCCCCGCAGTCGCAACTTGCATACGAGCTAGTCCTACGAGCCCCGTGAGGGCCAGCGGGAAACCGAACAGGAAGGTCCAGTGGATCGCCCGCCACGCATGGCACTGCGCGATGGTGGTGAGCTGAGCAGCTCCATCGCCCGTGAGATCGGGATGCAGCACGCCCGCCACCACCGCAAGCAACGCGCCGAAGAGCAGACATGACGGGTAGACCAGGCGGGCGAGCATGCGCGCAATCTAGCCGTCGCTGGACGCCGCGCTATATATTGGCCGCATGCAGCTGTCCCGGATTCTGCGCGAAGGCTTCATCGCCGGCTTGATCGGCGCCGGGGCGGTGGCGCTCTGGTTCCTGATCGTCGACGTAATCGCCGGACGGCCGTTCTTCACGCCGGCCATGCTCGGCTCCGCGGTGTTCTGGGGAGTGCACGACCCCGCTCAGGTCGTCATCGAATACTCCCGCATCATCGGCTACACGATGATCCACGTGAGCGCGTTCATCATCGTGGGCACGATCGCCGCCCTGCTTGCGGCGGAAGTCGAAGTCGCCCCGCCGACGCTGTATCTCCTCGTCGTGTTCTTCGCGATCTTCGAGTTCGGGTTCTACGTCACGGTGGCGATCCTGGCGCAGCCGCTGCTCGGCTCGCTCGCCTGGTGGAACGTGGCGATCGGCAATGCCATCGCGGCCTTCGGCATGGGCTATTACCTGTGGCACGTGCACCCCAAGATCGCCGCGACGCTCAAGCTGCATCCGCTGGGGGAGACCGACGAGGGGGAATAAAACGCGGAAGTGCGAACGCGGAACGCGGAACAGCGCGTGTGAGTTTCGCGGCCCTTGTTCCGCGTTCCGCCTTCCGCGTTCCGCGTTTCGTGGGGCTTCCGGAAGCTTTAACGAGGTCGACCGCGCCCCCCGACCTCGAACTCCCCCTCTAGGCCACCCACCGAGCTCCCGCCTACGAATACCAGGAACTTCCCGGGCTCCACCACGAACTTCATGTTCTGGTTGTAGAGACCCAGCTCCTTAGACGTGAGTTGGAAGTCCACCGTGCGCGCTTCTCCCGGCTTGAGGGCAACCCGACCGAAGCCAGCCAGCGCGCGGACCGGGCGCGTCACGCTCGCTACCTCGTCGTGCACGTACAGCTGGACCACCTCGGCACCCTCGCGCGTACCGGTGTTGGTGACCGTCACGGAGACGCGCAGCGTCCCAGCGGGCGTGATGCTGGGAGTGCTGAGCCGCAGGTCCGAGTAGCCGAAAGTGGTGTAGCTCAACCCGTGGCCGAAGGGGAAAAGCGGGGTCACGGGCAGGTCGATGTACTTCGACGTGTATTTGTCGGACCCGGTGGGACGTCCGGTGTTCTTGTGATTGTAATAGAGGGGGATTTGGCCCATGGCGCGCGGGAAGGTCGCCGGCAGCTTGCCGCTCGGGCTCACGTCACCGAACAGGACCGCGGCGAGCGCGGGACCGGTCTCGATGCCCAGGAACCACGACTCGAGAATCGCGGGGACGTGCTCCGCGGCCCACGGGATCGTAAGCGGCCGGCCGTTCATGAGCACGAGCACGACGGGTGTCCCGGTTGCGTTGACGGCTTCCAGCAGCTGCTGCTGCACGCCGGGCAAGTCGATATTGGCACGACTCGCCGCCTCGCCGCTCATGTCTCCCGCCTCGCCCAGCACCAGCACGGCGACGTCCGCCTGTTTCGCGGCCGCGACCGCGCCCGCGAACCCCGCTGTCGCCGTATCGGTGATACCGGAGCCCTTGGCGTACAGCACGCTCACGCTTCCAGCGCGTGCCTTGATCCCTTCCAATGGGGTCACCGCGTCCCGCGGGTCGCCGCGGCCCGGCCAGGAGCCGAGCGCCGCGACCTTGTCGTCGGCGAGGGGACCGATCACAGCGACGCTACGCGCCCGCGGACCGAGCGGCAGCAGCGACGCGTCGTTCTTGAGCAGCACGATCGACTCTTCGGCCACGCGACGCGCGAGCTGCCGATGCTCGGGTGCGAGCAACACCGAGCGCTCACGCTCGACGGTGGTGCCGTGGTAGGGATCGTCGAACAGGCCGAGCGCGGCCTTGGTCCGGAGCACGCGGCGCACTGCCTCGTTCACCACGCCTAACCGAATGCGCCCGGCCCGGACCAGCGCCCGGAGATCGTCCACGTAGATCCGGCTCACCATGTCCATGTCCACGCCGGCCTCGAGCGCGAGCTTCCCCGCCTCGGCGCGCGACCCCGCGACGCCGTGATTGAGGAGCTCCGCCACCGCGGTCCAGTCGCTCACCACCAGGCCTCGGAAGCCCCACTCACGGCGCAGCAGCGTGGTCATGAGCCAGGGACTCGCCGTGCTGGGGGTGCCGCCGATCTCGTTGAATGAGGTCATGACGCTGCCGGCGCCGGCCTTCAGCGCGGCCTGGTAGGGCGGGAGGTACACTTCGCGCAGAGTGCGCTCTGAGAGGTCGACGGTGTTGTAGTCCCGACCGCCTTCGGCGCCGCCGTAGGCAGCGAAATGCTTGACCGTGGCGAGCACCGCGTCGGGGGCGCGCGGGTCGGTGCCCTGAAAGCCCCGCACGCGTGCCGCGGCCATTGCCGATCCCAGGTACGGATCCTCTCCCGACCCTTCGGCAATCCGGCCCCAGCGGGGATCGCGGGCGATATCCACCATGGGGGCGAAGGTCCAGTGCAGGCCGGCCGCGGCGGCTTCCCGGGCGGCCACCCGCGCGGCCGCCTCTACCGCTTCGGGGTCCCACGAAGCGGCCTCGCCCAGCGGAATCGGGAAGATGGTCCGGTAACCGTGGATCACGTCATGGCCGAAGATCAACGGGATGTGGAGCCGCGATTCGGTCACCGCGATGCGCTGCGCGTCTCGCGTCGCCGCCGCCCCCGTCAGGTTGAAGAAGCTGCCGACGAGACCCTTACGAACGAGCTCGATTTGCTCGGCGCTCGGCTGATTGTCCACCGAGAGCTGGTTCAGCTGGCCCAGCTTCTCTTCCAGAGTCATGCGGGCGAGGAGGGAGGTGATCTTTCGCTCGGTGGCGGGGGTTTGCGCCGCGAGGGTCGCCGGGACGCCGCGGCCCAAGGCGAGCATTCCGACAATGCACAGGGTGTCGCGAAGACGCATCGGGGTCATGGAGATCGCGCGGTGAATGGTGGAGGAACGGGTGAACAGTAGAGTCCCAATCTATGCGATCGTTGTGTCTTGACAAAGTTCGCGCGGCGCGTGATAACGGTGGCAACGGAGGAGTCCATCATGACAGTCTTTGTTCTGTTGCGGCACGCGGGCCGGCTCATGCTGCTGGGCGGAGTGCTGGCCTTCTCACTCGCTCGCAGCGCTCCGGCACAGACGAGCACCGGCAGCATCCGGGGCTATGTGACCGACTCGAGCGGCGCGCCGATCGCGGGCGCCCGCGTCACCGCGGTGAACAACCAGACGTCGGCGCAGCGCGAAGTCACCACCCAAAGCAACGGCTTCTACGCGGTCCTCGGCCTCGTGCCGGCCGAGTACGAAGTGACCGCCCGCCAGATCGGCATGGCGCCCCAGAAGCTGCGTGTGCGGGTGTTGATCGGTGAGGTGTTCCCGTTGGACTTCAAGCTCGCCGCCTCGGCGATTCAGGTCGAAGGGGTGGCTGTGGTTGCGGCAGCCGTTGGCGTGGAGATGCGCACGTCGGAAGTCGCGACCAACGTGACGCAGCAACAAATCGCAGCGCTCCCAAGCCCGAGCCGGAACTTCCTCGACCTGGCAGCGCTCGCCCCTGGCGTCACGGTGTCAAACGATGGGATCAATAGCACGTCGCGCACCTTTTCGGCGGGAGGGCAGAGCGCGAACACGGTCAACATCTTCGTTGACGGCACGAGCCTCAAGAACGACCTGACCGGTGGAGGAGTCACGGGACAGGACGCGAGCAAAGGCAATCCGTTCCCGCGGAGCGCCATCCAAGAGTACCGCGTCATCGGCCAGAACTTCAAGGCGGAGTACCAGAAGGCATCGAGCGCGATCATCACGGCGACCACGAAGTCCGGCGGCAACGAATGGCATGGGAACGCGCTCTTCGGTTATCAGAACAAGGATTTCGTTGCACTCGACTCACTGCAACGTAAGGCCGGCATTACCACGAAGCCCGATTACACGCGATCGCTCGTGAGCCTCAGTCTTGGCGGCCCCATCCAACGGGATCGGTTGTTCTTCTTCGGATCGTACGAGGGGAATTACCAGAACCGAACAAGCCTCGTGAACTTCCCTGTGCCGGCGACGGGGTTTCCAGCGCTCGATACTGTCAACGTCAGACAGTACAACGGGAATTTCAAGTCGCCGTTCCACGAGACCATGCTATTCGGGAAGGTCAACTACGCCATCGACCCGAAGTCTTCCGCCGAGCTGAGCTTCAGCACGAGGCACGAAACCGATGTGCGCGACTTCGGCGACCGGAGCCACAACTGCCCGGAAGATATGTGTGCATTCTCGGAAGCGGTGAACTTCGCGCAGGACGTCTCGATTGGACAGCTACGGTACAATCGCTATGCCGGTGCGTGGCTCAACGAAGCGAAGGTGGACTATTCGCGCTTCCGTCGGCAGCCGAGCCCCGATACACCCGGCCTACCTGCCCGCGTGTACTCGTACAGAGACGCCAGCAGCGGCAACATGACGAACAACTTCATCGGGAGCAACCTCAGCATCCAGGACTTCACCCAAAAGCGCCTCGGTTTCCGCGACGACCTCACGTACTCCCATGGCGGGCAGCACGTGTTCAAAATGGGCGCCAGCGTGGACCTCGTGTCGTATGACGTGTTCAAGGGGAACGACGAGACGCCACGGTTCGCCTATCGCGACAGCGTGAACGGACAGTCCTATGCCTTCAGGAATCCCTACGAACTGAGGTACGGCACCGGCAACGCAGCGCTAAACAAAAATAACCAGGAGATCGGTGCGTACGTGCAGGACGACTGGAGCCCCACACCCAGGTTGACGATCAACGTCGGCATCCGGTGGGACTTCGAGACGAAGATGATGAACTACGACTACGTGACGCCGAAGAATGTGGTCGACACGCTCACCCGCTACAATGACTCTCTCCCCGTGCCGCTCGACTTGAGCCGGTTCATCAGTACGGGCAGCAACCGAAAGCCCTTCTACGGCGCTTTCCAACCCCGCATTGGGTTCTCATACAGTCTGGACTCGGACAACAAGACGACGATCTTCGGCGGCTTCGGGATCTACTATGACCGCACGCTTTTCGACGTGTCGGTGGACGAGACCCTCAAGTTGACTCACCCGACGTTCACCATCAACTTTGCCCATCCCGACTCGACCCCTGGCCCGGGCCAAGTGGCCTGGAGCAACTCGTACCTGACCGCCGACAAGGCCACCCTGGACGCCCTCGTGCACACGCAGGGCGTCCCCGAAGCGTGGCTGATCGACAAAGACGTGAAGGTGCCAAAGTCGCGGCAGTGGAACGTGGGGATCCGCCGTGTGCTCGGCAGCTTCGCTGTTTCGGCCACCTACGCGGGCGTGCGGGGCGTGGACCAGCTGGCGCTCAACTGGGCCCAGTTCGCCCTCAACCCGAACGGGTCCTGCTGCAAGAGCTTCAACATCGGCGCTCACGGTTTCAGTAACTTGATCTACTCGACGAACGACGCGAAGACGTGGTACGATGCGTTGCAGATTACCATCGACCGTCCGTATCGTCGGTCTACCGAGAACTTCGGTTGGGGCGCAGGTCTGGCGTACGCCTACGCCACCCGGTCGGTGCAGGGTCAGGACAATCTCGGCGACCTGTTCGACTTCCCGAACACCATCGGTATCCCGAAACATCCGGCCAATGACGAGAAGAGTCGAGCCGTGGCCAATTGGATCGTGGACCTGCCATATGCCTTCGGGATCCAGTTCAGCGGTCTGATCACGCTGGGCAGTGGCAACCACCGAGATGTAGGCGGCCCACCGCGATTCAACCCGACTGGTTACATCCGCGGAGGTTTTACGCCGCCGCAATACAGCTTCATCATCCCCAACGCGTGGGCGTACCGAACGGTCGACGTCCGGCTGCGCAAGGACTTTCCGAACATCTCGGGCACGACGTTGGGCGTTACGCTGGACGTCTTCAACGTGTTCAACTACACAAACCTCGACTATCCCAACTTCAACAACGGCAATCCGGATCCAAATGGCTTGCTCAGCGATGGCCGTCGCGCTCAGATCGGCGTAGAGTACAACTTCTAACTTCAACCCGTTACGGGCCACCGGTGCGCACAGCATCGGTGGCCCGCACCAGGGGACTGCAGCGATATTCTCCCCACATGACGCGTAGGATACCGGTCGCCGCCGCTCTCGCCGCGACGATCCTCACGGGGTGCGGTGTCAACCACTCCGAAGGCCCGACGCCGCCCGATTCGGCCCGCGCCGCCGCGTTCCTCGACACGCTCGAGGAGCGCACCTTTCATTACTTCTGGGATCTCACGAACACCCAGAACGGGCTGACGCCGGACCGCGCGCCGTCACCGTCGTTCTCGAGTATCGCAGCCGTCGGCTTCGCCCTCACGGCGTACCCGATCGGTGCAGAGCGTGGCTACATCACGCGCGCTCAGGCGGCCCAGCGGGCGCTCACCACGCTGCGCTTCTTCTGGACCGCGCCGCAGGATTCCTCCCTCTCGGGCTCCACCGGCTACCACGGGTTCTTCTATCACTTCCTCGACATGAGCACGGGGCGCCGCTTCCAGAACGTGGAGCTGTCGACCATCGATACCTCCCTGCTGCTCGCGGGGATCCTGCTGTCCCAGTCGTACTACGACGGCGCCGATCCGGTCGAAACCGAGATCCGCGCGCTCGCCGACTCCATCTACTTCCGCGTGGACTGGAACTGGGCGCAGGCGCGGGCGCCCGCTGTCAGCATGGGCTGGCACCCGGAAGGCGGATTCATCCCCACGGATTGGATCGGCTACAACGAGGCGATGATTCTGTACGCCCTGGCCCTCGGCTCGCCCACGCACCCCGTCGACTCCGCCGCCTGGAACCGGTGGGTGAGCGGCTATCAGTGGGGCACGTTCCGGGGGCAGGATTACGTGCAGTTCGGGCCGCTGTTCGGCCACGAGTACTCGCACGTCTGGATCGACTTTCGCGGAATTCAGGACGCCTTCATGCGGGGCCGGGGCATCGACTATTTCGAGAACTCGCGCCGCGCGACCTACGCGCACCGGGCGTACGCCGTCGCCAACCCCATGGCCTGGACCGGCTACAGTAGCCAGATCTGGGGGCTCACGGCCTCGGACGGCCCGGCCAACACGACCCTGGTGCTCAACGGGCGCACACGCCAGTTCCATACCTACTGGGCGCGAGGGGTCTCGCAGTTCGAGTCGAATGATGATGGAACGCTCGCCCCCACCGCCGCCGGCGGCGCGGTGGCATTCGCCCCCGAGATCGCCATCCCCGCGCTGCTCGCCATGCGCGAGACGTACGGCTCGCATCTGTTCTCGACCTACGGCTTCCGCGACGCGTTCAACCCCACCTTCACCGCCACGGGTGTCGCGGTGGAGCGCGGCACGGTCGACCCGACGCTTGGCTGGTTCGACGTCGACTACCTGGGTATCGACCAGGGGCCGATCGTCGCGATGATCGAGAACTACCGCACGGGACTGATCTGGCGGCTGATACGCGGCAACGCGCATATCGTCCGCGGACTGTGCCGGGCGGGTTTCACGGGAGGGTGGCTTCAGGGAAAGTGTCCGCCCTGAAAATGCGCGCCGGCATGAGTCGCGAGTGAACTCGCGGCTCGGCCCTGCCCGTGAACGGGCTGCGACGCCGCTTCAGCGGCAGCGCCGAGTCGCGGCTTCAGCCGCGGTCGCCGCCCTGATGGCCGTGCCACACCTGTCCGCGCAGGCGTCCGGCATGTGGACCTACTGCAATCCCCTGGACATCGAGTACCGCTACAGCCTCAAGCAGCTCGATCAGAAGATCTCGTACCGCGCGGGCGCGGACCCCGTCATCGTGAATCACAAGGGTGCGTACTATCTCTTCGTGACCAACTCGGGCGGGTGGTGGCGCTCCACCGACCTGGGTCGCTGGCGGTTCGTGACGCCCGACCGGTGGCTCGACGGGGACATCAACGCGCCCGCCACCCTGTCGGTGCGGGACACCCTGTACCTCTTCCCGTCGGCCTTCGAGCCCGCGCCACTCTTCTTTACGACGACGCCGGAAACCGGACACCTCGACCTCCTCACCCCGCTGATGCCGGAGCTCCCGGGAGCCCAGGGACCATGGGACCCGGACATCTTCCACGACCCGGATACGGATCGGTGGTACATGTACTTCGGCTCCTCGAACCTGTACCCGATCTACGGGATCGAGCTCGATCCGCACCATCGCCTCTCGTATATCGCCCGGGCGCGCGAGCTGTTGAAGCTCCGTCCCGTGGAGCACGGATGGGAGCGCTTCGGACAGGATCACCGCGACACGATCACGCCGTTCATCGAGGGCGCCACGATGACCAAGTACCGCGGCAGGTACTACCTGCAGTACGCGGCGCCGGGCACGGAATACAACGTCTACGCGAACGGCACCTACATCGGTGACAACCCGCTCGGCCCCTTCACGTACGCGCCGTACAACCCGATCGCCTACAAGCCGGGTGGGTTCGTCCAGGGCGCCGGGCACGGCAACACCTTCCAGGACAACTTCGGCAACTACTGGAACACGGGCACGCCCTGGGTGGCGGTGAACTGGAACTTCGAGCGCAGAATCGCGATGTTCCCGGCCGGGTTCGACGGCGACGACCAGATGTTCGTCAACACCCGCTTCGGCGATTTCCCGCACTATCTGCCCACGGGGAAATGGACCGATCGCAATGCGCTGTTCACCGGTTGGATGCTCCTGTCCTACCGCAAGCCGGCCACCGCGTCCTCGGTGCAGGATACGTTCGTGGCCGCGAACGTGACCGACGAGAATCCGCGGACGTTTTGGGTGGCGCGGCACAACGCCCCGGACCAGTGGCTGACGATCGACCTGCAGGGAGTGTTCGACGTGAAGGCCGTGCAGGTGAACTACACCGACTACCGGTCGAACATCTTCGTGAACGACTCGACGGTCTACACGCGGTTCCGCATCCGCGGGTCGGCCGACGGCAGGAAATGGCGGCTCCTGGCCGACCTGAGTCGCGAAACCCGCGACCGGCCGAACGCCTACATCGAGCTGCCCGCCGCGGTCAAGGCACGATACATCCGGTACGAGCACGTGTACGTCGCGGCTCCCAACCTCGCCATCAGCGACCTCCGGGTGTTCGGTAACGGCGCCGGCAACGCGCCGCCGACCCCCCGCGGCCTAGTGGTGCGCCGCGACAGCGATCCCCGCAGCGCGTTCATCACCTGGGACCCTGTGCCGGAGGCGGTGGGCTACAACGTCCTGTGGGGAATAGGGTCCAACAAGCTGTATCAGACCTATCAGGTGTTCGCCGATCGAGGCGATACGCTCGAGCTACGGGCCCTGACCGTGGGACAAGGCTACTACTTCGCGGTCGAGGCATTCAACGAGAATGGGGTGTCGAGGCCGGGTGAAGTCGTGTTCGTGAAAGGACAATGATGAAGCGGATTGCGGTGCTGACGAGCGGGGGGGACGCGCCCGGGATGAACGCGGCGCTCCGCGCCGTCGTGCGCGTGGGCGTGTCGAGCGGGCTCGAGGTGGTCGGTGTCCGACAGGGCTACACCGGGCTGATCGCGGGCCAGCTCCAGCCGCTCGGGCCCCGCGACGTGGCCAGCATCATCCATGTCGGCGGCACCATGCTCGGCAGCGCCCGGTGCGCCGAGTTCCGCACCCCCGAGGGGCGGAAGTGCGCGCTGCAGGTGCTCGAACAGGCCGCGATCGATGGGCTGGTCGTGATCGGCGGCAACGGCTCGCTCTCGGGCGCCCACGCGCTGTCGCAAGCCGGGTTCCCCGTGGTGGGCGTCGCCTCGACCATCGACAACGACTTGAACGGCGCGGATATCACCATCGGTGTCGACACCGCCCTCAACACGGCGCTCGAAGCGATCGACCGGCTGAAGACCACAGCGACTTCACACCAGCGCGCCTTCGTGGTCGAGGTGATGGGGCGCTCCCACGGGTATCTCGCGTTGATGGTAGGCATCGCCGGCGGAGCGGATGTGGTCGTGATCCCCGAAGTGGAAAGCGACCCCGACACCGTGGCCGCGGCCCTGCGGGACGCCTACACCCGCGGCAAGCGGCACGCCATGGTGGTCGTGGCCGAAGGGGCGAAGTGGAACGCGACCGCGCTGGCCACGTACGTCACGAACCACCGCGACCGGATCGGCTTCGAGCTCCGCGCCACGATTCTCGGGCACGTGCAGCGCGGCGGCGGACCGGGCGCGTTCGATCGGCTGCTGGCCAGCCGCACGGCCGCGCAGGCCGTGGACCTCCTCGCCGCCGGGAAGTCCGGCGTCTATACCGCCCTGGTGAAGGGACTGATCTCCGCGCTGCCGCTCGAGCGCGCGCTCGTTCCCAAGCCGCCACCCGACCCGGAGCTGGTCAAGCTGGCGCAGCGGCTGGCGCGCTGAAGGCGCGGCCTAACGCTGCTTCCCGATCCACTCCCGCACGTCCTGCTCCAGCAGATCGAGCGGCAGGGCGCCGTTCCGGAGCGCCTCATCGTGGTAGGCGCGGATGTCGAACCGGGGCCCCAGGGCCGCGGTCGCGGAGTCGCGCAGCTCGCGGAACTTGAGCTGGCCGATCTTGTAGGCGAGCGCCTGGCCGGGCCAAGCGATATAGCGGTCGACTTCGACCGTGATGTCCTGCTCCGCCTTGGGGGCGTTGTCCTTGAAGAACTGGAGCGCCTGCTCGCGCGTCCATCCCATCGCGTGGATCCCCGTATCGAGCACGAGACGGACTGCCCGCCACATCTCGTAGGTGAGCTGGCCGAACTTGGAGTACGGGTCCTGATACATGCCGAGCTCGGGCCCGAGACCCTCGGCGTAGAGCCCCCAGCCCTCGACGAACGCTGTGTAGCCGCCGTACCGGCGGAACTCGGGCACGCCGTCCAGCTCCTGGGCCAGCGCGATCTGCAGGTGGTGGCCGGGCACCGCCTCGTGCAGGCTGAGTGCCTCCATCTCCCACTTGGGCCGTGACTTCAGGTCGTACGTGTTGACGAAGAAGTACCCCGGCCGCCCCGCCTGGAGCGAGCCGCCCTGGTAGTAGGCGGTGGTCTGCGACTTTGCCATGAACAACGGGATCGTCGTGACACCGTACGGCAGGCGCGGCAACTTGCCGAACAGCTTGATCAGGCCCGGATCGGCACGCTTCGCGACGTCACGGTAGGCGCGTACCAGGCTGGCCGAGTCGTCGTAGAAGAACTGCGGGTCGGTCCGGAGGAATCGCGCGAAGTCGGCGAAGCTTCCCTTGAACCCGGTCGACGCGATGACGCTGTCCATCAGCGCCCGGATGCGTTGCACCTCGCGCATGCCCAGCGCGTGGATCTGGTCGGGCGAGAGCGATGTGGTCGTGAACTGCCGGACCCGATAGGCGTACCAGGCGGCGCCGTCCGGTAGCTCCCGCATCCCGATCGACTCCCGCGTCTTCGGGAGGTAGGTCCCCACCACGTAGTCGTACAGCTTCCGGTACGCCGGCGCCACGCGCTGGGTATACGCGTCGCGCGCCGCCTGCGTGAGCCGTTCGCGCTCGCTCGGCGCGATCGTTGGGGGGAACTGCGCAAACGGCCGCAGCAGCGGGCTCGCCATCGGATCGTCGGGGGTAATGCCGCGGATCTGGTCGGGCACATCGCGTAGTGTCACCCGCGGCGGTGTGATCCCGGCCTCGAGCCCCTTCCCGAGTAGCACGATGGTCTGGTCGACCAGCGCGGGGACGCCGTTCAAGCGCGCCAGGATGTCCTCGTAGTCCTGGACGCTCGTCGTGGGCATCTGCGCCAGGAGCTGGCCCACGTCCTGCTGCACGCCGCCGAGCTGCGTGATCGCGAAATACTCGTCCTTGAAGCGGGTGCCTTCGATCTGCTCCTCGAGCCCGCGCCGGAACAGATCGTAGTTGAGCCGATCCACGGAGGACAGGCGATCACGACGGATCGCTTTGACGACGCCGAGCGGCTGCTGCAGCTCTTGCTTGCGCCGCTCGATCGCCTGGAGCGAGTTGTCGGTCCACCGGGCGTTCTGACCCGCGTACCCGACGTACGTGGCGAACTCGGGATACTCGGTCATCACATACTGCCAGTTGACCCGGAACAGCTCGTGGAGGCGGGTGCTGTCACTCAGCTTGCGCGGATTGCGAACGAGCTCGGCGTAGCGGTCGTGGAATGAGCGGCCGGACGCGGGCTGCTGAGCGGACGCGTGCGTCGCTGCGATTAGCGCGCAGGCGATCGCCATCAAGCCGAGTCGGGTCATTTCGCCGTCTCCGGCGCAGGCCGCCGCAGCTCGGCAGCCTTGGCCACGATCCTCGGCAGGTTGGCCGCCCGGAGCGCCGTGTTCACCGCCTGAAGCTCGCGACCCAGGACCGCGCGCAACGCGAGCAGCTGACGCTGCAGCTCCGGTGCGAACATACGGTATACGTCGTATACCTGCGCGGTCGGGCGGGCGTCGATACCGGCGACGGCGGAGCCCAGCCCGCTGATCCGCTCCACCAGCATCGGAGGAAAGTTCAACGGATCCTGGAACGACCGGTTGCGCACCTGGTACAGCGCCCCTTCGATCGCGCCGAGCCGCTCGGCCAGCGCGCGCGCGCTCGGGGCCAGGCGCGTGGTGTCGGACGCCCCCTGGAGCCGGTCCTCGAGCTGTACCTGCACGTTGCGGATCGTGATCACGGCGGTGGTCGCCGCGTTCACGGTGTCGCGCAGTCGCTTCAGGAAGGTGAACTGCTCGCGCAGCTCCGCCGGCTTCACCTTGGAGCGGGGATCGACTTTGAGCGAGAAGCGCTGCGTGGACACCCTCCCGCCCACCCGTAGCCGTGCCTGATACGCCCCCGGCAGGGCCATGGGACCATCGGTGCCCACGCCGACCATCCCCCAGAACGCTGTCGCGTCGGGATACTTCAGGTTCCAGACGAACATGTTCAGGCCCTGCTTGTTCGCCACCCGGGGCGCGGCCGGCGGGCGCTGGGGCCACGGCCTGTCCGTGTCCTTCAGCGTGTCGGACACGATGCTGTCGATCTTCACGCTGTCCGTCACACCCGCTTGCTTGAGACTGTCTGTGCGGACGCGCTTCACGCTGTCGGCGCGCACGCTGTCCGCGGCGGTGAGCGAGTCCGGCCGGCTCGTGAAGCTGCGGACGACGTGACCGGCCGCGTCGAGAATATCGAGTGTGACCCGCTGGTCCTTGTCCTTCAACCAGTAGTAGATCATCGCCCCGTTGGGCGGGTTCTTCCCCACCGGGTGCGCCTCGTTGGGCGGGAAGGAGAAGCCGCCCGACCAGTCGACGCGGTAGGCGTCGCGCGGCTTGAAGAGGTGCGCGGCTTCGCGCGGGGTGGCCCGCACGAGCTCGCGCAGCGGCGCGATGTCGTCCAGGATCCAGAACGAGCGCCCGTGCGTGGCCGCCACGAGGTCGCCCTCTCTGATGACCAGGTCATGCACCGGGACGATGGGGAGGTTCGTGCGCAGCGACTGCCAGTTGGCGCCGTCGTCGAACGACACCCACACCCCGCGCTCCGTGCCCGCGAACAGGAGGCCGCGCCGCACCGGGTCCTCCCGTACCACGCGCACGAACTCGGTGGCGGGAATCCCCTTCACGAGCTTGGTCCACGTCTTCCCGTAGTTGGTGGTCCGGTAGATGTAGGGTGCGCGGTCTTCGAGCTGGTAGCGGTTTGCCGCGAGATACGCGGTGCCCGGCGCGAACCGGGACGCTTCGATGCTCGAGATGCGCGTGAACGGCGCGACGTCGAGCGGCGTCACGTTGGTCCACGTCTTCCCGCCGTCCCGCGTCAACTGGATCAGTCCGTCGTCCGATCCCGTCCAGATGAGCCCCTTCACGCGGGGCGACTCGGCCAGTGCGAAAATCGTGGCGTAATACTCGGCAGTCGTCTGGTCGAGTGTGATCGACCCGCCCGAGACGCCCAGGGTGGCCGGATCGTGCCGCGTCAGGTCAGGTGAGATCGCCGTCCAGCTCTGCCCCTCGTTCACCGACCGGAACAGCACGTTGGCCCCGGTATAGAGCACGTGCGGGTCGTGCGGCGAGATCAAGAGCGGCGCCGTCCACTGGAAGCGGTACTTCCCTTCCCCCGCCGGGTGGCCGTCCGGGCTGTCGGGCCAGGGGTTGATGATCCGAAAGAAACCGGTCTTGTGGTCGAGGCGCGCCAGGAAGCCGGAATTGTCGCCGCCGTAGGTGATGTCGGGGTCGTCGGGCCGCGCCTGGACGTTGCCCGCTTCCCCGGCCACATCGTACCACTGACCCCGGTCGATCCCGACCGGCCAGCGGCTGGGCCCGCACACGCCGGTGTTGTCCTGCTGCGCCCCGCACACGCGGTAGGGGAAGTGATTCGTCGTCGTGACGTGATAGAACTGCGCCGTGGCGTAGTCCTGGTCGCTCCACGTCTTGCCGCCGTTGAACGAGACGTTCGCGCCGCCGTCGTTCGCTTCGATCATGCGCTGCGGATCGTTGGACGCGATCCACATGTCGTGGTTGTCGCCGTGCGGATCGGGGAAGCCTTTGAACGTCTCGCCGCCGTCGCTCGACTTGTAGGCCAGCACGTTCAGCGCGTACACGGTGTTCGTGTCCTTGGAATCGGCGAAGACGCGCGAATAGTACCAGGGCCGCTGGCGCAGCTTCCGCTCGGCGTTGACGTAGCGCCACGTCGCCCCGCCGTCATCCGAGCGGTACACACCGCCCTGGTCGGCCTCGATCAACGCCCAGACGCGGGACGGCTTCGCCGGCGAGATCGCGAGGCCGATGTTGCCCAGCAGTCCGGCCGGCAGGCCGGGGTTGTGCGTGATCTCGGTCCAGTGCTCGCCGCCGTCCGTCGACTTGAACAGCCCGCCGCCCTGCCCCCCGGAGACGAGCTTCCAGGGATAGCGTTGCGCCTGCCAGAACGCCGCGTACAGCACGTCGGGATTGGACGGATCCACCACGAGGTCGGAGATCCCGGTCGAGTCGTTCCGGAACAGCACCTTGTTCCACGTCTTGCCGCCGTCGGTCGTCTTGTAGACGCCGCGCTCGGCGTTCGGTCCGTAGGCATGACCCTGCGCGCCCACCCATACGATGTCGGGATTGGTCGGGTGCACGCGCACCCGCGAGATCTGCTGCGTCTCAGCGAGCCCGAGGGACGTCCACGTCTTGCCGCCATCGGTGGTCTTCCAGACTCCGTCGCCGGCCGCGACGTTGCCCCGGATGGGGTACTCGCCGGTGCCGACATACACGATGTCCGGGTTCGACTCGGAGACGCCGATCGCACCGATGGTGCCACCGAAGTACTTATCGGTCGCGGCCGCCCACGTGTCGCCGCCGTCCCTCGTCTTGAACACGCCGCCGCCCGTGGTGCCCATCCAGAATTCAGCGACCCGGGACGCGGAGCCCGCGACGGCGACGCTGCGCCCGCCGCGGTAGATCCCGATCTCGCGCCACTTGAGCGCGGCGAACACCGTGGAGTCGAAACCTTGCGCGAGCGCGGAGCCCGCGGGAAAGAGCAGCAGCGTGACGGCGACGAGGGTCAACGAGCGAACGGACACGGGGTCGGCCTCCGGATGGCGAGTGAAAGAGTCACCCACGTAAGCACGGAAAGGCCGACCCCCGCAAGGGCACTTTTTCAGTCTTTGGGCATCGGCATCGCGGGCATTTCCAGGGGCTTTTCGGTGATGGATGACTTCGCGTCCGCGCCGCGGCCGGTGAGGGCGAGGTCGCCCTGCTTGCCGTGCGTCTTCACGAGGCCGAAGGGGACGTCCCGCGACGCCCACACCTCGCCGCCATCGTCCGTCTTCACATGCAGCGCGCGGAACGTGCCGGCAGGTACGGTGACCGACTCCCAGCCCACCACATGCGCGCCGCTGCACTTTCCAGCCCAGTCGAAGGCGGAGGCGTTTTGTCCCCCCTGCTTGCCCATCATCCCGGCCATCTCACCGGAGATCCTCATGGCCGGCTGTGGGCCCGCCTTGATGATCAGCGCACGCGGTGACTCCAGACCCGATGCCAGGCTGGCGGTGAGGATCTGCACGACGCCGCTCCTGCCGGGATCCTTTCCGGCGAAGCTCACTTCGAACCAGTACAGCGTCGAGTCTCCCGCCCGCTCCGAGCCGACGACCGCCAGGCGGAGCTTTCCCACGCCTGAGCTCCCCGAGCCGTCGAACGAGGCCCACTGACCGGGCTTCGCGTCGCCGAGCACCTTGCAAACATCCGTCAGATCGGTCGGGCTTTGAGCGGGAAGCGCGAACGGCGCGACGGTGCCGAGCGCGAGCGCGACGATCAATGTGCCGAAACGATGCATCTGAGCATCCTCCAGGAACTGGTGAGTGCGGGCCTTGAATTATATGGTTTTCTTTTGAGGGATGAAACGCATCGCCCTCGCGACCGCCGCGAAGCTCCCGACGCTGAACGACGATGACCGCCTGCTGATCCCGGCCCTCGCCGAGCTCGGGTTCACGGCCGTACCCGCCGTGTGGGACGCCCCCGATGTCTGCTGGGACGAGTATCGAGGGGGGGCCGTGGTGGTCCGCTCCTGCTGGGACTACCACCATCGGCTGGAGGAGTTCCTTGCCTGGATGACCCGGCTCGAGCGCGCGGGGGTGCCGCTGTGGAATTCTCCGGCGGTGCTGCGGTGGAACAGCCACAAGGGCTACTTGCGCGACTTGGCGGCACGCGGCGTCCCCATCGTGCCGACGCGCTGGCTCGAGCGCGGCGCGCCGGTCGATCTGGCCCGTCTGCTGCGGGACGCGGGGTGGCGGGAGGCCGTCGTAAAGCCGGCCGTCTCGGCAAGCGCGCACGGCACCTGGCGCACGTCTGTCGAGACCGCGAGCGCCGATCAACCGCGGGTCGACGAGCTGCTCGGTGCCGGGGACGTGATGGTGCAGCCGTTGATGGGTGAAGTGCAGGACCCCCTGGGAGGCGAGTGGTCCATCCTGTTTTTCGGGCGCCGGGCGAGCCACGCGGTGTTGAAGCGGCCGGCCGCGGGCGATTATCGGGTGCAATGGGAGTTCGGCGGCACGGCGGTGACCATGGCGCCACCGCCCAGGCTGATCACGGATGCCGAGGCGGTCATGGCGGCGGTGCCGGGCAATCCCTTGTACGCGCGCGTAGATGGGGTGGAGCGCGATGGGCGACTCGTCTTGATGGAGCTCGAGCTGATCGAGCCGCATCTGTTTCTGGGGTGGGACGCGAGCGCCCCTGGGCGACTGGCGGCGGCGCTCGGCGCTTTGGTCACTCGGCCCTGAGCCGGAATGCCACCACGTAGTCGCCCGCTCCCCAGGCCCCACCACCCCCCACCGCTATCACAACGAACTGCTGGCCCGATGCGACCCGATAGCTCATCGGCGTGGCCTTGCCGCTCTCGGGCAACGGGCCCCGCCACAGCTCTCGTCCGGTCTCGATGTCGAACGCGTGGAGCCAGCGGTCGAGCGCCCCGCCGATGAACACGACGCCGCCCGCCGTGACGATCGGCCCGCCCAGACTGGGCGAGCCCCACTCGGCCGGGATCTTCGCGGCCTGCTCCGGGGGAAGCAGTCGGGCGGGGGAGCCGAGCGGAACTTCCCACAGCCGGCCCCCAGTCTTCAGGTCGATGGCGACGAGCGTGCCGAAGGGCGGCGGCGTGCACGGCAGTCCGCCTGGACTCAAGAGGATGCGCCGCCGCATCACGTAGGGCGTCCCCTCCATGCCGTTGTACTCGTAGTCGCGGCCGAGGCGCTTATCGTCGGCCATGGCACGCGCGTGGTCGAAGCTGTCACGCGGGATCAGCTGCACCACGGCCGCGACCCGGTTGACGGGCACCACGGCGATCTGCCGCACGGGGTCCACGGCGACGCCACCCCAATGCGCGCCGCCGATGTTCGACGGCATCACGAAGGTGCCCCGTACGCTCGGCGGAGTGAAGATGCCTTCATTGCGGAGACTGTCGATCGCGGCGTGACACGCGGCACGGTCCGCGTCGCTCGTGCCCCAGATGCTGTCGGTCGAGAAGTGATGAGGGCTGAGCGGTGGCGTCACCGCGGTGAAAGGCTGGCTGCGCGACGCCTGCTCACCGGGGATGTCACTCGCGGGGACCGGTCGCTCCTCCACCGGGAAGATCGGTTGACCGGTCTCGCGATCGAGCACGAACAGCATGCCGGTCTTGGTCGCCTGGATCACGGCCGGAACTGAAACGCCGCCGCGGGTGAGCGGCACCAGCGCCGGCGGCGCGGCGTTGTCGTAATCCCAGAGGTCGTGGTGCACGGTCTGAAAGGCCCAGACCAGCCTGCCGGTCGAGGCTCGCAACGCGACGATCGAGTTGGCGTAGCGATTTTCGCCCAGGCGCAGCACGCCATAATAGTCGGGGGCGGCACTTCCGGTGGGAATAAAAAGCAAATCCCGTTCGGGGTCCGCCGCCAGCACGGACCAGGCGTTGGCCGCGCCGCTGTGCTGCGCCATCGCGCCGCGCCACTCGCCATAGGCCGGGTCCTTCGAGTCTTGG
>Ga0137403_10002793_pt1 | contig 21190 bp, 16 predicted proteins | sample CZOMad2_1_16fung_FD_122057 | JGI IMG/M metagenome (GOLD analysis project Ga0137403, IMG submission 122057) | Vadose zone soil fungal communities from Angelo Coast Range Reserve, California, USA - CZOMad2_1_16fungal (Hybrid Assembly) | ecosystem: Environmental > Terrestrial > Soil > Vadose zone...
TTGAACTGAAATCCGCGCTTCTTCAATTCGCGTTTAAATGTCTTGGTATTTTTCCAAAGCTTTTTTACCAGCTTTTCTCCTTCGGCGGAATCCAGGATCGTAAACGCCGCCATGCACGCCGCCACGGTGGCCGGGGTATGCGAAGTCGAAAACAAAAATGGCCGCGCCCGCAAGTACAGAAAATCGATCAGGTCGCGCGACCCGCAAACGTATCCGCCCATCACGCCAATCGCTTTACTCAGCGTCCCGACCTGAATGTGCACCCGGCCGTGACATTCAAAATGATCAATGGTTCCGCGTCCATTGCGCCCCATCACGCCACTGGCATGCGCGTCGTCCACCATCATGATGCAATCGTATTTCTCCGCCAGCGTGCAAAGCTCCGGCAGCGGCGCCAGATCGCCGTCCATCGAGAACACGCCGTCCGTGATGATCAATTTCTTGCCCGGAAAGCTTGCATGCTCCTGCAAAATTCGTTCGCAGTCTTTCCCGTCCTTATGCTTGAAGACCTTGATCGTTGCACGGGAAAGCCGCGCCCCATCAATGATCGACGCGTGGTTCAATTCATCCGAAATAATCAGATCCTCTTTGCCCAGCACCGCGGATACCGTGCCGGCATTCGCCGTGAATCCCGACTGGAACACCACGCACGCTTCCACATTCTTAAATTTGGCAATCTGTTCTTCCAGTTGCATGTGCGACCGCATCGTTCCGGCAATCGTGCGCACCGCGCCAGCCCCGGCTCCGTATTTCTTCGCCGCTTCCACCGCCGCTTTGCGTAGCGCCTTGTGCGTGGTCAGCCCAAGATAATTATTCGAGGCCAGGTTGATGACCTCTCTGCCATCGAATGTGCAAACCGCCTTCTGCTCGCCTTGCAAAACTCGCAACTTCGGCGCCACGCCTTTTTCGCGCAACTCTTTTAATTGCTCGCTCACGTATTGCAGCGGATTCTGCTTGATCATTTGCGTTCCTTGTTCGGACATAGGATATCTCCCCTTTTTGGTGCAACTGTGACAACGCGGAGCGAAGCGAAGGATCTCAACGTTGGAAAAGGCGGGGCGCCAGCGCTTGAAGAACTCTCCTGCATCACTCTACCGCGGACGCCGGGCACGTCCGCAAGCAAACTCGACAATGCTTACTGTCCCCTGTTACTGCGGCAGCCCATCAGGATACAACAAAATTTTTCCAGCCAGTCCGCCCTGTAACTTTGCGAATGCATCTTCAAATTGCTCCAATTTTACGCGCTCGCCAAACAGCGGCTCCAGGTTCAATCGTCCGGCCTTCAACAGCGCCGTCATTTGCACCCAGGTTTCGTACATCCGGCGTCCGTAAATTCCCTGCACAGTCGCGCCCTTGAAAATGACGTCATTCACCAAATCCAGCGGCACATTTTCCGTAGGAATTCCCAGTAGCGACGCCCGCCCACCAGCTCGCAGTGCCTTAAATCCTTGCTGAATCGCGGTCGGATTTCCGCTCATCTCCAACAGCACGTCCACGCCGGTGGAATTTGTTTCGCTCAGTATTTTTGCAACTGCATCTTCCGCCGCAGGATTCAACACCACGTCCGCGCCCATTTTCTTCGCCATCGCGCGCCGCTGCTCGTTCGTTTCCGTCGCGAACACCGTCGAACTTCCGCACGCTTTGGCCACTGCAATGGACATCAATCCGATCGGCCCGCACCCAGTAACCAGCGCAGTCCGGCCCGCAATTGGGCCCGCCAAAACGGTATGCACCGCGTTTCCCAGCGGATCGAGAATCGCGCCATAGCGTTCTGGAATCGCCGGATCGAGTTTGATGATATTCGCAGCGGGAATTTTCACGAACTGCGCGAACGCGCCATCCTGGTCAATCCCGATAATCTTCAGGTTCTGGCAAATGTGCGCTTCACCGACGCGGCATTGGTGGCAGTGCCCGCAATTTACGTGCATCTCCGCGCTGACAAAATCTCCCGTCTTGACCGCCTCAACGTCGCCGCCAACCTTTTCCACCACACCGCAAAATTCGTGCCCAAGAGTCACCGGAGGCTTAATCCGCCCCTGCGACCATCGGTCCCACCCATAAATGTGCAGATCCGTCCCGCAAATCGAAGCTGCCCGCACGCGCACCAGCACGTCCGTTGATCCAAATGCGGGCGTCGTCGCTGTTTCCAGCGAGAGTCCCCGCGCCGCATGCATTTTCCGCAATGCCTTCATCGCGCCTCGCGCAAATTCTCTTGGGTAAGAAAGGATTTTGGGGCGGGTTTCATATTCGCGTGTCAGTAACCGATGTTAGCACACGCCTGCGTTAGCTCCAGGCGGCCGGCTTCAGCCCGCTGGCTCAATGCGAAACCGTGCGAACCGATCAGAAATCGCGCCACCTATTTGCGCCACACACACCGCAGCGAGTGCTCCGGTGAATACATCCATCGTGTAATGTGCTCGTAATGCCAAAACTGAGGCAACTTCGAATAACACTGCACAAACGGCCAGGACCGTCAGCCAGACCCGGCGCAATCGCGCCAATTCGATTGCGCCAAACACGGCAATTGCTGTGTGCCCACTAAAGAAAAAATCGTTCGCCACACCGTACGTCACCAGCAGCGACGGGAATCCCGGATGGTGCCAGATGATTCCGGGCGGCGCAGGCAGCGAGCACAGTGCCTGCATCAACTGCCGCGTAACCAGCAACATCGCGAGGCCGAGGAAGGGACGCAGTTGACCTGCGAAAATCCAACTCGCCAGAAGAAATATCGCGATCGCGTCAATCAGCGCCGAACTTGCAATCAGCAACGCGTTTGCCGCTCGTGGCGCGCCATGCAGATAAGCATTCAATGGAGCAGTCAGCCGGTGCAGCCCGTCGCCTATTCCTTCTGTCGGCGAGTTTCGCGCGCCCAGCAGCGATTGCGTCCAGAACCAGATCGCCAATGCGGCGAACGTGATCAGAATACGCGCAGCCAGAGCTTTTTTCCTCGCGATTTTTCTGTCTTTCGCTCGCGTTGCGGCATCGGCGTTAACAATTTCTTGCAGCGCTTCAGGCGAGCTCATTGCCAAGCTCCTTCACGCGCCGCAAATCCAGTTTGCCCGTTCCCAGATACGGCATGGCCGCTATGCGGCGAAACTGATCTGGGCGCGGCTTCCACAGCGCCGGTAAATCCACTTCGGCGAATCGGGCCAGGCATGCTTGCAGTGCCTCCTCGCTTAGCGTGTGCAGCACAATCAGTCGTTCGCCTTTTCGTTCGTCGGGAATGGCCGTCACCACAAATACCTGTTCCGCCGCCCCGGCGATTTCCTGCAGCTTGTCTTCGATCTTGATGTGCGGCACCATTTCGCCGCCGATTTTGCTGAAGCGGCTCAAGCGATCCGTGATGCGAACAAAACCATCTTCGTCGATCGTTGCGATGTCGCCGGTGTTGTACCAGCCGTCCTGCAAAACTTCCGCGGTTTTCTCTGGCCGGTTCAAATAACCGCGCATCACGTTTGGCCCGCGCACCAAAAGCAGTCCGGGCTGATCGATCGCCTGTACGGCTCCAGTCTCTGGATCGACGGTGCGCAAAACAATTCCCGGCAACGGATGGCCGATGCTGCCGCGCTTGGCGCCTACTTGCCGGAAGGACGCCGCGCGAAAATCCGCTGTGTTCACGGAAACCACCGGCGAACATTCCGTGCAGCCATAGCCTTCTAGCGGCCGAATTCCAAAGTGATCCTCAAATGCTTCCGAAACGCGCGCTGGCAACTTTTCCGCGCCAGCCATCACAAAACGCAAACTTCCAAAATCTTCGGGCGCGATTCGCCGTGTGTAAGCCTGCAAAAACGTCGGCGTAGCCAGCATCATCGTAACCTTATACTGACTCACCAATGTGCCGATGGTTCGCGAATCTAGCGGGCTGGGATGGTACACGACTCCGACTCCCACGGCGCTCGTCAGGGCCAGAGTTCCCGTGAATCCGAAAGAGTGAAAGAACGGCAGGATTCCCAGAATGCGGTCATCCCGGTGCAGCATAAAAACTTGATTCAGCTGCTCGACGTTCGATGCAACGTTATACTGCGTGAGCAGTACGCCTTTGGGATCGCCGGTCGATCCGCTGGAAAAAATAATCGTGGCAACATCATCGAGTTCCGTTCGTCCTGCATTTCCGCAGGTCCGCTCGATCACGCCAATTGGGAAAAATAGCGCCGCGCATAAGGCGATGAACCTTTCTGCAATGCCGGGTTTTTCAGCTAACTCCTCGAGATAAATCGGAGTTCCCGGCGGCTGCACTTTGATCTTTTCGAGAAATAGTTTCGATGTCACCACGGTTTTCAGGCCGCTCTGCTGCGCACACGATTCCACCACCGAATTCGAAGCCGTGTAGTTCAGATTGACGGGGATTTTTCCGGCGAACATTGCCCCCAGGTTCACCAGCGCTCCGCCAATCGATGGCGGCAGTAACACGCCCACCGCTTCCTGGTTTTTCCAATGTGGACGCAATCGCCGCGTCAGAAAAATTGTTTTCACCAGCGCCGAAAAGAATTTCAGTTTCGGCGTGCGCATGTCCGCCATCGCAAAACGCAACGGATGCCGGCGCGCTGTCTGAATGAACGACTCTGGAATCGTTTTCATCTGTCGCTTGCGGCGCGCGAAGGCATCCGCGCCAAGTTCCAGCACCGCCTGCCGCGCTTCGGTGGACGTAACCGTCGCAGGCATGGGCTTGCCAAAGGTCACACGCACCGGATAAGGGATTTTTCGCGGCCACTTCCAGAAAAATTTCCCTCCGGAAAAACTGAAAATCGATCCCCAAATTCCATCGATGTGCATGGGAATCACCGGCACATCCACTCCTTTCAGAATTCGTTCCATACCGCGGCGAAACGGCATCATCTGACCGATGCGCGTCATCTGGCCTTCCGGGAAGATGCATACCAGTTCGCCATTCTGAAGAGCTTTGCTGGCTTCGCGCAGCGCATGGATCATTTCACGCGGGCCTTGCTGCGCGGAAATCGGAATCACACCCAGCATTTTTGCGAACGGTTTCACCACTGGATGCTCGTAGGAATCCTTGAACATCAAAAAGCGCACTGGACGATCGGTCGAAGCAATCACCAGCGCCGCATCAGCCATCGAAGCATGATTCGGCACCAGCAAAGCGCCTTCACGCGCCGGCACGTGCTCCGCTCCGTCGATGTCCATGCGGTAGATCGTGTGCGTCGCAAACCACAACAACAGCCGCATGAGCGAATCCGGCAGCAGCCACACCGTGTAAACGGCGGCGCCCAACGAGACTACGGCTGTCGCGGCGAAAAAAGTTCGCAAACCAACGTGCAGGTAGTGCGTAAACCCGGAATAGATCGCCGACGCGATCACCACGCCAACAAACGAAAGCCAGTTGGCGTAGGCGATGACGCCACCTTTTTTGTCTTCGTCGGGGCGGTGTTGGATTAACGCGCTGATTGGAACAATGAAAAATCCACCGCTGAAGCCCAGCGCGACGAGCAGACCGAAGACCTGCACGAACGACAGCACCGGCAGCGACAATAAGCAGCCAAAAATGGCCATGCCGATGGCGCCAAGGGGAATCAATCCGTATTCAATTTTTCCGCCGGAGAGATAGCCAGCGGTAAAGCTTCCCACGCCAATGCCGATGGCCAGCGCCGCCTGCAAATAGCTTCCGCGCGTTTCGTTGAGGTGCATTATTTCGCGGCCGTAAAAAACGATGACAAATTGCAGCAGCGCGCCGAGAAACCAAAAATAAGTATTGCCGACGATTGCCAGCTTCAGCGCGCGGTCCGGACGCACCAGCCGCCACTGGGCGCCCAGATCACCAAAAATGTTGAATCTGAATTTTTTCCGTAGATCGCTGGCAGGCACGCGAGTGATCAGAAAACTGGCGCCCAGGCCAACCAGCGAGCAGCCGCCGTAAATCAGTCCTGCGGTAGCGGGGCTGCCTTGAAATTGCTGCGCCAAAAACGATCCCGCCACAGTTCCAGAAATGATGGCCACAAACGTAGTCAGTTCCAGAACGCCGTTTCCCCACGACAGCAGTTCGGGAGGCAGCAATTCAGGAAGCAGGCCGTACTTGGATGGTCCGAAGAGAGCGGCCTGCGTACTGGCCAGGAAAATTACAATATAGGCGAGATAGGAATTCCCCTGATAGAACGCAAAAATCGCAAAAAGCATCGCGGCAATTTCGAAGATCTTCGTTCCAATGGTCACGCTGCGCTTGCTATAGCGGTCGGCGAGAAAACCACCCGTCATCGAAAAAAGTAGAAATGGAATCGCGAAAAGATTCCCGATCAGAAAAACGCCAAAATCTTTTTGTGCAGTGGTGGGGTTCTGGCCGAGAATCAGATAAATGACAAAAAATTTCAGGCCGTTGTCGTTGAACGCGCCTTGAAACTGGGTGGCAATCAGGCTCCAGAAACCGCGTCGCCAGTTTTTAGAATTCTCAGGCCAATTCTGCGGCCCTGTTGTGGGCATTGCCGGTCCCTCCGGGAAGCGGGCAATCGCGCGTCGCAATCGTCGACTGATCGGGATGAAACCTTAACACGAGAATTCCCTCCGCGCTGAAACCGAAGCAACGGCGCCTCTCGCGCTGCGATTCTCTCCCGCGGCTACTGTTCGCATCTACAAAATTTTGGAAAAGGTTGCACAAATCGGCGAGAAAGACCGGTCAGACGTCGCACAGGTCGACGGCCCGCCGTAGCGAGGTAAGCGGGTCGTGGACTGGAACGAACTCATGCGCGACGTAACCGCCAAAGTTTGTCGCGGCGATGCCCCGCATCACGCCGTCCCATTGAACTTCTTGCGTGGCGTCAAGTTCGTGGCGTCCCGGAACGCCGCCGGTATGGAAATGGCCGATCCAATCAATATTTTCCTGAATCGTGCGCACCAGGTCGCCTTCCATGATTTGCATGTGATAGATGTCGTAAAGCAGCTTCACGCGCGGCGAATTCACGGCTTGCACCACTTGCACTCCCCACGTGCTGTGATCGCACATGTAATCATGGTGATCCACCTTGCTATTCAGCAGCTCGATGCAAATAGTGACGCCGTGGTCCTCGGCAATTTTTTTTACGCGATTTAAGCCCAGAATTGTATTTCTCGCGCCCGCTTTGTCAGACATTCCCCCGCGATTACCGGAAAACGTTATTACATTAGGCACGCCGGCCTTGGCCGCTAGCGGAATATTTTTGCGAAAACCTTCCTCGATCCTGGCGTGATTCTCGATCCGGTTCATGGCGCTGCCGATTTCGCCGCCGCCCGCGTAACCCATGCAGCAAATCAGTCCATAGCGCGGCGGAACATCGAATTCCTCGGGATTGAGCAAATCGATGCCCTTCAATCCGATCTCGACGGCATACTTGCAAAGCTCTTCGAGAGGAATCTTCTGGTAGCACCAGCGCGATACCGATTGCCGGATATTGCCCTTGCGCTTGATCGGGGCATTCTCCTGCGGCCAGGTGACGGACGGCAGAGCCGCCAGGGTGGCCCCTGAAACGGCGGCCTTAAGCAAGCTGCGACGCGACACATTAGACATGGCTGTCTCGCAGAGTCTAACGAACAGGAGGTCGAAGTCGAGAGAAAAGTTATTTTTCCGTCGCCAATCGGTGCTGCTCTTTGAACACTTCGCAGGATCGCCGCATCCTGCAATCTTTAGAACTGGTCATACGTAGTATTCTTGTGAGCCAAACTATGCCCGTTAGCGCATCGCCAACCGACCAAGCAGCCGTCCAGTCCGCTATTCAGATCGACCATGTATCGCGCCACTACCTAATGGGCGAATCTTGCATCCGCGCCGTGGACGACGTTTCGCTCACCATTCCGAGCGGCGAATTTCTGGCCCTGCTCGGCAGTTCCGGCTCCGGCAAATCCACGTTGCTGAATCTTATGGCTGGGCTCGACCGGCCAACTTCTGGCGCGATTCATTCCGGTGGGCGCAATCTTGCCGAACTTTCTGCGCTCGAACTAGCGCGCTACCGCTGCAACACCGTGGGAATGGTTTTCCAGTCGTTTAACCTGCTGCCGCGCATGACGCTGGAAGAGAATGTCGAACTCCCGTTGCGCCTCGCCGAAGTCGAGCGCAGCGAACGCGCCGCGCGTGTGCGCGAAGCGCTCGAGCACGTGCGCCTCGCCAAGCGCACCGGGCATCGCCCCAGCGAACTTTCCGGCGGCGAACAGCAGCGCACTGCAATCGCGCGAGCGCTGGTCAATCGCCCGAAAATTCTGTTTGCCGATGAGCCGACTGGCAATCTCGATTCGGCTACCGGCGAAGCCATTCTCACACTGCTGCGCGAAATTCAATCCACCATGGGTATGACCATCGTGATGGTTACGCACGAACGGCATCTCGCTGAAAAATTCGCGAACCGCCTCGCGACTATGGGCGATGGTAAACTGCTCTCCACAAGCACCAACTCAAGCGCCTCAGACGTGTCGCCCCGCACCACGGCGGTGACCGGTCAATGAAACTTCGTGACATGACCGAACTTGCCGTGCGCAATCTTCGCGAAGCGATTCTTCGCAATTCTCTTACCACACTTGGCGTCGCGGTCGGTGTCGCCTCGCTCGTAGCCATGCTTTCACTCGGCGTTGGATTGCAGCAGCTTGCTTCCAGCCGCCTGAGCAAAAGCGGTCTCTTCGACTCCATTTTTGTGACCGCGAAAACCAATCTGCGCGGACCGGGCGCGGGGCCACCGGCGACTCGCGCGGCTTCGCCCAAAGCGCGGCCACTCGACGAAGACGCGCGCACGGAATTAACGAAGCTACCGAATGTGATTGAAGTCTACCCGCAAATCCGGTTCTTCACTGAAGTCCGTTTCGACGGCAAACCTTTTGCAACCGTGGTAGCCGGCATGCCCGAATCGTCCAAGCAGAGCGGCTCGTTCGACGGCATGCAGGGCAGTTTTTTCTCTTCTGGCAATGCCGATGAAGCGATTTTGCAGATTGAATTTGCCAAGGAGCTGAATCCGCAAACCAAGGATTTAATCGGCAAAGATCTGGTGCTGCGCTACGCCGAACGGCAATCTCTGGCCTCCGAATCCGCCGGCGCCACGCAGAATTCCGGCGGTTTCTCTGTCGTTCCAAAAGAAAAACATTTGCACATCATCGGCATTGTGGAAACCGAGCCGGCTTCGGGATTCGGCGGATTCGGCAGCGGCCGCTTGTTGATTCCTCTCCCGGTCGCTGAAACATTGCGCGCCGCGCAAGTCAACGATCTGCGTGACGTGCTGCGGGGTTCCTCCCCGTCGGACCAACCGGCCTACGCCAGTTTGAGCGTGCGCGTGAAATCTCCTTCACTGGTCGATGCCACAGAAAAGAAAATCAAGGATCTCGGTTTCAGCGCGTTCTCGTTGCTCGACGCCTCCAAAAGCTTGCGCATCTTTTTTTCCGTTTTCGATCTGCTGTTGGGAATTTTCGGCAGCCTGGCGCTTGCCGTGGCCACGCTCGGCATCGTCAACACTCTGGTCATGGCCATTTTGGAGCGACGCCGCGAAATCGGCGTACTGAAAGCTCTTGGTGCCGCCGATGGCGATGTACAGCAACTTTTCTTCGTCGAAGCTGGGGTGATGGGTCTCGCCGGCGGTGTGCTTGGCGTTTTGCTCGGCTGGCTTATCGGCCAGGCGCTCACATTCGCTACCAATGTTTATTTGAAACGGCAGGATCTTCCCGGCGTGCAAATTTCGTCTGTGCCCTTGTGGCTGATTGCGGGCGCCATCGGCTTCGCCATTCTCGTCAGCTTGATCGCGGGCCTGTACCCTGCATCGCGCGCCGCAAAACTCAATCCTGTCGATGCGCTCCGCTATGAGTAAACTATCCCGGTGACTTCACTCGTCCGTCAGCCGAACACTCGTTGCTGGTCATCCATTCATTTCCCCTGGCGGTCATTCCGAGCGCAGCGAGGAATCTCTCTTCTCTTTCTTCTATTCTTTGTCCGTTCTCCGTTGCTCACCGCAACCGCGCGCATCGAGTGCAACTCGCTGCCCAGCAAAATCCTCGCGCATCCGGTGAACTATTGCATGGTCCTGCCTCCCAGCTATGACGCTGACAAAACACGAAAATTCCCCATTCTTTATTTTTTCCACGGCCTCGGCGACAACGAACAGATGTTCGTCCATGCCGGAGGATTCAACCTGGTGCAGGATTTGTGGGAGCGCGGCCAGATCGGAGAATTTCTGATTGTCACCCCCAATGCGGACGCGACGTTCTATATCAATTCACGCGACGGAACGGTGCGTTACGAGAATTTTCTGGTGCAAGAATTCCTGCCGGGCATTGAAGCGCGCTACCGCGTTGCCCCGGGCCGCGCAAATCGCGGCGTCGCCGGAGTTTCCATGGGCGGCTACGGCGCGCTGCATCTCGCTTTTCGCCATCCACAACTTTTTTCTGCGGTCAGCGCGCACAGCCCAGCAATCATTGACAAGCTTCCGGCGCTTACCGCGCCGACTTCGGGAGGCGGGGTGCGTTCGCGGGTACTAGGTGCAACCTTCGGTTCGCCGCCCGATCCCGTTTTCTGGGACCGCAACAGCCCGCTCACCCTTGCGCGAACTACAAATCTTTCGGGTTTGAAAATTTATTTTGATTGCGGAGATCAGGACGACTTCGGGTTCGAATCAGGCGCCACCGCACTTGACCAACTTCTCGAGTCGCGGCACATTCCCCACCAAGCGCATATTTATCCCGGCCGCCACGACTGGCAGTATTTCGCCGAGCATCTTCCGGCATCGCTGGAATTTCACTCGCGGCTTTTTCATCGCTGATTTTGCGGTTTGATCGGACTATTGCATACAAAGCAGCAACGGTTTCACACCTCGGTCACATTTTTCGCTCTGGGTGAAGCCCGCAGAAACACACGCCGAAGCACCAGGGTCAATACTGCCAGCAGCCCGGCCGGAATCCAGATCCAAATAAGTTCACTTCGCAACACCGCCGCGCCACGCCCGCTGAAAAATCGCGTAAGCGATATCGGCGAAACCAAGATGGGGTGGCAAGGAAGAAAGAAACGTGTGTTATTGAAAGGCGAGAAGAACGCCACGCCAAGGCCGCCATTGGTCATGGCGTCCAAAAATCCGTGGCTCGCCGTCGCAAGAAAGAAATATAACCATAGCCAAGTGCGGTTTAAACCCGACAACGCGTGAGGGAATCCCACCACCAGGGCCAGGGTCGCGAGGATGCCCGCGAAGAGCAGCGAGTGCGTGAACCCCCGATGCCCCCAAAAATCACCGTAGCGAATTCCAAACCGAAACCCGACCACGTCAACGTCGGGCAACATCGAGCACCCAGCGCCAATGGCCCATACCCGCTTGGAAATTTCTGGCCGCGCGAAAATGGTTCCAATTCCCAACGCCGCGACAGCGTGTGAAATCAAAGATGCCAAAAAAGATTCCTTTCCGAGTTTCTGATTGCCCAGCCGCGAATTCTATTTCTTTTGCTTCTTGATGCGGATCGTTCCGTCAATCGCCACTTCGTAGACGAAGTGCTGCGTCGTAATCATTTCCGGTATTGGGGGGTCCTGTTGCAACACATGCATAACGTCGGTGTCCTCCGGAACGTCGCTCAGGACATGGCTGTGATATCCCGCGACCATTTTCTTTCCTTTCACGCGGGCGACATCAAGCACCGTCTTGTGCATTTGCCGCTTGTTCATAATTTTCAGGCCATCCGCGGAGACCAAGTACCGCACATCGCCGCCCAGCGGATAAATTCCCGTCTTGGTCTGCGCGGGATAGAGATAAACATAGAGCAGTCCCGGCTGATCTTTGGCTTCGCGCCCGGTCACAGGCAGAACCGCTGAATTATAGGGGTGGTTCGCCCGGCCAAAATCCGCTAACGCCACCTCCAGGGCTCGCGCCGCGAATAGATAAAATGCTGTCTCTTCTTTCGCCGGTTCATCTTTTATCACTTCAAATTCTTTCGGCTTCCCAAGCTGTTCGGCTTCATATCCGATTAGAAACTTACTTTTATCCGCGTTCAACGCGCCGAACACCACCGTCCATTTGCCATTTTCCTTTTGCGCGATGTAGTGCTGTCCTTCAACCGTCCTGGGGTTCTCAGTCTGCACCGCATCCGTCGCGTGCCACGCCGCCTGGTCGTATTCCACCAAGGCCCGTCCGCGCCCGGTGATCGCCTGCAGTTCCGCGTCGCTTGGTGGCGCAACACTTGGTGCCGGCCCGCCAGCCGAGGCCAGCGCCAGCGCTGTCGTTAAGCCCACCATCGACGCAGCACTCCGCCCCGCGTCTTTGCTTGCTGCGAACTCCCAGAATGGCGCGCTGACAGTTTTCACCAAAGTTACGATCATTCGAATGTGTCACACCTAAGCCGCTAATCCGGCAGCTTCACCCGGCGCATCAGATCCGCGTAACGCGGGTCGGAACGAAGCGGGTCCAGCGCGGGATAGCGAATGACGATCAGCAATTCGTCGTCTGCGTCGGAGTAGGCTTTTTCCAGATACTCGAAGGCTTGGTTGCGATCTCCGCTGATCGCGGCTGCCACGGCCATGGCGGCCGAGCGATCGGTACCCCTGAGCGCCAGCATCAGCTCGCGATAACTTTTCGCGTCGGCGCTCCAGTAGCCCGGTTTGGAAACAACTTTCTGGATTTCGCTCACCGCCTCGGCAAAGCGGCTGGTCGTCGCATACAGCTGCGAGAGCTTGTAATGCGCCGGAGCAAAATTGGGATCCCGTTCGAGCACCTTCTGAAACTGGGCGAACGACTCCGGATAGCGCCTCGCTTCCATCAGCAGCACTGCGTAGTTTGTGTTGACAATCGAGGACAGTGGATCGAGCGATAAAGCGGTCCGATGCTCTTCGAGCGCCCGATCCATGCGGTTCATTGGAGCCAGGCAGCTGAAGGCATAGAAATAATGGGCCGCGGCGTTGTTGGGATTCAGTTCAATGGCGCGCCGAAATTCGGACTCTGCTTCGCTCCACCTCCACGAGGTAGCCAGCCCCCGAGCGCGTGCGGCGTGCGCCTCAGAAACGGAGTCATCCAGTTCGAGCGCTTTGTGCGCCGCTTCCTCCGCCAGCTGCTGTCCCTGCCTGGATGTGATGCCGATGTCATAGCTTGGAGCCACGCTGTAAGTGTCAGCGAGTCCAGTGTAGGCGAGCGCGTAGTTAGGGTCGGCAGAAATGGCCTGCTGGAACAGGTCAATACTTTTCTTCAGTCCTTCCGGCGTCCGTCCGTACCACTGCTGCCGTCCTTCCAAATACAGCCGGTATGCTTCCGGATTGGTCGTCCCGGCCCGCCCCAGTTTCCGCTGCTCGGTGCCCGTCAGGTGAACTTGCAATTTATTCGAAACGTCGCGCGTGATGTCGCTCTGCACCTGCGTAATATCTGCGGCCTTGCGATCGTAGTGCGAGCCCCACATCTCTGTGCCGTCCGCCGTACTGACCAAGTCTGCCTGCACTCCCAACTGATCGCCGTGCTGCGTCACGCGCCCCATCAGCACCGCGCCCACCTGCAGCGCCTGTCCGATTTTCTGCGGATCGTCCTGCGTTCCTTTGAAGCGAAAAACCGTGCTGCGCGCCATCACCTTGAAATTCGGCAATTGCGATAGCGTGCCGATCAGGCTCTCCGTCAATCCATCGCTCAAATACTCATTGTTCGGATCAGCTGTTGCATTCACAAACGGCAGCACCGCAATGGATGTTACTTTCTGCGTCTCCGATTTCCCACGCACAAAATAAATTCCACCTGCGAGCACCGCCAACAATGCCACTGCGGCCCCCGCCGCCAGATACTTGCGCAAATTTCCCGAGGCTGTCGCCGACGATGGCGATGGCGAAATTGTCGCAGCATTGCTCGCGGAAACACTGGACGGCGTTGGCGCTGCAATGTTCGGAGCGGCCGAAAAACTGCTCGCCGGCTCGCTGTGAACCGGGGATGCACCGGCCGAACGTCCCGAATCGAAATCCCGTTTCAGCCGCGCCACATCGCTGCGCAAATCCGCCGCGCTCTGGTAGCGCAGGTTACGATCCTTCTCCAACGCCTTGTTAATGATGCGTTCCAGGTCCGCGGGAATTTCCGGATTCAACCGCACCGCCGACGATGGTGCCGCATCCAAAATCGCTTTGAAAATTTCCGCGGTACTGCCTCCGCGAAACGGCAACACCCCCGTCGCCATCTCGTAGAGCACCGAGCCAAATGAAAACAAATCACTGCGGGCATCCAGCTCTTTTGCACGCGCTTGCTCCGGCGACATGTACGCAATCGTGCCGATCGTCGAACCCGGACTGGTGAGATGCTGATCGTCCAGCGTCGCAGTCATGGTGTTCACTGCGGCCGTCGGACTCGACGGCGAACTTCCCGCTATCGCCACTTTCGCCAGCCCGAAATCCAGCACTTTGCCGTGTCCGCGTTTGGTCACAAATATATTTGCTGGCTTGATGTCGCGGTGAATAATTCCTTCGCAATGCGCCGCATCTAGTGCGTCGGCGATTTCGATCGCCAGCCCCAGCAACACATCCATTTCCACCGGTCTGCCGGCAATAAAATGCTTCAATGTCACGCCGTCCAGAAACTCCATCACGATGAACGGCTTGCCGTTTTCCTGAGCAATCTCGTAAATGGTGCAAATGTTGGGATGATTCAGCGCCGAAGATGCCTGCGCCTCGCGCTGGAACCGTGCCAGCGCCTGCGGGTCCTGCGCCAACGCATCCGGCAAAAACTTCAGCGCCACAAAGCGGTGTAGCGTCACATCCTCCGCTTTATAGACCACACCCATGCCGCCGCCGCCGAGTTTCTCAACTACCCGGTAGTGCGAAATGACTTCGCCAATCATAGGATCAGTCGCAGGAAAGCAATCATCAGCGCTGAAATGTTAGGTGGGATGGCAAACCCAAGTCAATGCGCCGCAAATGTCCCCGAGACTCGTTTGGAGTGCGGCAGCCCAGCTACCGCTTTTTCGCAGAAAAAATTCATCGCCAATTCCTCGAAGATTCCCGGTGTGGGTGTCGGTTGCCCCTCACGCCGTTTGTTGCGCGTGGGATCTTGCGCTAAAAATCACACAGCAACTTTCATGCCGCCTCCCCAATCCAATTTGTTATTCTGCCTCGCGTGAAACGTCCATTCCTGATTGATACCGACACCGCTTCCGACGACGCCGTCGCTTTAATCATGGCTTTGCGCTCTCCGCAAATTCAGGTTGTAGCCATCACCACGGTCGCCGGAAACGTGGATGTCCATCAAGCCACCCGCAACGCGCTGTACACCGCGGAACTCTGCGATTCGAACGTGCCGGTATTTGCCGGCGCGGAACAACCGCTAAGGCGCGCGCATGCAAACGCGTCTTGGTTTCACGGACGCGACGGCCTGGGCGATCACGGCTACCCGCCGCCTCATCGCGTTCCGGAAAAACAGAGCGCAGCCGATGCCATCATCGACACCATTGAATCTAACTCGGGTCTCGAGTTGGTCACGCTGGCCCCGCTGACCAATGTCGCGCTGGCCCTGCAAAAAAAGCCCGGCATCGCAAAGCAAGTCAGCCGCTGTGTAGTCATGGGCGGCGCACCGTGCTGCGAAGGCAACGTCACTCCCGCTGCCGAGTACAACATTTGGTGCGATCCGGAAGCCGCGCATATCGTGCTGCGAAGCGGGCTGCCCATCGAACTCGTTGGCTGGCATCTTTGCCGCGGCGATGCAGTACTCAATCCATCCGACATTCAAAAAGTTCTGAGTTTCGCAACGCCTCTCGGCAAATTTGTCATCGAGTGCAACAGCCACGCGCAAGCAGCCTTTTTCAAACAATCCGGAGAACATGGAATATCTCTGCCCGATCCTGTCGCCATGGCCATCGCATTGGATCCGTCAATCGTCACCTCGCAATCGCAACATTTTGTAGGCGTTGAAACCGAGAGCGAACTCACCCGCGGCATGACCGTAGTGGATCGCCTAAACGTCGCCCATGACCAGCGCAACCGCGACGTCTGGTCCGCAACTCTAGCCTCCGGGCAAAAAGCAAAAGTTTTCTGGACCATCGACAACGCCCGCTGGAAACAAGCCCTTTACACCGCGCTAAGGTAACGCAACTGCCGGGTAGCGCAGCGAGAGCAGGGTCCTAAACGAATTTGGGTGCCGCATACGCCGGTGGAGTTTTACCCCGACCCGGTCGGGCAGCTTCATCGCAATGATTGCCGCGATCCGGGCAGGCTTGAAGGTCCGGCGTTTCACGCCCCTCCGCTCCATTCGGATTCGTGTTCTCAACGGAATCTCTGTTGTTGATACATGAAATGTCCTTGCTATGAGCACGCTCATTTTTGAACCGGGCCCTCTCGCTCTTTTGCACTCTTTCTCACGGCACCCAGCCTACCCGGATTGGAATTCGTCGCTCTCTCTCGCTCCTCTGCTATCATCCCGCCGCACCCTTTTGGGAGGTCCGATGACCGCGCCAGGAGCTTTCATGAGTTTTAGCCAGCGCTTCCATGACGTCCGCACAGGTTTCGAGCGCCCCTTCTGGGTCGCCAACATCAGCGAACTTTTTGAGCGCCTCTCGTACTACGCCGCGTTCGCTTCGCTGGCGCGTTATCTGCATGAAGCCTTGAGCTTTCCCACAGAACGCGCTGCCGACCTTGCGGGCCTGTTTGGTGGACTGGTGTGGTTCCTCGCAATTTTCGGCGGTGCCATCGCGGATCGGCTTGGGTTCCGCCGCGCACTGTCATTGGCATACCTGATACTCTCCGGATCGTATTTTCTCCTGGGATCGATCGGCGCGCCGTGGCTCGCTCCCGTGCGCAACGCCGTTCCCCTCGTCGTGCTGGTCACTGTCGTGTTAATGCTGCCAGCTCTCGGCATCGCGCTGGTCAAACCGTGCGTGGTCGGAACCACTGCACGCTCCTCGCACGAAAATGTGCGCTCTATCGGTTACTCCATCTACTACACGCTGGTAAATATCGGCGGCTTTATGGGGCCGCTGGTCGCTTCCTGGGTACACAAAAATCTCAGTGTGGAGAACGTCTTTCGCGTCGCGGCACTTTGTGTTTTCGCGATGTTCTTTGGGGTTCTGTTTTTTTTCAAGGAACCGCGCCTGGAAGTGGGGCATCAGACCGCTGCCGCCGCAGACACTCTGGGCAATTTCTGGAAAGTGCTTACCAATCCGAAATTCATGTTGTTTCTGCTGATTTTTTCGGGATTCTGGATTGTCTACTGGCAGGAATTCATCACGCTACCGATTTACGTGCACGATTACATCAACAGCAAAGCCGATACCGAACGCATGCTGGCCACCGGTCCGGCCATCGTAATCGCTCTTACCGTTGCTATGAGCGTAGCCACACAAAAAATGGCCGCGTTCCGCGCCGTCATCCTCGGCACCTTTATCGCCATGATTGCTTTCGCGATTCTTGCCATACATCCCACCGTCGCAGCGGTCTACGCCACGCTCGTCGTCATCGCGCTTGGCGAACTTACGCAACAGCCGCGCTACTACGATTACATTTCGCGCCTCGCCCCAGCCGGCCAACAAGGCACGTACTTGGGCTTTGCATTTTTGCCGCTGGGTATCGGCGCATTTCTCGCAGGCCGCATCGGCGGCGCGCTGCTCCACTACTTCGGCGAAGTTCGCCACCAGCCACAGCTTTTCTTGTGGGCCCTCACCGCCATCGGCATTCTCACAACCTTGCTGTTGCTGCTCTACGACCGCATCGTAAAACCAAGCCAGGCGCAGGCTTCGTGACGAACGCATCTGCTCATGAACAGCGCCAATTTGAGGGGGATTTCACTGAAACTCTAAAAAACTGCAGTTGTCAGTTCAACATGCGACGGAGAGAATCGAGCGCCTGCCGGGCTAACGCATAGCGCGGCTCGATTTCAATTGCTTCCTGGAAGCAGCGCATGGCCTGCGAATACATCTCTTTTCCCAGGTACGCGCGGCCCAGATTGTAGTGCGGAAAATGGCGCGGCTCGTAACGCTTGGCATCAATCGCCTGCTGCAGCCACGGAATCGCAGAATCGAAATTGCCCTGCTCGATCATGTAGGCGCCAATGTCGTTGTAAGGATTGCCAAAATCCGGGTCGATCTTGATGGCCCGCTGGCATTCCGCAATGGCGTCTTCCAGCTTGCCCTGGAAATGGTAGGTCCAGCCAAGGAAAGTATGCGCTTCAGCCGTGGGATGCAGCTCCAGTGAAGAATGATAGAGCTCGACGGCGCGATCGTAGTCGCCTTCCATCTGCGCTTGATACGCGTCTTGCAACACTTCCCACGCGTGCGTAAGGGTCTCCTGGTCCATGGGCCATTGTTACCACTGGGGACGCACGCTGCCTACGGTACGAAAGTTCCAGAGGTACGCAAAGCACAACTGTCCTTTCTGGCCGGAGTACAGCTGTCCAATGGTGCGAAAGTGCCACCAATATATAGGAATATGTAGAAAAGTTGGAATTTCCTGCATCAAATGGAGAGAATGGATAGTGCACGGAAAATGACTCAGCGCAGATTAGGAGAGAAATCGTGAACCGCACATTTGCCAGAACCGGCACTATGCTTGCCACCGCCGCCCTCGGAATTACCCTTGCTGTCACCGGCGCAGCGCTCGCGCAAACGAAAACTACGAAGAAAGCTCCCGCCGGCAAAGACGCCGCCGCAGTCGCGCGCGGTAAGGACGTGTTTCAGCAAAAATGTTCCACTTGCCACTATGACACCAGTGACGCCAAAAAAATCGGGCCAGGATTAAAGGGAATTGGAAAGCGCGGCACCTTCACGGTGAACAACAACAAAGTGACCGACGAAACTCTGAAAGCCTGGATTGAAAACGGCGATTCGCTGATGCCGCCCTTCAAAGACGTGATCGATGACAATCAAATTAAAGACGTCATCGCCTACGTGAAAACCCTGTAAGACAGCTTCCCGGCTTCGTTCCTCGCCGGGCGCATGGCGAGCGAAATTACGATTTGCTTTCGCAACAAAAAATCGAGAGAGCAGAAAACTGAAAAACTGAAACTGAAAAGCAGCAAAGAAAAAAGCCTCCGAAGTTTAAAGACTTCAGAGGCAATTTTTCTAGAGAATTTTTGTTGGACTCCCCTGCGGAAGCCGCATCTAATTCCGAAAGTTACTTCAGAATCGCGTCTTTCAGAGCCTTGGCCGGCCGCAAACGAACCACGGTCTTGGCCTTGATCTTGATGGCTTCGCCAGTCTGCGGATTGCGGCCCATGCGCGCCTTGCGGTGCGCCTTCACAATGCGGCCGATTCCTGGAATGACGAACTTGCCCGCGGAACCCTTGGCTTCTTTCACCGCAAGCTTGTGCAACTCTTCAAAAAAGAGTGCTGCCTGTTTCTTCGGTGTGCTGAGCTTTTCGGCGATATGCGAAACGATCTTGGTCTTGCTGAGTGGCTTAGCTGCCATCTATTCTGCCTATCCTCCTGTAGATTTCTTTCCGTCCCGGAAAAACCGGGCGGGCTGCAAAATTTTTTCGTCTACCCCTGGAAATGGGCGAAGAAACTTGAGCCGAGGGGACTATAGCGAACACGGTAAGAGAACGCAAGCGCAATTGGCCGAAAAATGCGGGAAAAATGCAGATTTTTACTAGGGCATGTGGAAATCGCCGCGATTTTGGCGGTTTTTTGAAGTGCCAGCGGTCCCGAGGGAACAGCGTGATACCCTTTTGAACTTGCGGTGGTTCGAAGCGAAACACTGGAGAGCGATCGATGGGAACGGTATGGAAAGAATTGGAAGAACGAATTTCGCGAGCGGTGGGATTGCAGCGGCGTGCGGTAGCAGTGGGATTTTTGGATGCGGTGCCGGCGGGACTGGAACGGTTCGAAGGAACGGAGCCATCGGGATGCAGCTTTTGGAGATTGGCGGCAGCGGGAAAATCGTTCTACACGGTGCCAGAGAATCATTTCAACTGCGCGGTGGGAGCGTATACGCACAATATTCCCCTGTCTGCGGCACGAGAAAAAGAAACGGAGCGAACACTAAAGATGATGTTTGATCTCGGCTATGTGAAGCCGGAAGAGGTGGCGCAGATCCCGCGACTGGCGAAAACGCCGGTGGTGATAGCCTACGCGCCGCTGGGAGATGCGGGGTTCGAACCGGATGCGGTTTTATTTGCGTGCAAGCCGTCCGGAGCGATGTTGCTGAATGAAGCGGCGGGGCGCGCGAGAATTGGCATTGGAGCGCCGGCGCTGGGGCGGCCAACGTGCATGGCTTTGCCGGCTTCGTTGCGGGCGGGCTCGATCTTGAGTCTTGGATGTATGGGAAATCGCGTGTACACCGGATTGGGAGAAGATGAACTGTACGTGGCCGTGCCGGGAGCGGACCTGGAGAAAGTTGCCACTGCACTTTCCACGATTGTTTCCGCCAATCGTGCGCTTGAGGAATACGCGAAGGGGCGCCGGACGCAACTAGCTACAGCTTAGAAAAATTATTTTCAAGCTGCGCGCCGCTGGCAAAATCTCACACTGTGTGACCGCGATCACCGCGGCCACATGCGCCGAAACGTGCTGATTACTGAACTATTTCAGCGAACTTGCTTGACGCATCCAGTGCGCCCCCGTAGACTGGAGGGGAGCAATCGAAAAACAAGTTTGCGCAGAACGACCTGTAGCAGTGCCCTTGCGACAGGTGGCAGGGGGCTCGCGCAAAGGGAAGTGACTTCATGACACTTGGTGTGATCAAACTCAGGGGCGGTGACCGCATTCCGGTGGCCAAAACCATCCCGATGATAGGGGTACACGTGGCCTGCCTGGCCGCCTTTTTCCTGCCCTTCTCCTGGTGGTACCCGGTTATCTGCCTGGCGCTGTACTACGTGCGCATGTTCTTCGTGACCGCGGGTTATCACCGCTATTTCTCACATCGCTCGTACAAGACCAGCCGCGCCTTTCAATTCATCATTGCGCTGGTGGCCACCAGCTCGACGCAGAAGGGCGTGCTGTGGTGGGCCGCCCATCACCGGCACCATCACAAATACTCGGATACCGACGACGACCTGCACTCGCCGACGCTGCGCGGATTTGTGTGGTCGCACATCGGCTGGATCCTGTCGGATCGCTACGACGCCACACGCACCGAACTGATTCCCGACTTCAACAAATTCCCCGAGCTGCGCTGGCTGAACAAGTATCACCTGGTACCGCCAGTGGCACTGGGAGTTGCGACGTTCCTGATCGGCAGCTGGCCGCTGCTGATCTGGGGATACTGCATGAGCACGGTGCTGCTATGGCACAGCTCGTTCACGATCAATTCCCTCTCACATATTTTCGGTTACCAGCGCTACGTCACGCCCGATACCAGCAAGAACAATCCGTGGCT
>Ga0137403_10002794_pt1 | contig 21190 bp, 12 predicted proteins | sample CZOMad2_1_16fung_FD_122057 | JGI IMG/M metagenome (GOLD analysis project Ga0137403, IMG submission 122057) | Vadose zone soil fungal communities from Angelo Coast Range Reserve, California, USA - CZOMad2_1_16fungal (Hybrid Assembly) | ecosystem: Environmental > Terrestrial > Soil > Vadose zone...
GGCGCGAGACCCAGCACCGCCAGGAAGACCCACGAATGCAGGCCGGCGAGCGCCGCCGATACCGCGATCGCGCCGAACACCAGGCTCAACTGTACGGCGTGCGACGGCATGAGGAAATCGACCATCAGATCGAAGGCGACCGGATCGCCGGTCCCGCGCCACCTCCGCCACAGCGCTCCCACGGACGATCTGGCGACCGCGGCCTTGCCGCCCGCCCAGCGGCGTCGCTGAGCCGCGGCCTCACGCGCATGCTCCGGCAGCACGCTTTCGACCCGGGCGCGGTCGTCCCATACCACGCGCATGCCGGCCAGCACCAGGCGCACCACCATCCCCTTGTCCTCGGCCATCGAGTCGGCTTGCCAGTCGACCTGCCTCAGCAGGTCGCTCCGAAACGCCATGCCGTGCCCACGCAGCTGGCAGGTGAGCCCCGCCTGGCTCCGCGCCAGCTCCTTGAAGCGGTTCTCGACCATCGCATTGATGTAGTTGAGCCGGGCGAACAGGGTCGCGTCGCGGTTGGCGATCCCGACGTGCCCCTGCACCACCGGGGTGCCCGCGGCGAGGTGTCCGGCCGCGTAGCGGAAGAACGCCGGGTCGACCACATTGTCCGCATCGAAGAAGGCCACCCCGTCGGCCCATCCCGGGCGCTGCGATTCCAGCCACGACAGCCCGTCGCGCAGGCCCGCCGCCTTTCCGCGCGTGCCCTCCGCGCGCTCGAGGCAGGCCACGTCCCCCGCCCGGGCCACGCCTGCCGTGCCGTCGGCGCAGTGGTCGGCGATCACGAGCACGAAGAGCCTCGACGACGGGTAGTCCACGCGGCGCAGCGAGCCCAGCAGCGCGCCGAGGGCCACCTCCTCGTCGTGCGCGGGGATCAGCACCGCGAAGCGCACGCCTTCGCTCGGCGTGGGGCCCGGCCGCACCGACCACCCCCAAAGCGCCAGCACGGCCTGGTATCCGAACATCACCCAGAGCCCCGCCGCGAGCGCGGCCAGCAACACGGGGACCAGCTGCATTCGCCGGCCCCTCAGGCCGCGGCGCCGCGGCCTGGCCGCTTCGCGGTGTCGCCGAGCGCCGTGTAGATGGCCATGATGCGCTCCATGCGCCGTTCGAACAGATACTCCCGCAAGATCGTCTCGCGCGCGGCCTGCCCAAGCGAGGCGCGCGCGCCGGGATCCGCGACCAGACCCGCCAGGGCCCGGCAATAGCCCTCATCGTCTCCCGGCGCCGCCAGCACGCCGTTGACGCCGGACTGCACGACCTCCGGGATCCCGCCGACCGCCGTCGCCACCGCGGGAACCCCGTTCAGCATGGCCTCCAGCAGCACGTTGGGCAGCCCCTCACGCACCGAGCAGATCGCCAGGATATCGATCACGCGGTACAGCCGGGCCACGTCGTCGCGATGCCCCAGCAACTGCACCCGCCCGTCCAGTCCGCCCGCCGCGATCAATTTCTCGATACGAGGCCGTTCCGATCCCTCGCCGATGATCAAGAAGACCGCCTTCGCCCCCGAAGCGAGAGCGCGGCGCGCCCCCTCGACGAACAGACCGTGGCCCTTCTCGACACCCAGCCGCCCGATGATGGCCACCACCGTGTCCGGGGCGGCGATCCCGAGGGTCGCCCTCAACGCGTTCCGCTCGTGCGCCTCCATCGGCGCCGCATAGCCCGGCTTGATGCCGTTCGGGATCCGCACCAGGCGCGCCTCGGATACCCCGCGCCGGCGCGCCACCTTGCGATAGCTCTCCGAGACGCAGATGACCCGGTCAAAGAAGCGCCACGTGACCGCCTGGAGCCCCTCGTACAGCTTCACCTTCAAGTTCTCCGACGTCCACCCGTGCACCGTCGTCACCACCGCCCGGCGCTCCCGGCGCGCGGCGATCAACGAGTAGAGATCCGCCTTGTACCCGTGACTGTGCACGACCGCGCCGGGCCCGGCCCCGATCAGCTTCCGCAACGCGGCCACCGCCCGCCAATCGAGCTTGCCGCGCGAGGGAATGCGTACGTAGCGCACCCCCGCCGCCGCGACCTTGCGCGCGATCGGCGTCTCCTCCTCGTCCCAGAAGTTGACGACGGTGCTCTCCCAGCCCGCATCGCGCAGGGCCAGGCACTCGTTGATCACCGTCTTCTCGGGACCGAACACGTCGAACGCGCTGATCGTGTGAACGACGTGCGGAGCGTCGCTCACCGCGCCTCCGCCCCCGGGCGGCACAGCGCCTCGATCCGGGCGTACATCTCCCAGGCGCTCACGTAGTGCAGCGCGTAGCCGGGGCGATCGCGGTACCGCGCCTCGAGACTGCTCCAGAGCGCTTCGAACCCGCCGCCGAGGAGCATCTCGGTCGTCCGCTCGTCCGCCCCGTGCGTATGCACCTTCACGAAGACGTGGTCCTCCGCCCCCTTGACCGTCACCCCGCAGTCCACCCAGAGCCGGACGCGCTCGCGAGTCGGGGGCGCGTCGGACGAGATCTCCCCGTTCTCGATTCGCGGGATCACCCCGAGCTTGCGCGCGCGCCAGTTGAGGGTCAGCGGCCCCTGCACCAGCAGCAGCTCCTCCGGACGCCGCCACACGCCGACCTCCGCGTCCCGGCCGCCGTCGTGGGACTTTCGCCGCCCCGGGCGCCCGGCCGCGAAGTAGATCGAGTTGATCTTCCGGGTCTGCGTATCGCTCGGCGCCGAGGGCATCGTCATGTCGCAGCGGCACCCGGTCTCCAGCAGGACGCTGATCTCATCGTCGACGCCGCACCAGCGGCCGTCCGGGCGCGAATTGTCGAGCGCCCAGTTCCCGTGGATGAAGCAGTACGCGATCTCCCCGGTCTCCGCTTCACGCCGGAGCAAGCCGTGGTCCTTGAACAGGCGCTCCTTGTACCGGGTCAGGGTGTCGCGAAGGTTCCCCGCCGTATCGTCGTCGTGGTGCAGATGCACCTCGACCTCTCCGTGCCCGTCCCGGCAGAGCTGCGCCAGCCACTCCAGGATCTGCGGGTCGTACTCCTCCTCCGGGTAAAAGAAGCTGTGGCGCGGCCCCCGCCCATCGCTGTCCCGATGCCGCCCCGCCACCGGCGGATAGCCGTCCACCCAGCGTCGCACTCTCGCGCGTGCGCGCGCGGCATCCACCTTGCCCCAGAAGGGCTCGTAGTGATCCGCGAAGCAGAAGTACACGTGCCGCGTCATCCCGCCCGCCGGCGCCCGCCTCCGCCCGACCTGGCGCAGGTAGCCGCCGAGCCAGAACTGCATGTTGCGAGAGCGCACGAGCCCCCACACCACCCCCACCAGCGACAGCGCCAGCAGAACCCCTCCCGCGGCGATCATCGCGGCGCCTTGCGCCACTGCACGGTCTGTCTCCGCCGCAGGAAGCGCAGCAGTCCCAGCAGCGCCGCCAGGTTCATCGTCGTGAAGTAGAACGGGACGTACATCGAGGTGGGCAGGGTGCCCCGGTCAATCCGCAGATAGCCCCCCAGGGCCAGGCCGTAGAATCCGAGCTGTGCGATGAGGGCCGTGAGATACAGCGGCTCGGCGCTGAGGGCCGCCGACGCACCGAGAGCCAGGATCAGGAACAGGGGGGCCAGCCAGCGCAGGGTCTTGTGGGAGAAGAACGCCCACGCGAACCAGGAGCGCAGGGGAAACAGCACCGCCGAGTTCTCGGTCAGCGTCTGAAACCCTCCCGCCACCATTCGCACCTTGACGTGGAAATCGTCCCGGATGCGGATGGAGGCCAACTCGTAGGACCGCGCCTCGGGCTCGTAGAGGACCCGGTAGCCCTGCCCCACCAGATCGAGGGTGATCTGCGCGTCATCGTTGATGATGTGCTCCGGCACCGGCCGGTAGAGCTGGCGGCGCACCGCGAATATCTCCCCGTCGGCGTTGGTGATCGTCCCGAGCCGGCTCTCCGCGAACTTGACCGCCGACTCGTAGCGCCAGTACAGGCCGTCCCCCACCGACGACTGCCGATCCGCCGCCGGCTTGATCCGCTTCGCCCCACACACCCCACCCACCCGGGGATCCGCAAAGTGGCGCACCAGCATCCTGATCGAATCCGGCGAGAAGTCGTTGTTCGCGTCCGAGAAGATCACGATCTCCCCGCCCGCGCGCTTCACCGCGCGGTTCAGCGCCGCGGTCTTGCCCCGGCGCTGCGGCTCATGCAGCGAGACCACGCCTTGCGGCGCGAACGAGCTCACGACCGCTTCGGTCCGATCGTTCGACCCGTCCGACACGACGATGACCTCGAAGCCGTCCTTCGGGTAGTCGAGGTCGAGCGTGTTGCGGAGCTTGTCGGCGATCACCCGCTCCTCGTTGTACGCGGCCACGACGAATGTCACCGTCGGCCATCGCGGCGGCGGCGGCGGCGACTGCCGGCGCGCCAGCCTCGCCCCCCCGATCACCAGCGCCGGGTACAGCACGTAGTGGTACGCGAGCAGGGCGGCCGAAACCAGGAACGTCCACTTAACCATGGCGCACCGGCGCGGCTTCGTTCCACTCCACCGCCGTCTCCAGGAGCCCGCGCAACCTGCCCATCTCCTGCCCGTCGTTCGGGTCCATATCCATCCGCCGGGCGGCGTGGTGCACGATCAGCGCGGCGACGAGTCCCGGCACCAGCCGATCCGGGATATCGAGCACCCGCATGTAGTCCGCGCACCGGGCCGCGTCCTCGCCGGCGAGCCGCCGCGGCGGAAGCATGTCCCCTACCACCGTGAGGAAATCGACGCCGCGCTCGATCATTCGGTTGTAGAGCAGCAGGTACCACAGGTCGAGAAGCGGCAACCCTTCGGGCTCCGACAGCTCCCAGTCGATCACCCCGAGGAGCCGGCAGGAGCGCTCGTCGACCACCACGTTCTCGATCTTGAAGTCCCCGTGCATCCACACGACCGGACATTCCGCGCCGATCAGGCTCTTCCGCAGCGCCGCCTCCAAGCGGCCGAGCACGCCGACGAGCGCCGGATAGCGAGACCGCGCCGTCTTGAGTGCCGAGCCGAACACCGCCTCGAACCGCGTCGCCGTCAGGCGCGTCGCCTGCCGGGTGGCCAGATGCAGTCGCGTGATGAAATGCGCCGCGTCCCCGGTGGCCACCCGCAGGCCCGCGACCGGCGCGTCCAGCGTGACCCCCGGAAACTCCTGCAGCACGAACACGTGCGCACCCCCCGCCTCGTCCTCGTAGCAGAATCTCGGGATCCGGCTCGCGAGGTCCGCCGGCAGTCCCGCCAGGCGCGACAGCAGCTCGCCTTCGTACCGGCGTCGCGCCACGAACTCGGGGGAATGGACCAGGACCACGACGTGGCTGCCATACCGCGCGGGCGTTTCCCCGACCGAGACGATCGCTTTCCCGCCGGTCAGCACGTGGTAGCGCTTGACGAGCGTGCCGCGCTCGACGCGCGCGGTGAGAAGTCCATGCGTGTAGAGCGTTTCGAGCGCGCACTCGAGCCCGCTGCGCGCCCCCGGCTCGCCGGTCGACACCACGGCAAACCCGGGGCTCCAGCGCCGGGCCCCGCACCGCCCCAGCAGCCAGCGTCGCAGCGTTTCGTTGACCAGCGACGGACTCTTTGCCGACACGTAGCCGCCGGGGGGAACCATCTCCGTGACCCGCCCGTCCTCCGTGCTGATCAGCGGATAGAGCACGGTCTCCCGCCCGGCGCCCACCAGCCGTCGTACCGTGCGCGCCGAAAAGTACGCCCCCCCGTGACGCGGCCGAAGCCCGGACCAGCCGCGCCGCAACCGCGTATAGCCGTACCGGTTGCGCAGGGCCACGTACAGAAAGCCGCCCGGGGCTACCCGTCGCGCGCCCGCGCGCAGCGCCTCTTCCGCGGCCCGCCGGCCGAGTACGCCCGGAAGATCGTGCAGAATGAACCCGTCGAATGCACCTCCGTCGCGTGCGGTCTCCGCCAGTGCTCCGTCCGGGGAAAGCCAGACATTGTCCACGCCGTCGGCCCGCACCTTCTCGACGATCTCTCCGGCGGCCTCTCGGCTCGCGGGAGTCACGTGCAGCTCATCGCACAGCCCGGCCAGGATCAGCGCGATGGCGCCTCGACTCGTGTCGAAACACAGCCAGCGACGCCGAGTCGCCCGGGGCAACAGATACTCCCAGCCGCCCGCGTCCATGACTTCCCAGCGCAGGGCGCGCTTGTCGATCATCAGCCGAACAGACCCGGGAAGGCGAGCATCCCGGTGAAGCGGGCCCGCGTCGTGTAGCGCTCGACGTGCAAACGGCGCAGACGATAGCGGTCGCCGGGCGGCCACGGATTCGGCCCGGACACATAGGTCAGCGCCATTCGATACCCGCAGGCGCGCGCCGCCTCTACCACCCGCTCGTCGTAGGCCGTCTCCCCTCCGACCGGGTAGGCCAGACACTCCGCCGGCCGCCCCAGCTGCTCCTCGAGCTCCCGCTTCGACGAACCCAGCTCGACGCGAAGTTCATCGTCGCCAAGTCGCGAGAGGATCGGGTGGGTCACGGTATGCGAACCGAACTCCACCCCGCCGTCGCGCATCTCTCTGACCTGTTGCCAGGTCAGGGGGCGGCTCCGCGCGTCACCGCGCGTGCCGTCGACCCGGCTCTCCACCCCCAGCTCGCGCAGCGCGGCCAGGCGCGCCGCATTCGGCACCGCCTTCATCCGCGCCAGCACCTCTTCCGTCGCCCCGCGTCGCTGCCCGGCGTCCCCGAGCGCCAGCCGCAGCCCGAGCGTGGTCAGCTCGAGCTCGTGTCGCGGCGTTCGATGAAGCCGGAACGCGACCTCGTCGAACCAGAAGGTCTCCTCCCGGTCCATGTAGCCGGTGGACAGGAAGATCGTCGCGGGCACCCCGACCTTTCGCAGCACCGGAAACGCATTCGTGTAGTTGTCGAGGTGGCCGTCATCGAACGTCACCGCCACCGCGCGCGGCGGCAGCGGCCGACCCTCATCCAGGTGCCGGAGCACCTCGCTCAGATGCAGGGGCTGGAAGTGGCGGCGCAGGATCTCCATCTGCCAGGTAAACTCCGCGACCGATGCGCTCACCAGCTCCGGGTCGTACGGGAAGTCCTTCTCCCGGTCGAGGTCGAAGATGCGGTGATAGGCGAGAATCGCGAGTCCGGGGGGCGGTCCCAGGCGCGCCCGCAACGCGGAGACGCGGGTGAGCGCGAACACCCACGCGAGCGCATCCTTCTTCCCGGTCCCCAGGGCTCCGCGCATCCCTCCGACGTCGCTCACCAGTAGCTCATCACGAACAGCTTGAAGATCGCGAAGTAGGCCACCATCACGATCCCGATGAATCTCAGATCCCACCACGTCACCGTCATCTCGGCTTTGCTCCAGCGGGCGACCGCGGCACACATCCCGATCAGGAAATACTGGAGCTCCGTCTCCAGGGTCACGAACAGACCGCTGATGAGGTAGCCGGTCAGGCCGATCATGACCGCGACCAGCGTCTCGCGCTCACGCGAATCCGTCGGTTCCAGCTCCCTTATTCTGAGAATCGCCGCTTTGAATGCGATGTAGATCAGCCCGATCCACGCGAAGAACCCCGGGAAACCCAGCTCCCCCATCACCTCGAGGCCGGAGTTGTGGGCCACCAGCGAGCCGGTCCAGACCCGGAAGTTGCCTTTCCCGACGCCAAACACGGGGTTCTCCTGCACCATCTCATAGCTCTTCGCCCACATCCTCACGCGGTTCTGCGCCGACCTCGACTCGTCCTTCGAGGCCGTCAGATAGGCCGGCGCGAACAGAAACAGCACATAACCAAGCGCGGCATACACCAGGAGCCGCTTGACCCGAATCTGGAACCGGGACATCACCAACGCTCCGGCCGCCGCCGCGGTGGCCAGGAGCCCCCCCCGTGATCCGGTATAGTAAGACGCCACCAGAAGCGGACCAATGAACGCACTCAATGGAACGAGGAACTTCACACCCATGCTCACGAATGCCGGGTAGGCCGACGGCGTGGCCACATACCTGAAGGCAAATGGCAGGGCCACCGTGAACACGGTACAGAACACCCCCGGCCCGTCGAATATTCCTACCCACTTGATCCGCGCCCCGAGACCGATCTCCGCCGCTGCGTCGTCAACCCACCCGAACGATTGCCCAGCCCACCCCAACCCATCCTGGCTGTGCATATGCTGGATCCCCTCCACCGCCAGGACCAGCGCGCACGCCAACCAGGCGAACGACACCCTTCTGAGCTCGGCCTCGTCCTGAATCGTGGCGACCACGAAGCGATAGACCACCAGGTAGCGGATATGCCGGAACAGCTGCTCCCCGCTCAGGTCCGTCCATCCGTTGACGACAATGCTCACGAAGATCCAGAACACCCACCCGAAGAAGAACCAATCCGCCGCTCGGAACCGGAGCAGCTCGCGAACCTGTCCGCTCACCACGAGCACCAGCAGCCAGAACGGGTAGACGAAGAAATCCACCCGCCAACCCAGCATCGGCTGCCACCACAGCTGGGGCGCGAGCAACAGGCTCAGGAGGAACACCCAGACCGGAATGACCGCCAAGCTCATCCGAGCCCGCCCGAGCGACGCCCCGCGGCCACCGCTCCATCGCTCCGTCCACTCAGCTCGACCGCCCACGTCACGATCGTGTCGAGAAGCCGTCCCTGTGCCGACAGCTCGGTGAACGTGTGGTTGGTCTCCGACCAGACTCGGCAGGACACGCGCCCCGCCAGTCCGAACGGCCGCAGGACCCGGTCCAGCTCGCGCGCGTGGTTGATCACGCGAAGCGAGCTCCCGGAGTACGTCGCCATCGCCGCGCCACCCCGCTCGAGCACCCGCCGCAATCCGGCGGCAAAGTCGGCCAACGGCGGCTTCCGGCGCACGTAGGACCCCGAGGCCGACTCGCCCCCGGGTCCCGCCGGCGCGGGCGACTCTTCACCGGGCGCCCGGGCGCCGCCCAGGGCCCTCTGGATACGCCGCCGCACGTAGTTCGCGAGCCAGAGGGGAGAGCGAAGGCGCATCGCTTGGAACCTCATCCGGGTTCTCCACGTGGGGTACGCGTACGGCTCCAGCATGACGAGCCCGTATACCCGTTCGTCGGGGGTGGTCGCGTACGCATTGTCCGCCCCCGAGCACAGCCCCACCAGAACGAACCGCCGTACCGCGCACGCGGCCTGCAGGTAGTCCATCGCCGCGCGGATGTCCGCCACCGCCTGTGCCTCGAAGGACAAGGTGCTCTGTGACGCGCGGCTGTCGCCGATCCCCGAAAGATCGAACCGCATCGAGGTGAATCCGGAGTCCGCGAGCCGCCGCGCCAGCTTCACGTTGATCCGGTTGGGCCCGACGTGATGGATGACCCCGGCGTTGAGAAGCACGAAGGCGAGGCCCGGGGCGGGCCCGTCCCCCGCCACGGGCTGCGTGACGACGCCCACGAGATTCCTCGATCCGCCGAACAACGCGATCTTCTCGATCACCGTGTTTCCTCGAGCCACTCGATGATCGCGTTCATCGCATCGACCGGGATGATCAAGGAGTTCATCGCCTGCTCCGAGTTCCACGCTTCGGACGCTCCGAGCGTCTTCCACGACACCTGTCCTTCGCGCGAGGCGAGCGCGGTCTGCAGCCTCCCCATCTCTTCGGTCATGATGCTCGCGATCATGCAGACGCGCGGGGCCCGCAGGCTCGCCAGCGCCCCCAGATCCAGCGCGCGAATCTCCTGGCGCAAGGTGGGTGGGATGGCGAAGCCGAGCGCTCGATCGATCTCGAGTGTTTCCGCGGTGCCCGCCGCGAACGGGTGCACCGGGGGGAATTCGAGATCCTCCGCGAGAAACGCCACGTGCGCGCGGCGCAGCTCCTCGAGGTACGCCAGCCCGTCGACCACCGGGTCCCAGAGCACGAGATCCGACAGCGCGGCCGGTCGCCGTGCCGACGCGAGCGCCGCGGTGGTCGCTCCAAGCCTCAGTCCGACCCAGGCCACGCGCGACACGCCCGCGGTGTCCGACAGCTCTTCGCTGGCGGTGAGCACGTCGTCGACCCAGCGTCCCAGCGAGGCTTCGCTGCAATCGCCACTCGAATCACCCGTCGCGTGATAGTCGAAGCGCAGCACGTGAAACCCACTGCGCGACAGCCGGTCCGCCATCACGCGATAGATGCGGTGGGCCCGAATGGCTTCCTGACCAAACGGATTGCAGAGGAGCACCGCCGTGCGGCGGGCCGCCTTTGCGGTCGGCGCGTGGTAGATACCGAACAGAGGCTGCTTGGAATCGCCGAAGAAAAAGGGCCTCACCGGGCGCCCTTCTCGTGGGCGACGCCGGCCGCGGGCGCGACGAAGTATTCGATTCGGCTGGGTTTCTCCATGAAGCCGAGCGCGCCAATCACGCCGGGCCCCGGCGAGAAGGTGCGCAGATGGACATCCCGGGTACTCTCCGGAGGACGGCCCGCCAGCGTCACGTCGTCGGGTCCGAGGCCCGCGACGAACGCGCCGAGGTCAGCCGAGATGCCGAGGCCGAGGACCTTCAGGTACGCTTCCTTGCGGGTCCAGCAGGCGAGGAATGCGCGGTCACGATGCTCCGTCGGAACCGCCGCGACGGCGTCGGCTTCGACCCGCGAGAAGTGGTGACGGGCGAGCGAGAGACAGTTCGGCACCCCCCGAAGCTCTTCCACGTCCACGCCGACCGGGGTTCGGCTTGCGACCGCGCAGATCCACGCGCGATGACTATGGCTCACGTTGAACTCGATATCGAAGTCCACCAGATACGGCTTGCCGCCGCCCCGCGTGGCCAGGGCCAGCGACGCCGCGGGATGGCCGACGTACCGGCTCAATATCTCGCGCAGCGCGAGGCGGCCCGCGCGAAAGCGCCGCCGGTCACGCTCGAAGACCAGTCTCGCGGAGCGGCTCCGCTCGGACGCGGACAGGATCGCCGCGGCCGCCGGTTCGTCATACTCCCCGTCGAGGTCGTAGCGCCAGACGTGCAGATCTCCAGGCGCCAGCGTCGGGCGCTCATCCGCGATGCGCCATGGCCCGGCCGGGTTCGGGACGCGCCCCGACGCGATCGCGAAGCGAGCCCCGGCGGCCTCCGCACCGGCCGAGCGATTCGCTCTAGCTCCCGGCACCCGCCCGCTCCTTGGCCTCGAACCGCCCCTCGCTCCCCGCCGCGAGCTGCTCGAGAGTCTCGAATATGACCGATCTGAGGTCCAGCCGGATGTCCGTGGTCTGCGCGAGCCGGGCGACCATCTGGGCCGCGAGCAGCGAATGCCCGCCCAGCTCGAAGAAGTTGTCGAGCACCGAGACGCGCGGCGCGCCGAGCATGTCCTGCCAGACCAGCGCGATGGCCTGCTCGATCGGGGTACGCGGCGCGATGAACGTGTCCTCCGCGCTGCGCTGCTCCTCCGCGGGCGGCGGCAGGGCCCGCCGGTTCACCTTTCCATTGTCGGTCAGCGGGAGCTGCTCGAGCTCCACGAACACGTTTGGCAGCATGTGCTCGGGCAGGGTCTTGCGAAGGAAGCGCCGAAGCTCGCTGCCGGTGATGGATTCCCCGGACCGGACCGTGACGTACGCGACGATGCGGGCGTCTTCCGCGGTCTTGCTGCGCACCACCACCACCGACTGCTTCACCGCCCCATGCGCTTCCAGCGCCGCCTCGATCTCTCCGAGCTCGATGCGATAGCCGCGCACCTTGACCTGGAAGTCCAGGCGCCCCATGTGTTCCAGCAGTCCGTCGTGACGCCATCGCCCCCGATCGCCCGTCCGGTACAATCTGGCGCCGGGGGCCTGGCTGAAGGGATCGACCACGAACCGCTCCGCGGTGAGCTCCGGCCGGTTCAGATAACCCAGCGTGACGCCATCGCCCCCGATGTACATCTCGCCGGGTACCCCGATCGGGCAGACCTGCCCGTGCGCGTCGAGAATGTGCACCTGGGTGTTGGCAATGGGACGCCCGATGGAGACACCGTGCTCGGGCTGCTGCACCTTCCAGCAGGTGGACCACACCGTCGTCTCGGTCGGCCCGTACATGTTCCACAACTCGCCCGCACGCTCCAGGAGCTGCTGCGCCAGGTCCGGCGGCAACCCTTCGCCACCGACGAGAGCCTTGAAGCCCGTTCCACCGCGCCAGCCCGCCTCGATCAGGAGACGCCAGGTGGCCGGAGTCGCCTGCATCACGGTGGCCTGGCTGGACTCGACCAGCGCCCGCAGGGCCTCACCATCCACCGCCTGGTCACGGCTGGCCAGAAACACCTGGGCGCCGACCGACAGGGGGAGCAGCAACTCCAGCACCGCGATGTCGAAGCTCAGGGTAGTCACCGCCACCAGACGGTCCGACGAGCCCAGCCCGGGCTCGCGGGCCATGCTGGCCAGGAAGTTCACCACCGCCCGATGCGGCACCATGACCCCCTTGGGCTTGCCGGTGGAGCCGGAGGTGTAGATGACGTAGGCCGGGTCCTCGGGACGAGCATCCAACGTGGCGTCGGGTTCGAGCGGCGCGTCGGATTGCGCGGCGATGGCGGCCGCGTCGACGTCCAGCCACACGGACTGGCTGCGCAGCCAGTCCAGGGCCGGTGCCGCGGTCGACCCGGTGACCAGCAGGGCCAGCTTCGCGTCCTCGGCCATGTAGGCCAACCGCTCGGTGGGATAGGCCGGGTCCAGCGGCACATAGGCCGCCCCGGCCTTGAGGACGGCCAGCTGAGCCACGACCATGTCCACCGCACGCTCCAGACACATCCCCACCAGGGCGCCGCGGCCGACACCCCGGGAACGCAGAAGCCGCGCCAGCCGGTTGGATCCCGCTTCGAGCTCGCGGTACGAAAGCGAGCCGGAGGCGCCCACGATCGCCGGACCGGCGCGATGACGCGCCGTGCTCCCCCCGAGGAACCGGTCGACACTCTGCTCGCGCGCATACTCGGCATCGGTCCGGTTCCATTCGGCGAGGGCCGCCTGCTCGGCGTCCGCGAGGAGCGCGTACTCGCGCAGGCGCCTCGACGGATCCGTCAGCACCTGGTCGAGCACCATGAGGAAGCTGGCCAGCATGCGCTCGGCGGTGGCCCGGACGAACAGGTCGGTGGAGTAGGAACAACGCACCTCTCCGAATACGTCGGGATCGATCGTCAGTCCCAGATCGAACTGCACGAAGGCCGAGTCGAACTCGAACGGCGCGAGGGTCAGGCCCGAGAAGACCGTCATGTCGAAGGGCGCGTTGACCACGTTGAACAGTACCTGAACGAGCGGAGAGCGGGTCGCCCCCCGGTCGACGGCGACCTCCTCGACGAGGCGTTCGAACGGGGCGTCCTGGTGCGTGTAGGCGTCCAGCGCGGTTTCCTTCACTCGGGCGAGGAGCTCGACGAAGGACGGGTCGCCCGACAGATCGGTGCGCATGACCAGGGTGTTCACGAACGTCCCCACCAGGTTCTCGGACTCGAGCCGGGTTCGGTTCGCGATCGGCGACCCCACCGCGATGTCGTGCTGGCCGCTATAGCGCGCCAGCACGAGCTTGAAGCACGCGAGCAGCGTCATGAACGGGGTCACGCCGTGCCGGACGCCGAATGCCTTCAACGACTCCCTGGTCGGCACCGACAGGTACGTGGAGATGCTGCCGCCTCGGCCGCTCGGAAGCCCCGGCGATGACAGGCTGGCCGGCAGCGACAGGGGCTCCAGGCCCTGCAGGCGACCTCGCCAGAACGCCATCTGAGACGCGAGGGCCGCCTGCTGCGATTCACCGCGCTGCCAGGCCGCGTAGTCGGCGTAGTCCATCGGCAGCGGCGGCAGCTCGGGCTGCCGGCCCCCGAGCAGCTCCGAGTAGGCGTGACCGAGCTCGCGCAGCAGGACACCGTGGGACCAGTCGTCACCGACCACGTGGTGGATCACCCACAGCAGCACGTGCTCGGCGTCATCCAGCTGTATCAGGGTGGCCCGATGGAGGCTGGACGTCGACAGGTCGAACGGCTGCGAGGCGAGCTCGTCACGGAGACGCCGCGCTTCGGATTCGCGCCGATCGCCGGGCAAGGGTCGCAGGTCGACCCTCGTGAGATCGACCGGGCGGTGACCGTCGATCAGCTGCATCGGCTCCCCGTCGATCATCTCGAAGCGGGTGCGGAACGCCTCGTGACGCTGCACCACCCAGTTCATCGCCTGGCCCAGGTGCACGGCGTCCAGGGCCCCTCGCAGGCGCAGCGCGAAGGTCATGTTGTACGCCCGGGTCTGCGGGTTGAGGTGCTGCACCAGCCACATGCGGCGCTGGGAGAACGACACTCGGAGGGGGCCACCGCGATCGATCCGGCGGATCGGCGGGGCCGGGGGGACGACCGCGCCGCCCTCATCGGCCCGCCGGCGCGCGATCTCGGCACCCAGCTCGGCAACGGTGGGATTGTTGAACAGCGCGCGCAGCGACAGCTCGACGTTCAATCTGACGCGGATCCGAGAAACCACCTGCGTCGCCAGCAACGAGTGCCCACCCAGGTCGAAGAACTTGTCGTGAACCCCGAAATGCCTCAGGTGCAGCACCTCGCTCCAGATGTCCCACACCGCCTGCTCGATGGGGCCGCGCGGGCCGACGGCCTCGACGTGGCTGGCATCCCCCTCCGGTGCGGGCAACGCCTTGCGGTCGAGCTTGCCGTTGGGCAGGGCCGGCAGTTGTGGCAGGACGACGAAGGCGGCCGGCACCATGTATTCGGGCAGCCGGTCGCCCAGCCCCCGCCTGAGCTCGGCGGGGTCGAGCGCCGAGCCGACCACGTACGCCACCAGGCGCTTGAGCCCCGGGTGATCCTCGCGGGTGATGACCGTGCACTGTTGCACCCCGGTCTGGGTATTGAGGGCGGCCTCGATCTCGCCCAGCTCGATGCGATACCCGCGGATCTTGACCTGGAAATCGGCGCGACCCAGGTACTCGATATTGCCATCCGCCAGGTAGCGGACCAGGTCGCCGGTACGGTACAGGCGCTCGCCGGGCGAAAAGGGGTGAGCGATGAAGCGCTCGGCGGTCAGCTCCGCGCGGTTGAGGTAGCCGCGCGCCAGGCCGACACCGCCGATGTAGAGCTCGCCGACCACGCCCACCGGCACGGGTTGCAGGTGCCCGTCGAGCACGTAGCAGTGCGTGTTGGCGATCGGGCGCCCAATCGGTACGGTGCTGCTGCCGCCGAGCGGCCGGGGGATTTCGTATTGCGTAGCGTCAATCGACGTCTCGGTCGGACCATAGAAATTGCCCAGCCTTGCATGAGGCAGGCGTCCTTGCAGCTCCTGCAACAGGTTTCGATCGAGCGCTTCTCCACCCGCGATCACGTATCGCAGGCGGCCGCCTTCGAACCGCGGCTCCGCGAGCAAGCTGCCCAGCGCCGAAGGAACCATCTGCAGCACCGTGATGCCCTGATCCCGCATGACCCGCGCCAGGTATGCGGGGTCGCGATGCTCCCCCGGGCTCGCCATGACGATCGTGGCGCCGGCGCGCAGCGGCAAGAGCAGCTCCACCAGGGACGCATCGAAGCTGATCGACGCGATCTGCAGGAACCGATCGCTCGGCTCCACCTGCAACTGCTCGTGCAGCCAGGACACATGATTGCTCAACCCCCGGTGCAGGAGCATGACCCCCTTGGGCTGCCCGGTCGAGCCGGAGGTGTAAATGACGTAGGCCACATGCTCGGGTGCCGAGACCCCTGCGGGGTCGGTGTCCTCGCGGGAGGCGAAATCGTGCGCTTGCGTGTCCAGACACACGACCCGGCGTGATCTGGCCTCCGCCGGCCCGGGCAGCCGCCCGAGCAGATGCGACTGGGTGAGCACGATCGGCGCGGCGGTGTCCTCGAGCATGTAGGCGAGGCGATCCGGCGGGTACTCCGGATCCAGCGGAACGAACGCGCCACCGGCCTTGAGCACCGCCAGCAGCCCCACCACCAGCGCCGGCGAGCGTTCCATGCACACCCCGACCAGCACCTCCGGCCCCACCCCACGACTGCGCAGGTAGTGGGCCAGCCGGTTGGCCTGGGCGTTGAGCTCCCCGTAGCTCAGCGGCTGGTCGCCCACCACCACCGCCGCCGCTCGCGGCGTCCGGGCGGCCTGCTGCGCGATCAGCGCGTGCACCGGAATGTCCGTGCGGTACGGCCGCCCGGTCGCGTTCCATTCCACGAGCAGGCGCTGGCGCTCCGCCTCGGTCAACAGGGGCAGATCCGCCAGCCGCTGGCCGGGGTCGATCACGATGCCGGCGAGCAGCGTCTCCAGATGCAATGCCAGACGCTCGATCGTGCCGGCCTCGAACAGATCGGTGCTGTACTCGATGACCCCGTGAAGCTCGCCGTCCAGCTCGGTGAACGACAACGACAGGTCGAACTTGGCGGCGTCGGTCTGCGGATGCAGGAGCCGGGAGCGCAGCCCGCTCAAGCGGTAGTCGGCCGGCGGCTGATTATTCAGGGCAAACGACACCTGATACAGCGGGTTGCGGCTGAGGTCGCGCTGCGGGCTCAATTCGGCGACCAGCTGATCGAAGGGCAGCTCCTGATGCGTGAAGGCGTCCAGCACGGACTGCCTGACCCGGTCCAGCAGCTCGGTGAATCCGGGATTGCCCGACAGGTCAGTGCGCAGCACGACGCTGTTCACGAAGTAGCCGATCAGGCCTTCCAGCTCGGGCCGCTCACGCCCCGCCACCGGCGAGCCCACGGCCAGATCCTCCTGGCGGGTGTAGCGCATGAGCAGAACCTTGAAGGCGGCCAGCAGCACGATGAACAGCGTGGCGTTGTGGCGGCGCGCGACCCCCTTGAGGGCCTCCAGGAGATCGGCCGAGACGGTGAACCGCTCGACTCGGCCCGCGTAGCTCGCCTGCGCCGGACGTGGACGGTCGGTCGGGAACTCCAGAGGCTCGAGCCCGGCGAGGCATCCGCGCCAGTAGCGGAGCAGCGCCTCGAGTCGCTCGCCCTGGAGCCGATCGTGCTGCCAGCTCGTGTAGTCGGCGAACTGGATCGGCAGCGGCGACAACGGCGACCCTTCACCGGCGCTGAATGCCGAGTAGAGCACGCTCAACTCGTGGGCGATCACTCCCATCGACCAGCCGTCCGAGACGATGTGATGCACGACCAGTTGCAGCACGTGCTCGCTTTCGCTCAGGCGCAGGAGTCGGGCCCGTAGCAGCGGCGCCCGACCGAGATCGAACGGCTGCCCGGATCCTCGGTGGAGCAGGCGATCGAGCTCCTGCTCGCGCTCGTCGGAGGTCGACCCGCCGACCTCGATGACCGACAGATCGACCGAAGCCGCGGAGAGGACCCGCTGCGCCGGCACACCGTCGCGCACCTCGAATGCGGTACGCAGGCCCTCGTGCCGCCGGATCACCTCCTGCAGGCTGCGCTCCAGAGCCGCCACGTCCAGCGATCCGCTCAGACGCACCGCGTGACTCATGTTGTACAGGCTGCCGTGACCCAGCAGGTCGTCGAGGAACCACAGCGCCCGCTGCGGATGCGACGCGGGGGAATCGCCCCCGCCCGGACGCCGCGCGATGCTCGGGCCGGGCCCCATCCCCCCGCGCCGCTGCTGCAGCCGCAGCGCCAGAAGCCGCTGCCGCTCGGGCGTCAGGGCACCGGCCGCGGCACCACCCCCGCCCGGCCTATCGTCTTGGCTGTTCATTGCTCTCGCGGAGGAGGCGCTCCACCTCCTCATCGGACAGTGCTTGGATCTCGGCCGTCAGCGCCGCTTCCTCCTCTCGGTGGAGCGCCGCGGATCGTTCGATGCTCATCGCAATCTCGGCAATGCTCGGGTGTCGGAACAAGCTGACCGCAGGCAGTTGCAGACCATGGTCCGCATTGATACGTGCGATGACGCGGATACCCTTCAGGGAGTCACCGCCCAGCGCAAAGAAGTTGTCGTGAATGCTCAAGGACCCGCACCCGAGGACCTCTCGGAATATCGCCTCCACGGAGCGCTCGATCTCTTTTTCCGGAGCGACAAAGGGTCGATGGAGCAACGCCCCCAGCTTCTCGTGCAGCGTCGTCCGCTGCACCTTGCCGGTGTTGCCCGTGGGAAGCGTCTCCACGAACACGATCTGCGAAGGCACCTTGAAGTCGGACAATCTCGAGAACAGGAACTCCCGTAGCTCGGACTGTTCGGCGCGCGAACCAGGCCGAAGCACCACCGCGACGGCCAGATCCTCGCCGAGCGATGGGTGGGGCACCGCAAACGCGGCCGCCTGGGCCACGCTCGGGTGCTCGAGCAGGGCTTCGTCGATCTCGCGCGGCGAGATCTTCTCGCCCCCGCGATTCACGATCTCCTTGAGTCGGCTGGTGATGAAGAGATAGCGATCGTGGTCGAGACGTCCCAGATCGCCGGTGCGAAACCAGCCATCGCGGAAGGCGGTCGCGTTGGCGTCCGCATTGCCCTCGTAGCCCCCGGTGACCCCTCGGCCACGAACCACGATCTCACCGGTCTCGCCTGCCTCGAGGAGGCGACCCGATGGATCCATGATCGCGATCTCGGCCCCCGCGGCAACCCCGACCGATCCGGGCACGCGTCGACCCGGCGGCAGGGGGTTGCTCGCGATCTGGTGGGAGGCCTCGGTCATCCCGAAGGCCTCGATGACCGGGACGTTGAACGCCCGCTCCACCCCGCTCATGACCTCGGGCGCGAGCGCCGCGGAGGACGAGCGGATGAAGCGCAGGCGGCATCGGCCGATCGCCTCGCGGTTCGCCGCCACGCGCGCCAGCACCTCCTGGTGCATCGTCGGCACCGCGGTGTACCACGTGGCCCCAGACTCCTCGAGCCAGTCGAACACATGCTCCGGCGAGAAGCCCGGCGTGCATACCACGCTCCCTCCCCCGGTCAGCGACGCCAGGAGCGCCCCTACGAGCCCGTGGATGTGGAACAGGGGCATCACGTTCAGGCAGCGGTCGGCCGGTGACAGAGCCAGGTGTCGGGCGATATTCCCGGCCGAGGCAGTCAGATTCGCATGCGTGAGCGGCACCATCTTCGGACCGGCGGTGGTGCCCGAGGTGTACAGGACCAGGGCGATATCGTCCGGCGCCGAGAAGCCCGGCATCCTCCCGCGCTCGACCACGCCGCGGGACAATCGGACCCGGCCGGCCTCATCCGCGGCGTGCACCTCGATCTCGACGACCTTCACCCCCAACTCATCGGCGACCGACCGAGCCGGCCCCCGGTCACCCTTGCGCACGATCAACACCTGAGCGCGAGTATCCTCCAGGTAGAATCGGACTTCCGAGGTCCGGGCCGCCGGGTTCAACGGCACGCAGGGCGCACACGCCGCCACGCCCAGGAACGCCGCCGCCGCTTCCGGTCCATTCGGAATGACGATGGCGACTCGCGTCGAATGTGAGGCGCCGAGAGACTCGAGGCGGCCGGCGAGGTCCCGGCTCTGCTCCCAGAGGCCCGCGAACGTCAGGGGCGGGCGGCCGGGAGCGAGGAGGGCCGGGGCATCCGGCCGCTCGAGTGCCCGGTCGCGCAACAGTGACGCAATACTCGCTATCGTCTTATGGTCAGTTCGCATGTTGTCCCGCGTTTCCCCATGACTCGTCGCGTGCCGGCCGCGATGCCGAACGGATCGGCAGGGGAACGTCTCAACCACTCGAGCCGTGATGCGCCCTCAGAGCTTGCGCAGGTAGTACTTGAGGTGGTTGTCGCTCTTGATCTCGATGATTCGTTCCGCTTTGCCGGTGAGGAACTCGTCGACCGCCTGCGTGCAGCCGGGCCAGGTCGGATCCTTGTATTCGTCGAGGAGCATGATGCCCCCGGTAACCATTCGAGGAAAAAAGAACTCGAGACACTGCCGATACGACTCGTAGATCACGCAGTCGAGGTGCACGAAGCAGAATCGCGAATCGGCGTGGCGAGGCAGCGTGTCCTGAAAGTACCCCGGCGCGAGGGTGACGGTGCCCGAGAGACCGAACTGCCGGACCCGCTGCGCGACCGCTTCGTACGAGGTGTTCGAGAATCCGCCCACGCGCTTGCGGGGGTCGGCATCTCCGCCGAGCTCCACGTCACGGGATACCGTCTGGTCCAGGCCCTGGAACGAATCGAACCCCATCACGCGCTTGGCGGGGTCGCGCCGCCGCACGAACAGCCCCGTCGGGATCAGGGTCGAGCCCTGCCACACGCCGCATTCGGCAACGTGGCCCGGCAGCGCGAGAGCCGGCTCCAGCAACCCGAAGATGATCCGGATGTTGGACGACCCCTCGGGGCTCTCGTACACGTTGGGCTCCACGTTGCCGGGAACCTTCACGTTGTGCAGCGTCGCGAGCCAGCCGGGGCAGCGTTCGATCGGCCGCATCGTGACCAGGGGCCGAGTCCATGCACGGAGGAGTGTTCCCACCCCGCGCTTCAGAGATCCCGCTTCACTCATCTGCTCCTCCGCAGTTGTCCAAAGAGCTTCCTCATCCAGCCGCCCGATCCGAGTGCTCCCCGCCCCTGTCCGGAGTCGGGCCCGGCTTGCTCGTCGCACCCGGCCGCCACCTGTCGGAGCGTTCCGAATCCCATGTCCCGGATATTGATGGTCACGCCCAGCCGCGCTTTGACCCGCTCGATCGCATCGACCGCAGCCAGCGAATCACCGCCGAGCTCGAAGAAATTGTCGTGGAGACCCACCCGCTCGATCGCGAGCACCGCGCGCCACGCCTCCGCGATGACCGACTCCGTCTCCGAGCGCGGGGCCTCGAACGCCACCGACCCGCCGGGCTGAGCGAATGCGAGCGACTCGATACCCAGCTTCTTGGCCAGTCCGATTCGCTGGATCTTCCCGGTCGGCCCCTTGGGGATCTGCTCGACGAACACCACCCGCCGCGGAATCTTGAACGCGGCGATCCGCGTCGACGCGAACTCCCGCAGCTCCCGCTCGGTGAGCAGGCTGTCCGGGCGCCGCACGACGACCGCGATCACGTCCTCCCCGAGCCGCGCGTCGGGCACCGCGCACGTCACGGCCTGACCCACCCCCGGATGGCCCAGCAGCACCTGATCGATCTCGCTCGGAGCGATCTTCTCTCCTCCCCGGTTGATGATCTCCTTGATCCGCCCGGAGATGAACAGGTACCCCTCCCCGTCCAGGAAACCGAGGTCGCCCGTACGGAACCAGCCGGTGTCGGCGGGCCCCGGCGGGCCGTCGCCCGCGACGGGCCGGATCCGGGTGACGCTCGCCCCGCGGATCGCGATCTCGCCGGACTCCCCGCCGGTCATCGGCCGGTCGTGCTCGTCGAGGATCGCCACCTCGCACCCGGCGGGTAGCCCGACCGACCCCGGCTTGCGGCGTCCGGGCGGCAAGGGGTTGCTCGCGATCTGGTGGGAGGCCTCGGTCATCCCGAAGGCCTCGATGACCGGGACGTTGAACGCCCGCTCCA
>Ga0137403_10000968_pt2 | contig 21188 bp, 16 predicted proteins | sample CZOMad2_1_16fung_FD_122057 | JGI IMG/M metagenome (GOLD analysis project Ga0137403, IMG submission 122057) | Vadose zone soil fungal communities from Angelo Coast Range Reserve, California, USA - CZOMad2_1_16fungal (Hybrid Assembly) | ecosystem: Environmental > Terrestrial > Soil > Vadose zone...
AGCCGCTGCCGTACGTTCGCCGCCTCGTCTTCATCGCGACGCCGCACCGCGGGAGCTTCCAGGCGCGCGCCTGGGTCACGGACCTCCTCGCACGGCTCGTGAAGATGCCGAGCGAGATCACGGGGATCGGCACGGAGCTGATCGCGCTCCGGCGCGAGAAGGCGGTCTTTGCGCACGTGAAGCGCATCCCGACGAGCGTCGAGAACATGTCGCCGGCGAACCCGTTCATCCGCACGCTCGCGACGATTCCAATCGCCCCGGGCGTGGCCGCGCACTCGATCATTGCGGTCAAGGGCGACGGGCCGCCGGAGAAGGGGAACGACGGCGTCGTCACCTACCAGAGCGCGCACGTGGACGGCGTGGACTCGGAGCTGGTCGTGCGCTCGGAGCACTCGGTGCAGGGGAACCCGCAGGCGATCGAGGAGGTGCGTCGGATCCTCATGTTGCACGCGGCCCGGCTCGACTCCGCGGGAGACGCCTGCCGCCCCGGTGGGATGCCCGGCTCGTGAGACGGCTCGCACGCATCCTCTCGGGGGTCGCCGTCGGAGTCATCGTCGCCGGGATGACCGGCTGGGCCGCGCTCGCGATCTTCTACTCGGATCTCCCATCGCCGCGGCTCCGGACGGCGCTCGCGTGGGCGTTCGCCGGGGCGACCGTGCTCGCCTTCGCCGTCGTACCGCGCCGCCGGCGGACGCTCGCCGGATTCCTCGTCGCCTTCGCCCTGGTCCTCCTGTGGTGGCTCCGGATCGCGCCCTCGAACGACCGCGACTGGCAGCCCGACGTCGCCCGGCTGGCGTACGCCGACCTCGACGGCGAGCGCATCACGCTCCACGGCATCCGGAACTTCGACTATCGCACGGAGACGGACTTCACCCCGCGCTGGTACGACGCGACCTTCGACCTCGCCGATCTCCGTTCCGCGGACTTGATCGCCGTCTACTGGGCGGGCGACGCGATCGCCCACATCATGGTGAGCTTCGGCTTCGCCGGCGACCGCTACGTCGCGGTCTCGATCGAGACGCGGAAGGAGCGGGGCGAGTCGTACTCGACCCTCGCCGGCTTCTTCAAGCAGTACGAGCTGGTCTACGTCGTCGGCGACGAGCGCGATCTCATCCGCCTGCGGACGAGCTACCGCGAGCCGCGGGAGGACGTGTACGTCTACCGCGCCCAGGTGCCACGCGAGAACGTGCGCCGCCTGTTCCTCGACTACGTGCGCCGGATCAACGAGCTGAAGGACCACCCGGCCTTCTACAACACGCTCACGACGAACTGCACGACGAACGTCCTGTTCCACACGCGCGTCAACCCGAACTCTCCGCCGCTCAGCTGGAAGGTGCTGCTGAGCGGGTACACGCCGCAGTACGCGTACGAGCTCGGGCGGCTCGACACGACACTGCCGTTCGCCGAGCTGCGCCGCCGCTCGCGGGTGAACGAGCGGGCGGAGGCGGCGGACCAGGCAGCGGACTTCTCGCGACGGATCCGGGACGGGCTTCCCGGCATGCGGATGCAGTGACGGAACGGACGACATGCCGATGAAGACCACCGGCACACATAGTCTCCTGGCCGCGGCACTGATCGTCGGCTTGGTAATATCGCCTGGTCAATGAAGCCGAAGCCGACGCACGCCGGAGTCCATCGAACGGAGGCGATCATGAAGTACCGGATCTCGCGAACCTTCACTCTCGTAGCAGCCCTCACGGCTCTGTGCGCCAGCCAGGATGCGGTCGCGCAGCAGGTCGACCGGACGGTCCTGCCGATCCCCGAGCCGCAGCCCCCGGTCGTCACGGAGCTGAGCGCGCGCGACGTGAGTCCGCCCGCGCGTTTCGACGTGAAGGCGCCCCAGGGCGCGCCGAACGTCGTCGTCGTCCTGCTGGACGACATCGGCTTCGGCCAGTCGAGCGCCTTCGGCGGCCCGATCAAGATGCCGACTCTGGACAAGCTGGCGGCCGGCGGCCTGCGTTTCAACAATTTCCACACGACGGCGCTTTGCTCCCCGACGCGCACGGCGCTCCTGACCGGCCGCAATCACCACGTCAACAACGCGGGCGCCATCATGGAGTTGGCCACCGCGTTCCCCGGCAATACCGGCATCCGGCCGCAGAGCGTCGCGCCGCTCGCGGAGATGCTGCGACTCAACGGGTACAGCACGGGAGCCTTCGGCAAGTACCACGAGACGCCACCCTGGGAAGTCTCGGTCTCGGGCCCCTACGATCGCTGGCCGACCCATTCTGGGTTCGACAAGTTCTACGGCTTCATCGGCGGCGAGACCAACCAGTGGGCGCCGGCGATCTTCGATGGAACGATACGCGTGGAGCAGCCTCACAGCCTCGACTACCACTTCACGGTAGACATGACGAACCAGGCGATCGCCTGGATGCAAGCGCAACACTCGCTGACACCGGACAAGCCGTTTTTCGTGTACTTCGCCACGGGCGCGCTCCACGCCCCCCATCACGTGCCGAAGGAATACATCGACCGATACCGCGGCAAGTTCGATCAGGGTTGGGATGTGCTGCGCGAGGAGACATTTGCGCGCCAGAAGAAGATGGGCATCGTGCCGCAAAGCGCCGACCTGACCAAGCGGCCCAAGGAGATCCCGTCGTGGGCGTCCCAGACGGCCGATCAGAAAAAGCTCGAGGCGCGGCAGATGGAGACGTTCGCCGGCTTTGGCGAGCATACGGACGAGCAAGTCGGACGGCTCGTGCAGGCTCTGCAGGAGATGGGCGTGATGGACAACACGCTCTTCATCTACATCGTCGGCGACAACGGGGCCAGCGCGGAAGGGGGGCCCGAGGGCGCCTACAACGAAATGATGGCGCTCAACGGGATCATCAATACCGCCGCAATCAACATGCCCCACCTCGAGCAGTGGGGCGGCCCGAGCACGTTTCCGCACTACGCCATCGGCTGGGCATGGGCGGGCGACACGCCCTTCCAGTGGACCAAGCAGATTGCCTCGCATTACGGCGGGACGACGAATGGCGTCGTCATTCAATGGCCGGCGCGGATCCGGGACAAAGGCGGGGTCCGGGCGCAATTCACCCACGTCACCGACATCGCGCCGACGCTGCTAGAGGCGGCGAACCTGCCCTTCCCCGGGAGCGTGAACGGCACGATCCAGAGGCCCTTCGACGGCACGTCGATGGCGTACTGCTTCGACGACCCGAAGGCGGGAGAGACCCACACGACTCAGTACTTCGAGATGTTCGGGAATCGCGGCATCTATCACGACGGATGGATCGCCGCGACGCGCCACTCCATTCCCTGGCTCATGGTGCCGCTTCCGCCGTTGACCGCCGACGTCTGGGAGCTGTACCACACAGCCGAGGACTTCAGCGAAGCCCACGATCTGGCGGCCCAGAACCCGGCGAAGCTGAAGGAGCTTCAAGATCTCTTCATCAAACAGGCGGTCGCGAACCACGTGCTGCCGATCGATGATCGCAGGTCGGAACGCTTCGATCCCAAGGTTGCCGGGAGACCGGATCTGATGAATGGGCGCACTTCGTTGACGGTCTACCCGGGAATGGCGGGCATGTCCGAGAATACCTTCATCAACGTCAAGAATGTGGCGTTTACGATCACGGCGCCGGTGGAACTCGGCGACGCCAGGACCAACGGAGTCATCATCGCCCAGGCCGGCGCCTTTGGCGGGTGGGTGCTCTACATGAAGGACGGAAAGCTCCATCACGAATACAACTATTTCGGCGTGGAACGGACCAACATCTCCGGGTCGGCCGCCGTGCCGGCCGGAAAGCACGAGATCCGTTATGAGTTCGTGCCAGATGCTCCGAAACCGGGGGCCGGAGGCAAGGGCACCCTCTTCGTGGACGGGCAGAAGGTGGCGGAAGGGCACATCCCGAAGACGCAACCCTACGCGTTCTCCGCCGACGAAGGCGCAGACGTGGGCGTTGACGGGGAGACCCCCGTGTCCAACGACTACAAGCAGGGGGACAACAAGTTCACCGGCAAGATCGTAAAGGTCACGATCGACGTGAAGCCGTCAGCGCTGAGCGCGGCAGACGAGAAGGCCGTGAAGGACGCGGAGGACGCTGCGGCGATCGTCGAGGACTAGGCTGCCTGCCTCAAGGTCGAGGTCGAGATCCCCAAGGACGGCGCCGAAGGCATCCTCATCACCCACGGCGGGCGCTTCAGCGCCTACGGGCTCTACCTGCTGAAGGGGAGGCCGCTCTTCCACTACAACCTGGCGGGCGTCGCGCACTACGACATCGCCGGGAAGGACGCGCTGGCGCCGGACGCATACGATCCTGTTCGCCTTCGCTACGCGCTCTTCCTGATGAACGACTAGGCGCTCCAGTACCTCGACCGGAGCGACGGCTGGGAGATCGGGGTCGGGCCGAGCATCGTCGTGCTGGACAAGGGGAAGGGTAAGTCGGTCACCAGCACGACGCTCACGAAGGACGTCTACGCTTTCATCTTCAACCAGAAGGGCCTGATGGCGGGTGTGGGCATTCAGGGCTCGAAGATCACGAAGGTGAGCCAGTAGGGACGCAACGTCCTCACCTCACGCTCTTCAGCCTGCCCGAGCTGGCGTTCGTCGACCTGCGCAAGGGCTCGTTCGACTACGTGCCGCGCTCCTCTCTTCCATGAGCCGGCCCCACGACCCTGGCGCCGGGCGTGCAACCGTGCTCAAAGGACGAATCCCGGCCACCGGTCACCCACTGCCAAGGAGAGGGTAGATGACGGACGGATCCATCGACGATTCCCACCGCGACCTCGATCCATCGCTCGAGCCGCACTTCGCATCGCTTCTCTCGCGTCACAAGGAGGCGGTCGCGAAGACCGAGTGGTCGTACCAGCAGTTCCTCCCTCCCGAGATCGAGAAGCATTCCCTCTCACCGACGGCGTACATGGCGGTCGAGACCGCCTTGCTGACCGAGGTGAACCTGCCCTGGTACACGGCCGGCCTCGCTCACGGCCTGGCGAGCTGCCCGGACCCGATCCAGGAGTTCGTGCGCGTCTGGACGTCGGAGGAGGATCAGCACGCGACCCTGCTCGAGAGCTACCTCCTGCTGACGAGAAGCGGGGATCCGGGCGCCCGGGCGCGCTCGCGGAAGGCCATGATCGCGGGGGGGTGGAGCCACGCGCTGGCCGGACCGTTCCAGGGGATGGTCTACACGGCCATGCAAGAGGCGGCGACCCGCACGTTCTACCTGTGCGTGGCTCGCGCCTGTGGCGACGAGGATCCGCTGCTGGGCGCGGCGCTGCGGCGGATCGCCAAGGACGAGACGCTTCACATGGCCTTCTACCGTGACGTCGTGAAGGCCCACCTCGACAAGGATCCGGACTATCTCCGACCGCTGGCCGCAGTCATGGTTCGCTTCGAGATGCCATGGTCGTCGTCCGTCCTGCACGACTTCGAGGAGCGCCGGGCCTATCTGGCCACACGGGGCGTTTTTCGTCTGTCCGACTATCTCGACGAGGTAGTACAGCCGCTCTGGTCCTACTGGGGCCTCGATCGCCGCGTCTCGCAGAGCGAGGAGACGAGGAAGGCGCACGCCCAGCTCCGCCGGTATCGCGCGGCGTTGCGGAAGTTCGCGCGGGGCGAAGCACGGCCTGCCGCGGACGTCGGCGCGCTGCCGGCAGGGCCGTGACGCGACTGGCCGTAGGTGAGCTTCGGTATCCGGGGTAGGGGCAGAGTGCCCCATCGTGCCCGCCGGCTCCGCCGCGCCGCGGGGTGGCTTGCCGCCGGCGCGGTCGTGGCTTGCGCGATCGGCGCCCTCCCGTGGGATGCCATTCCGCCGGCGCTCGGCGCGCCGCTCCCGCCCGCCGCCGGTCCGACCGCCGCCGCGTACGTCGGCGCGAAGGCGTGCGCCGGCTGCCACGCGAAGGAGCACGACGCGTGGCGCGGCTCGCATCACGCGCTCGCGATGCAGGAGGCGAACGAGCGGACGGTGCTCGGCGACTTCGCGGGCGCGAAGTTCTCGTACGCCGGCACCACCTCACGCTTCTTCAGGCGCGACAAGAAGTTCTACGTCCACACCGACGGCCCCGACGGCAAGCTCGCCGACTACGCGATCGGGTACACCTTCGGCGTGTCGCCCCTGCAGCAGTACCTGGTCGAGCTTCCGGGCGGCCGCCTGCAGGCGCTCGGCATCGCGTGGGACGCGCGCCCGAAGGCCGCGGGCGGGCAGCGGTGGTTCCACCTCTATCCGAAGGAAAGGGTCGACTTCCGTGACGTGTTGCACTGGACCGGCCCGGCGCAGAACTGGAACCACATGTGCGCCGAGTGCCATTCGACCGGCGTCCGGAAGAAGTACGACGCGCAGAAGGACCGCTTCGCGACCAGCTGGACGGAGATCGACGTCTCCTGCGAGGCCTGCCACGGAGCCGGCTCCCGGCACGTCGCCTGGGCCAGCGGGGAGCGCACGGCTGGCGACCCGGCGAAGGGCTTCGACGCGCGGCTCGCCCCGGGAGCGGGCGCCTGGGGGTTCGACGCCGGTGCTCCGATCGCGCGGCTCTCCGGACCGCGCGACACGAGCGCGCAGCTCGAGAGCTGCGGGCGGTGCCACTCGCGGCGCACGGAGATCAGCGAGGACTGGCGTCCCGGCCAGCCCCTCGCGCAGACGCACCGCGTGGCCCTCCTCGACGAGGGGCTCTACCAGGCCGACGGGCAGATCCTCGACGAGGACTACGAGTACGGTTCGTTCCTGCAGAGCCGCATGCACGCGAGCGGCGTTGCGTGCACCGACTGCCACGACCCGCACGCCGCGCGCCTGCGGGCCGAGGGCAACGGCGTGTGCAGGACGTGCCACCAGCCGGCGACGTACGACACGGCCGCCCATCATCATCACCGCCCGGGCACGGGCGCCGCCCGCTGCGTCGCGTGCCACATGCCGTCGCGGCTCTACATGGTCGTCGACCGCCGTCACGACCACGGCTTCCGCGTGCCGCGGCCGGATCTCTCCGTCTCTCTCGGCACGCCCAACGCGTGCACCGGCTGCCACCGCGACCGCCCGGCGGCGTGGGCGTCCGAGGCGGTCGCCAAGTGGTATGGACCGACGCGTGCGCGCGGGCCGAGCTGGGCGCCCGCGCTCGCCGCCGGGCGCCGCCGGGAGGCGGGCGCCGGCGCGTGGCTCGTCGACGTGGCGGCGCAGCCCGCCCCCGCGATCGTGCGCGCGACGGCCGTCGACCTGCTCGCGCGCTCGCCGGCCGCGGTTCGGCCCGACCTGGTCGAGCGCGCCCTGCACGATCCCGATCCGCTGGTTCGGCGCGCGGGCCTCGGGCTCCTCCTCGGGATCGAGCCGCCGAAGCGATGGGATATCGGCGCGCCGCTGCTCGCCGACCCGGTGCGCACCGTCCGTCTCGAGGCGGTGAACACGCTCGCGGGCGTGCCCGTCCCGACGGCCGAGCGCGCGACCTTCGACCGCGCGGTCGAGGAGTACCGCGCGGCGCAGGCGCTCAACGCCGACCGTGCGGACGCGTGGCTCAACCTCGGCGCGCTCGCGGCCCGGCTCGGCGACGACGGGCGCGCGGAGGAGGCCTACCGCCGGGCCATCCGCCTCCAGCCGTCGTTCGTGCCTCCGTACGTGAACCTCGCCGACCTCTACCGCGCGCAGGGGCGCGACCCCGAGGGCGAGCGTGTGCTCCGCGAGGCGCTCGGCCGCGAGCCCGGCGCCGCCGACGTCCATCATGCCCTCGGTCTCCTGCTCGTGCGGGGCGGACGGAGGCAGGACGCGCTCGCGGAGCTCGGGAGGGCGGCAGAGCTCGCTCCCGACGTGCCGCGCTACGCCTACGCCTACGCGCTCGGTCTCGACGCCACGGGCGAGCGCGCGAAGGCGCTGTCGGTCCTCGCCGACGCCCAGCGCCGGTTCACGGGCGAGCGGGAGATCCTCGAGGCGCTCGTGCAGCTCTCGCTCGCGGCCGGCGACGCAGACGCGAGCGCGCGCTGGGCGCAGAAGCTGCGGGACCTGGACGGCGGGGCGAGGTGAGGGTCCGGCGCCGCTACTCGACCGGGTCCCACGAATCGTCGGGATCGTACCGGGTCATCGCCTCGGCGATGACCGCGGTCCGCGTCCCGAGATCCTTCTGGAACACGATCCCCAGCTGGTTCACGACGAAGGTCATGACGCCGCTCGAGCCGTGGGCGACCGGGTAGGCGACGAGCGCGAAGCCGCCCGTCATGCGGCCGTCCGCCACGTAGCTCCGCGCTCCTTCGGGCGCGTGCGGCCCCTGGGCGGTGAGGATCTTGAAGAGGTAGCCGTGATAGGGGCTCCGCTCCGCGCCGGAGATCTTCGCTCCGTAGCCCTCGCGGGTCGCCGCGGCGGCGGCCGGCCCCATCGGACTCTCCTGCTCTCCCGCGGTCGCCTCCCAGTAGAGGCCGTCGTGCTTCCCGGGTGTGCTCCGGACGCGCTCCGCGAAGGCCCCGCCGCTGCGGCTCGCGTATTCTCGCTGCGCGTCCACGTAGGCGCGGCAGACCTCGATGGTACGGAGCTCGTTCCGGCCGATGCGCCGGTTCAGCAGCTCTTCCTTGCCCGCCGCGGTGTCGAAGCGCCACGCGCCGGCCTGCCGGACGATCGGGATGGCAAACGGCCAGTCGTCGTTGCCGACGTTCAGGACGACGCGATCGTCCCCCTTCGGCTCGAGCCGCGTCTTCTCGGCGGCCGCCTGCGCGAACCGCTCGCGCTCGGTGCGATCGGCCACCTCATCACCGGACGAGATGACGCCTTTGCCCTCCGGGCCGAAGATGGCGAGCAGTGCGGTGGCGTCGTCGCCGCGCGCGGCAGCGACGAGCGCGCTCGCCGCCTCGTCGGGCGACGAGAAGGTCCGTTGGCCGGCGGCGCCGGCGAGGGCGCTCGTGGCGGTGACGAGGACGACGGCGAGTCGAATCGTTGTCACGCGCATGACGTTCATCCTCCCGTTCAGCGGCGGCGTCCGCCGCCACCGCTCCGGCCCGACCCGCCACCGCCTCCACCCTGCCGAGATCCGCCCGATGGCCGGCTACCGCCTCCCGACGACCGACCGGCGCTGCCCGACGACGCGCTGCCGCGGCTCGAGGCGCCGCGCGCGCTCGCGGAGCGCTCCGCACTGCCGTTGCCGTATCCGCCGAAGGCGTCCGGGCGTCCGCCGCCGCCCGCGCCGCGACTCGCCGTCTGCTGCGTCGCGGGACGGCTCGCCTCGCGGGTCGTGGGGCGGGCCTGTTTCCCTTGCGCGCCTCGTGCCGTGGCGTCGTTGCCCGAGGGACGCGTCGCTGTGCCCGTCGCGGGGCGGGTCTGTGCCGCCGCGCCGGTCGCCGGGCGGGTCTGTGCCGCCGCGTTGGCACTCCGGTCGTAGCCCCGGGCCTGGTCGCGCGTCTGCTGGCCCTGCGAGCCCTTCCCGGCGTAGCGCTGGCTCACCTGCTGGTTCTGATACGAGACCCCACGGCGGTGCTCGGGATTGTGTTCCCACTTCTGCTTGTTGACGTTCTGCTTGTTGATGTTCGCCTGGTTGAAGGTTTTGCTGTTGTCGATGTTCACGTTGTTGTTGTTCTTGTTGCCGCCGCCCCCGCCCCCTCCCCCTCCGTAGTTGTTGTAGACGTTCACCTCGTGACTGCCCCAGTCGCAGCCGCCCGAGATCGCGGCGCCGACCGCCATGCCGGCACCGAACGACAGCAGACTCGTGGTCGCGACGTAGCCGGGCGGGTACGCGTACATCGCCGGATAGGGGGGCGGGTAAGCGGGCGGGCCGTAGACCGCCTGCGGGACGTACGTCGGCACGTAGACGATCTGCGGATCGGCCGGGACGATCTTGATGATCTCCTTCTCGACCACCACCTGCTGCTGCTTCGTCGACTCGAGCTTGCCGGCCTGGTTGGCCTTCCTCCGCATGCGCTGGATGGCATCGAGCACGTCCGCCTGCTGAGCGAGGAAGACGTCCCCCAGCTCCGAGGTCCAGTCGAGGTTCTTCGACATCCGACCGAGCACGTCGGGGAAGTGCGTGAGCGACTCGACGCTCGCGTCCCAGGTCTGCGCCTCGAGCGCCTTGTCGAGCTCCTCCCCGCGCAGCTTCGGACGTTCCTTGATCCAGCGCTCGGCCTGCACGATCTCGAGCGGGTAGGTCGAGGCCATCAGGATCTGCATGAGAAGCGGATCGGGATAGAGCGCGATCGGGGCCACCAGCTGGTCGAGCCGCTCGGCGGGGGCCCCCTTCGGTGCCGGAGCCGTCCCGGCGGGCGGCGGCTGCTCCTCGGCCGCGAGGGCGGGCAGCGCGAGGACACCCGCGACGAGCAGGATCGCCGCCAGGCCCGGATGATTCGCCGGCGCCGACTTCGACGTGTTCATCAGACGACCTCCACCTTCCGTCTGCCGTGGTCCATGGCGCAACCGTCGCCCTCACGGACGGAACAGCACCGGAGTCCTTAGCACCGGCGCCGGGGTCGTCTCCATTGGACGAAGGTCCAACGCCCGGAGCCCCAGGGATCCCGGCGACCCCGGGGCGGGTCGTGGTGGGAGACGTCGCGATCCCTCTGGCCTTCCAGCATGATGGGCAGCGCCGAGGCGTGAAGGCGAGATGTCCCTCGGTGCAGCTCTACCACGGTCTCCACTGCGGGAAGGCGACCGTCATGCCAAATCGTACGGTCGTGTGGGGAGCCGCCGGCGCGTCGTGTCGATAGGCCATCCACTCGCCGCTCACGAAGAAGTTGAAGGGTGGCGAACCCTCGCGGAGCAGCACGTACCCGAGCCCGAGGCTCAGTGGCAGAGTCGTCGAATTACCCTGGCGCCAGTGGATCGTCCACGTGGCGTCCGCGGATTTCACGTAGAATCCTCGCCCGAGGTGCTTCAGCACGACCGGTTGGACCAGCAGCGTGCCCACGGGCCGGCGCTCGCGAGAGGTGTAGGCGAAGGAGATGGGATCCTGGATCAGGCAGCCGAGCAGGTACCCCGGGAGGCCCTTGTAGACCGATCCGAAGGCGGGACCGACCTGCCACGCCCCCTGGCCGGCGACGCGAGCCGTCGCGGTGGGAAAGACGAACACTGGCCCGACTCCCATCAGCAGACCGCTCTCCTTGCCCGGCCACGGGATGACGCCCAGGTCGAACAACTGCATGTCGCCGAATGCGGTTTGTGTGGCACCGCCCCTGCCGGTCGGCACCGTGACGAGGGAGACGCTTGGTCGGACGAGCTGGACGAACGGAAGCAGTGAATACTCGGGGAGACGTGGAACGATCAGACGAAGGATCACCCGGTTGGTCGGGGCAGCGGTGCCGTAGTTCACCGGGGTGTACGCGTCCTGGGTAAAGATCTGCGGAAGGGTGGTCAGCGGATCGGAGAACTCTTCGGCGAGCTTCGCGGCACTCAGGTTGGACGCCTCGGCCTGCGCGAAGGCAGACGGTGCCGCAAACGACAGCAACGCCGCCAGGAGTGGGATCGCCAAGGGCGCGAGGAAGGCCACGGCTCTCCGCCGGCCAGCGCTCCCTGGGGAGAGTCGCCGTGCTTGCTGGAGGAGTCTCTCGACAGTACCCATGGCGGTACTCAATCTCCGTCAATGGGGACCAGGCGGTGACCCGTAGCCTTTGGATTTGGGTTTATCTTCGTGATCTTCGAGCCCTGGAGGCCGATCTGTAGATCATACGGAGCGCCCGTCCGTCTACCGGCGTTCGCTCTTCCGCATCTGCGTCTGCGCGTCTCGAGTTACTTGCGCGATGCGGACCTCTCGCAGTACTTCGCGAAGCAGGATGGATCCCGCCGGACAAGGCGAGCAGGGCAGGGGTCGACCGGTAGCCGCGGCCGAGCGCGAGGCGGCCGGGGACTTCTCGTTCATCCGGGGCGGCCCCGCCTACCGGCTCCTCGAGCGAGCGGGGCTCGTGGAGTGGCGGCGGGGTGGTATCGCCGGAGCCGCGGTCGTCGGCGCCGTCATCACGTGGCTGCCGCTCCTGCTCCTCGCGGCGCTCGGGGGGCGCGCCACCGGCGGCGTCGCGATCCCGTTCCTGCGCGACGTGGTCGCGCACATCCGCTTCCTGGTCGTCGTCCCGCTGCTCTTCGTCGCGGACGCCGTGGTCGGTCCCGCGCTCGCGAGCGTCGCCCGGCGGTTCCTCGCCGCGGGGCTCGTCGCGCCGCGGGACACGGACCGCTCCGCGACGCCGCGGGTCTCGCCGCGCAGCGGCTCGATTCGGCGACCGCGGAGACGGTCCTGCTCGCGGCGGCCTGGATCGGCTCATGGATCGCCTTCTCGAAGGGACGCGGCATCGGGATCGCCGCGTGGGACGTGGTGCCGTCGGGCAGCGGTGGCGGGCTCACCGCGGCGGGGTGGTGGTACGTCGCCGTCAGTGTGCCCGTCTTCCAGTTTCTCGTGTACCGATGGCTCTGGCGGGGCGCCGTCTGGACGGGATTTCTCCAGCGGGTGGCGCGCCTCGATCTTCGGCTCGTCGCCTCCCATCCCGATCGGGCCGGCGGGCTCGGCGGGCAGCAGAGCTTCGCGATCGTCGCGTTCGCCGTTGCGGCCGTCGGCTCGGCCCGGTTCGCGCAGCAGATCCTCCATGCCGGGGCGCATGTGGCGGACTTCAAGATGGTGCTCGGAGGCTTCGTGGCGATCGCGACGGTCGTCGTCTTCGCCCCGCTCGCCGTCTTCGCCCCGCGGCTCACCGCGCTGCGACGCGAGTCGCACGGAGAGTACTCGCGCCTGGCCGGCGGGCACCACAGGGCCTTCGAGGCGCGATGGCTCCGCAGGGACGACGTCGGCAGCGAGCTCCTCGGCAGCCCGGACGTATCGTCGCTGGCGGATCTCGACACGGCCTTCCAGAACGTTACCGCGTTGCGCACGTTCCCGGTGGACCGACGGAACGTCGCGGTGGTCGCCGTCGCGGCGGCGCTTCCCATGGTGCCGCTCGTGATGCTGGAGATCCCCGTGGCGGAGATCCTGCGGCGAATTCTCGGCATCCTGGCATGAGGGGGGAGCGCGCCGGTGCTCTCATGCTGGCTGGCGAGACTAGTTTGACTGGCTAAGTCGAATGGCGATAGAAGCCTCGCCGCAGTGTGGGCTATGGACGGAAGGAGAACCATGATGCGTGACCGGAGGGTGACAGCGATCGGGCTCGTCGGGCTCATGATCCTGACGGGGTGCAGCGCCATGCGGGAGCGGCGATGGGGCTACTGCGCCCTGGCCGGTGGGCTCGTGGGTGCCGCGGTCGGTGCCGGCACCGCCGGCGGGCTCGTCAACGCGTACGAGGGCGGTCACGGCGGCAGCCACCAGGAGACGGGCGAGGCCGCGGGCGCGGGCGCCGTCGGCGGCGCCGCCGTCGGGACCCTGCTCGGGCACCTCCTCTGCGATCCGAAGGAGCAGGCGCCGCCGCCACCACCACCGCCGCCTCCGCCGCCACCACCGCCGGCCCCTAAGAAGATCGAGCTCTCGGCCGACACGTACTTCGACTTCGACAAGGCGACGCTCAAGCCCGCGGGCAAGGAGAAGATCGACGCGGAGCTCGTGGCGCCGATGAAGGAACACTCGAACCTCCGGGCGCTGGTCGAGGGCCACACCGACTCGATCGGGTCGGACGCTTACAACCAGCGGCTTTCGGAGCGGCGCGCCAACGCGGTGCGGGACTACATGGTTTCGCGCGGCATCGACGCCCAGCGCATCACGACCAAGGGCTGGGGCAAGTCGAAGCCGATCGCCAGCAACAAGACGAAGGAGGGCCGGGCCAGAAACCGGCGCGTCGAGATCACCGAGGAATAGGTTCCTTCCACGAGACGCCTGCGCGGCCGGGCCGGGGTGCCGCCCCGACCCGGCCGCCCGTTACGCCGCCGTCGTACATTGGACCATGGTCCAATGGCGCGCGTGCATAGCCGCCGCGTATAGCGACCGCTCGCACGGCATCATCACGATCGGAGGTTGCGCCGCCCGCTAGCAGACGCTACGCCCCCGGTGGGGTAGGGTTCGACCTCGTGCTCAGGCGGAGGTGGCCGCTCGCGCTCGCTGGGCTCGCCGCGGCCGCGGTCGGGCTGCTCGGGCTGCTCGCCTGGCGTCTGGTGCAGGCGCCCATTGCGCTCGGGGTCCTCGTGCCGCGCATCGAGGCGGCGCTCGGCGCGGCGGTCGGATCGCCGGTCAGTGTGGGTGGGGCGGCGCTCGCCTGGGACGGCGCCACGCGGCATCTCGAGCTGCGGGTCGAGCAGGTCGAAGTCGCGACGTCCGCCGACGAGGCGCGCGCCGTCGTCCGCTCCGCGGCCCTCGCGGTCGAGCCGTGGGAGCTCCTGCGCGGTCGCCTCGTGGTCGCCGCCGTCGACGTGCTCGAGCCCCGGCTCCGCATCCTCTGGCGAGAGAGCGGCGGCCTCGAGCTCCGTTCGGGGAGCACGGACCAGCTCCTGCCGGTGCCGGACTCCATCTTCCGGCGGGCCGCTCCCGGGCTCCGGCGTGTGGGCATCCGTCATGGTGCGGGCGAGATCGCGCTCGGCGACACGACCTGGCGCGCCGACGACGTGGACATCGAGCTGCGACGCGAGCGCGACGGCATCGGCGTGCGGGGCCATCTCGCGCTCGAGGTCGGCGCCGAGCGCGTGCCCGTCCGGCTCGACGGTCGCTACCGGGCGGCGGCCGTCCGGCTCGCCATCGGCTTCCGCGGCCTCTCGCCGCCGGCGGTGGCGGCCGCGCTGCCGCGCCTCGAATCGCTTGCGGCACTCGTCCTCCCGCTCGGAGGCGTCGTCGATCTGCGGATGGACGACGAGCTGCGGCTCCACGGCGCCCGGCTGCGGCTCGCCAGCCCCGGGGGGACGCTGGCGCTGGTTCCCGGCTCGCCGCTCCCGGTCGGACGCGCCGCCGTCGCGGCGATCCTCGACCGCGACGCGGGGCGGCTCGAGATCGGCCGGCTCGCGGTCGACCTGGACGGTGCGCCGGCCGAGCTTCGGGGTGTGCTCGCCGGCCTCGAGGGGGCCGGATCGTTCGAGGCAGACGGGCGGCTCGGCAGGCTGCCGGTCGCCCGGCTCGCGTCGTGCTGGCCGGGGGGTCTCGCTCCCGGCGCGCGTCGCGTGGTGCTGGCCCGGGTCGCGGGCGGCGAGCTTCGTGATCTGCAGGTGCACCTGGCGGGGAGAACGCTCGACGGCCGGCTCGAGACGGTGGACGGGCTCACAGGTGGCGCGACGTTCCGTCAGGTCGCGCTCCGGCCGGTCGGCGCCCTGCCGCCGCTCGCCGGCCTCGCCGGGACGGCGACGTTCTCGCAGGCCGCCCTGGACCTGGACGTGGCCGGCGGAACGGCCGGCTCTCTCCGTGTCGAGCGGACGGCAGTCCGCGTGACCGGCGGCAGCGGCGCGCCGCGTGTCGCGGTCGATGCCAGGCTGCGTGGCGGAGTGGCCGACGCCCTCGCCGCGCTCGAGCGGATCTCCCCGCTCGCCGGCATCGAGCTGTCCCGGGTGCGGGGCGAGGTCGAGGCGCGGGTCGTCGCAGACGTGCCGCTCGGCGGCCCGCCGCCGGACCTGGTGGCGCTCGGCCTGCAGGTGACGGCGTCGCTCCATGGCCTCGGCGTGCCGCGCGTCGTGCGCGGCTGGTCGCTCGCCGACGGGGAGCTCTCGCTCGCGCTCGAGGGCCGGCGCCTCGCGCTCGGCGGCGAGGCGAACGTCGAGGGCGTACCGGTGACGCTCGACCTGACGGAAACGCTCGGCGAGCGCGAGAGCCGGGCGCTGGTGGTCCGCGCGCGGCCCGATCGTGCCGGTCGCGCCGCGCTCGGGCTCGATCCCGGCCCTCTGCTCGACGGGCCGGTGGACGTGACGGCGCGCGTCGCGCGGGCGCCGGACGGCGCCGACGTCGTCGACGTGGACGCCGACCTCCGCGACGCGCGCGTCGAGCTGCCGCCACTCGGCGCCTCGAAGCCAGCGGGCGCCCCCGGCGAGGCTCACGCCCGGATCAGCGCGCGGGATGGCGAGGTGCTCGGCGTTCCGCGCCTCGCGCTCTCGATCCCGGATGCGACCGTCACCGCGCGCGCGACGCGGAGCACGGACGGGGCGACGTGGAGCACGGTCGACGCCGACGCCGTCTACACGCCGCCGGGCCGGAAGCCGCGCTCCGGACACCTCGGCGTCACGTTGCGGGGGCGGCAGTTCGCGATCCGGTCGGACGACGGCGGTACGCTCTTCCGCGTGCTCGGCAAGGGAAGCGCCGCCGGCGGGCGTCTCGCGATCGACGGCACGATCGACCTCACACAGGCGGGGCCACCCTTCGACGCCCGTATCGAGCTGCACGACTGCACCGTCACCAACGCGCCCCTGCTGGCACGCGTCGCGACGCTCGGCTCGCTCACGGGCATCCGGCAATCGCTCTCGGGCGGCGGCTTGCGCCTGGAGCGGCTCACGGCTCGGCTGTCGCAGCAGGGGCGTACGGTGCGCGTCGCCGACGCAGCGGTCCGCGGCCCCGCCCTCACCGCTGTCGTCGAAGGGACGGTGGATCGCGAGGCCGACGCGGTGGACCTCCGCGGGACGCTCGTTCCCGCGTACTACGGGATCAACACGGCGCCGGCGCGGCTGCCGCTGATCGGCGGCGTGGTGGCCGGCGCCGGCGGCGGCACGCTGCAAGCGGTGGATTTCCGCGTGCGTGGCCGCGCCAGCGATCCGGTCGTCTCGGTCGAGCCGCTGTCGGTGGTTACGTTGCCGGCGCTCCGCCGCCTGTTCGCGGTGCTCGACCGCCCCGCAGCACCGCCGCCCCCGGACGCTCCCGCTCGGCGCGGCCGGTAGGGGTCCGCCTCCGGGCAGCGCGAAGGCGTGCTCATCGGGCGGGGACCGCGGCCTCGAGCCGGGACAGGTACGGGATCCAGCGCGACAGGATCCGTTCGCGAGTGCCGTCCTGGCGCCAGCGCGCGAGCGCGCCGTTCATGGCGGCGCGCAGCTCGTCGTCGGAGGGGCGCAGGCCCCAGCCGAGCTCCTCCCGGTTGAGCGGGTCCAGCACCGGCGCCAGCTCGCCCTCGTGGCCGGACACGAACCAGAGCAACACCGGGGCGTCGTGAATGACGGCGTCCACGCGACCCTGCTGCAGCTCCATGACCGCGGCCGCCGGGGTCGGATAGACGGACACCGAGGCGTTCCGCGCGTGCTCGCGGACGAAGCGCTCCCCCGTCGTCCCTCCCACCACGCCGACTCCGCCGACCTTCCGCAGTACGGTCTTGCCGTCGGGGTAGCGGTCCCGGTCGCCGCGTCGCACGACCGCGAGCAGGCCGGAGCTGAGATAGGGGTCGCTGAACGCCATCCGGACCTGCCGAGCCGGCGTGATCGTCATGCCCGACATGATGACGTCGGTCCGACCCGCCAGGAGCGTCGGGATCTGGTCGTCCCAGTCCACCTCGCGGAGCTGGAGCGGCCGGCCGAGCGCACCCGCGAGGGCGCGGGCGAAGTCCACGTCCAGGCCGACCAGCTCGCCACCCTGGCGGAACGCGAACGGCGGCGAGGACGGGGTGACGCCGACCCGGAGGGGCGGGGAAGGCGGTGGCGATGGCGCGGCCGGCTGGCCGGAGCCGGTGCGGCACCCGGCGAGCGCCAGCAGGGTGAGGGCAAGAGTCACAGCCGTGCGACTGTTCCGTCCAAGCATGAGGATCCTCCGTGGCGTGGCCCTCGCCGCCGCGCCACGGCGGCAGGATGCGGCCGGCGTCCGCATAGCACGCGGGCGGGGGCGGCGTCACGCAGCGGCGGGGTCTCGAAACGACCGGACCTCGGCCGCCATCGAATCGCCGTGACCATTCCACCGCGCGAAGGAGGGATACGATGACCACGACACTCGAGATCGCTGCCGGGCTGGTGCTCAGCGGCTGCATGGTGACCGCGCTCACGGTCCTCGCCGCCTTCGAGCTGGGGCGGCTGGTGAGCCGCGACGACGAGCAGCGCGAGGTCGTGCCGGCCGCGTCTTCCGCGACGCGCGTCCGGCGCGCCGCGTGAGGTGATAGACCCAGGGCACGATCGACGTGAACCTGTTCGCGATGGAGCCGCAGGCGCCGTGACCCGCCACTGGCCGGAGTACGCGATCGAGGCGGCTTGCCTCGGCCTCTTCATGATCTCCGCCTGCGTGTTCGTGACCCTGCTCGAGCATCCGCTCTCTCCCGCTCGCGCCGCGCTCGCCGACCCCACCCTCCGCCGCGTGCTGGTCGGCGTCGCCATGGGTCTCACCGCCATCGCTCTCATCTACTCGCCCTGGGGGCAGCAGTCGGGCGCGCACATGAACCCGTCGCTCACGCTCACCTATCTGCGCCTCGGGAAGATCGCGCCCGCCGATGCCTTGGCCTACGTGCTGGCACAGTTCGTCGGCGGCCTCTCCGGGGTCCTGGTTCAACCACTACGACGTGATCATCATCGGCACCGGCGCGGGGGGCGGGACGCTCGCCTATCGCCTCGCGCCCTCGGGCAAGCGCATCCTCCTCCTCGAGCGGGGCGGCTACGTCCCGCGCGAGAAGCAGAACTGGGACTCGCGCGCCGTCGAGGTCGAGAACCGCTACCACATCAAGGAGCCCTGGTACGACCGCGACGGCAAGGAGTTCCACGCCGGCACGCACTACTTCGTCGGCGGGAACACCAAGTTCTACGGCGCCGCGCTGATCCGCCTCCGCAAGCAGGACTTCGGCCAGGTCGCTCACCACGGCGGCGTCTCGCCCGCCTGGCCGATCGCGTACGACGACCTGGAGCCGTACTACACCGAGGCCGAGCATCTCTACCAGGTGCACGGGCTCCGCGGCAGCGATCCGACGGAGCCGCCCGCGAGCGCGCCGTACCTGCACCCGCCGCTCAGCCACGAGCCGCGCATCCAGCAGCTGGTCGACGACCTGACGCGCATCGGGCACCGGCCCTTCCACATGCCGGTCGGCGTCATGCTCGACGAGCAGAACCCGCGGACGAGCCGCTGCATCCGCTGCGACACCTGCGACGGGTTCCCGTGCCTCGTCTACGCCAAGGCGGACGCGCAGGTGATCTGCGTGGATCCCGCCCTCGCGCACCCGAACGTCACGCTGGTGACCGACGCCTACGTCTCGCGCCTCGAGACGAGCGCGTCGGGGCGCGAGGTGACGAACGTCCACGTCGAGCGGAACGGTACGCCGGAGACGTACTCGGCGGCCGTCGTCGTGGTCTCGTGCGGGGCCGTCAACTCGGCCGCACTCCTCCTTCGCTCGGCGAGCGACCATCACCCCCGCGGCCTCGCCAACGGCTCCGGCGTCGTCGGCCGCCACTACATGTGCCATCTGAACTCGATGCTGCTCGCCGTCTCCCGCGACCCGAACCCGACCCGCTTCCAGAAGACCTGGGGCCTGAACGACTTCTACTTCCCGTCCAAGGAGTGGGACTACCCGATGGGGCACATCTCGATGATCGGGAAGACGGACGCGAACACGCTCCGCGCCGGGGCGCCGCGCATCGCGCCGGGCTGGACGCTCGAGAAGATGGCCGAGCACACGCTCTCCTTCTGGCTCACCTCGGAGGACCTGCCCCACCCGGACAACCGCGTCACCGTCGACCGCGACGGGCGGATCACCCTCTCCTACACGCCGAACAACGAGGAGGGGCACAAGCGCCTCGTCGCGAAGCTCAAGGGCATGCTCAAGGAGATCCGCTGCCACGACCACCTGATTCCCCTGAACGCCTACATCCCGGCGCGCATCCCGCTGGCCGGCGTGGCGCATCAGAACGGCACCGTGCGGTTTGGCCGCGACCCGAAGACGTCGGCCCTCGACGTCCACTGCAAGGCCCACGACGTCGATAACCTCTACGTCGTCGACGGCAGCTTCTTCCCGTCGAGCTGTGCGGTGAACCCGGCGCTGACGATCATGGCGAACGCGCTGCGGGTCGGCGATCACGTCCGGGAGCGCCTCGGGTGAGACGGCTCGCACTCCTCCTCGCGGCGAGCGCCGGGAACCCTACGTCCGAGGGTGAAGCGCAGCCACAACCTCAGCGGCAGATAGCAGACATTAGCGGCCTTTCTCGGGCCAGGGTGACATAACGCCCGAAGTCGGACGTTCCCCGCTTTACGTCCGGTAGGGTGCTGCTGGTCGCGAACCACGGATCGCACGTGCTCGCCTGGGACGGCGCCATGATCGTGACCGCCTGCCTGCTCGCGGCCGAACCCCCGCGGCTCGTGCACGGCATGGGAGATCACCGCCTCATGGATCTTCCGGTGCTCGGCGCGGCCGCCCGGCGCATCGGAGCCGTCGACGGCACGCGCCCCGCCTGCGCGGACCTCCTCCGGGGAGGCGCTGCCGTCCTCACCTTCCCCGAGGGCGTGCGGGCACTCGAGAAGCCCTTCCGCCAGCGCTACCGCCTTTGCCCTTTCGGGCACGGCTTCGTGCACGTGGCGCTCGCGACCCGGACGCCGATCGTTCCCGTGGCGGTCATCGGTCCCGAGGAGGAAGCACCGCTGCTCGCCAACCCCCGCTGGCTCGCCCGGCTCGTCGGCACGCCGACGGCGCCGCTCACCCCGACGCTGGTGCTGCCGCTGCCGGCCAAGTACCATATCTATTTCGGCGCTCCGCTCCGCCTGAGCGGCGCCGCCGTCCCCGAGCGCGTGGCGCACAACGTTCAGCGCGTGCGAACGACTCTCCAGGACCTGATCAACCGGAGTCTCTCGACGCGCCGGCACGTCTTCTGGTGAATCCGGAAGGTGATGTTTTGTCTACGGAGTCTTTCCCCGGCGCCCCCGCGCACGATCACGCGTGCCCCGGCGGCGAACGGGCAAGCAAAAGGAGGTTTCTCATGCGAGGCACATGCAGGGTTCTCACGTGGTTCGCGCCGCGGATGACCGCGGCGGCGGTGCTCCTCCTGAGTGGTTGCACCGCCCTCACCACCGACGTCCTGGTGAACGAGACCGGCCGGCCACGGCCTGCGTTGTCCACCCACTGCGCGGGCAGCGAGTGGACCGACAACTCCATGATCGCCGTGGTGCCTCTTCCCATCATCAGCTACGCGTCGCCGACCCAGGAGATCAACGAGATCAAGACGGACGACGTCCTCAGCCGCTGCGGACCGCTGGACCGCTTGAGCAACCGCCGCGTCGAGGTGGATCGCACGATGTGCGTCCCGACCGTGATCACGCGCCTGCTGACGCTCGGCATCTGGCACTGGTGCCCCGCCAACGTGTCCTATGAGGCGGACGTGGCCGTCCCCGGTCCGCGGGCAGCTGCTGGCGTTGCACCGGCCCCGGCCCCCGAGCCGCGCTCCGAGGGCGAGGGCTCGTATGAGGTGGGCTCCGGGTCGCGGTGACGAACCTCCCCCGTTCACGGGCGATGTTCTTCGGCTGAGGCCACC
>Ga0137403_10002795_pt1 | contig 21183 bp, 22 predicted proteins | sample CZOMad2_1_16fung_FD_122057 | JGI IMG/M metagenome (GOLD analysis project Ga0137403, IMG submission 122057) | Vadose zone soil fungal communities from Angelo Coast Range Reserve, California, USA - CZOMad2_1_16fungal (Hybrid Assembly) | ecosystem: Environmental > Terrestrial > Soil > Vadose zone...
ATCTAAGCGACTGTTCTACCCATATTGGTTAACTCCCGAGTAGTTGGCCCGCCAGCGATTCGTTGGTCACTGCTGACGCGTTTTTCGGTACTAACCCAACGGGCTCGTCACTCGGAACTTGCGACGCTACAAGGCCACTAAAAAGATTGACCAGCAAAATAAACACCACGCAGCGATGAATCGCAACGATCAATGATCGTTAACGGCTCGAGCACCGAAGTTAGGAAGCTGGGAGACATCCCATCCTCCCCCCAGCGCTTTGATGAGAAGCACGCTGGCGTCCATGCGGCGGCGCTGAATGTCGATAGCATTGCGCTCGTTGGCGAGTTCAGTCGTCTGGGCGGTGATAACTTGCAGGTAGGTATCGACGCCGCCTATGTAGCGGTTCGTGAAGAGTTGCAACGAATCCTTGGATGAGGAGACGGCTTGCTCCTGCTGCTGTGTTTCGTTGTCTAGAATGCGCAAGGCGGCGAGGTTGTCCTCGACTTCCTGAAATCCTGTCAGACAGGTTTGGCGATAGTTTGCGAGGGCGGCGTCATAGTTTGCGCGTGCGGATTCAGAGTTGGCACGACGGCGTCCGGCGTCGAAGAGAGTCTCCGCGAGGGCCGGACCAAGAGCCCAGAATCCCGCCGGCCAACTAAACCAGTTGGAGGCTGTCGTGCCGGAGAAACCTGCGTTGCCTTGAAGACTCACAGTCGGAAAGTACGCGGCTCGGGCGATGCCGATTTGCTGATTGGCTTCCGCCATCCGCCTTTCCGCTGCGGCGATATCCGGCCGGCGTTGCAGAAGCTCAGACGGCAGCCCAACGGGGATATTTGGAGGCTGATAGTTGAGCGGCCCTGCCGCCAGGCTGAACTCAGCGGGAGGCTTTCCGATGAGGATGGCGATCGCATGTTCGAATTGCGCTCGCTGGACGGTGACATCAGTATCCTGGACGCGCGTAGTGTCCAACTGAGTCTGTGCCTGGGCAACGTCGGCTCTCGGAGCAACTCCTCCTTTGAAGCGGTTCGTCGTGAGCTGGACATTGTCGGTATAAGCTTTGACGGTATCGTCCAGGAGCTGCTTCTGAGCATCGGCGCTACGCAATTCGAAATAGTCCATGGCCAGTTCGGCTTCCAGACTCAGCTTTGCGGTTTCGTAGTCGGCGGCGGTAGCCTGGGCCTCTTCACGCGCGGACGCGACGCTGCGGCGGACGCGGCCCCAAAGATCGAATTCATAGGAAAGATCAAAAGGCAACACGAATTCACCCCTATTGGCCTCAGGGAGTTTCGATGGGAAGCTCGGCGAATAGTCCGAAGTTTTCACAAAGGAGGCGCTGGGCGCAGTGGAAATAGCTGGAAATTGAGAAGCTCGATTGAAGCGAATCGCAGCTCGAGCCTGGCGAAAACGGGCTTCGAGCACTTTCAAGCCCTGGTTGGAAGTAGCTATCTGTTCTTCCAGCTTGTTGAGTTCATGGTCACCGAAAATTTCCCACCAATTTCCGCGGGTTGCCTGATCGGCGGGGTAAGCGGGCCGCCACTGATCTGCTCCTAGAAAGGAGGCTGGCGGCTGTTCTTTAAAGGCTGATGGCGTCGGCGCACTCGGCTTGACGTATTTGGGCCCGACTGTGCACCCCGCGAGCGCAATGACTAAGAGCACAAGCACCAGCGCGACGATGCCCGTCAGCGTGTACCTGAGGCTTGACGATACGTAGCTCATTTCGCTGAACCGCCTTTTGATGTCTCGCTCACACGGACCGGCGCGCCGTCAACGAGTGAATCCGATGGATCGATAATCACCGCATCGGTCGATTGCAGACCGGAGGCGATTTCCACGCTGTTGCCATAGTCGCGGTTGATTCTCACGGAAACAAGCTTGGCCTTGCCGTCGCGAGCGAGCGCAACTTGCAAGCCTTCTTTGCGGAAGATCAGGGCGTTCGAGGGAATGGTCACAGTGTGCGTCGCATTGGGCAGCTTTAGATGCACAAAGACGTAAGCGCCCGGCAAGAGCCGACCCGTTGGATTGTCGATATCGACCTCGACGAGCAGCGTGCGCGAAGCCAGGTCAATCGAATTGGTATTGCGAACGATGGTGCCGCGAAACGTTTCGCCTGGGAATTCTTCGAGCGTCAACATTGCAGATCCGCCGGAGCGCATTGCGGGAGAGTACACTTCGGGAACGGCAACATAGACGCGGAGAGTGCGTGTGGCCGTCATATGAAAGAGCTCTCGCGGCTGAGTGCTGGCTCCTGCATCGATCAGCGCTCCAATATCCGTGCTTCGCGCCGTAATGATTCCGTCAAAAGGGGCATAGATTTTTTCAAAGGACTGCAACTGTTCGAGGCGTCGCACGTTGGCGGCATTGGATTCGACCGTCGCTTGAACCGCGTTTAGGTTGCTAACGGCTTGGTCGGTTTCCTGCTGGGAAACAGAGCCGTCCTTCACCAGCCCTTGCCAGCGCGCCGCCGTGATTTTCGCGATGTTGAGGTTGGCCTGAGCGGTATCCAGGTCTGCGCGGGCCTGCTGCAATTGCTGGTCGACTTCGGGTGTATCGATCTCGGCCAGCAACTGGTCCTTTTTCACGTGCGCCCCAATGTCGAAATACCAGCGCTTCAGATAGCCGTTGGTGCGGGCATAAATCGGCGCATCGGTGAATGCCTGCGTAGTGCCGGGCAGAACAATTTCCTGCATTGGCGCTCCATCCTTTGGAAAGACAACCGCGACGGTGGGAATGGCGGCTTCCTCCGTCCGTTGCTTCAGCCGCGACTCGGCTGCTACTCGCGAGTGGATACCGGAGTAAAGTACGAGAACTAGGACCACGAGAACGATGGCCGCAAGCAGTAGTGCCGTTCCACCGCGCCGCAAAGCCCTTGCGCCCTGTGGTGTGTTTTGCGATTGAATCGCTTCTTGTTCTCGCATGGCATTCACATTTTCCTGGTTCGATGACATTAGTTTTCCTTTTCTATCAGGCTGGAATTGGTTCGGCGTCGCCCTTGGACCCTTCTTGGGTAGGAGAAGAATCTCTCCGGCCGTGCAACAGACTGAACACCGCCGGGACGAAAATCAGAGTCGCCACGGTGGCGCACAGCAGACCGCCAATTACCGCCCGACCCAGAGGCGCGTTCTGCTCGCCGCCGTCGCCAAGGCCCAGAGACATGGGAATCATGCCGATGATCATGGCCAACGCGGTCATGAGTACGGGACGAAAACGTGTGAAGCCGGCTTCGATGGCCGCTTCTATGGGATCTCCATGGTGTAGCAGGCGTTCTTTCGCGAACGAGACGACGAGAATGCTGTTGGCCGTCCCCACACCCATGCACATAATGGCGCCCATTAAGGCGGGAACGCTGAGCGTTGTATGCGTGACGAACAGGAAGGCAACGAGGCCTGCTAACGCGGCGGGAAGTGCGGTAATGATGATGAACGGATCGAGCCAAGACTGGAAGTTCACTACGATCAGCAGATAGACGAGAATGACGGAAAATACCAGTCCCGTCAGCAACCCCAAGTGCGAACTGCGCATGGTCTGCACCTGGCCCTTCACGGTCACGAAGCTGCCGCGCGGCAGAGACTTTCGGTTCGCGTCCACGATTCGCGTGACTTCTTTGCCTACGGCTCCGAGATCGCGCCCTTGGGCCGCAGCGTAAATGTCCACGACGCGGCGGATGTTGTAATGCGAAATCACTTCCATCTCGTTCGCCCGTTGAATCGAAGCGACATCCGCAAGGATTTCCGGGCGCTTGGCTGTAGCCGAATTCAGTGGAGTGTTTTGCAAGTCTTGCAGGGACTGAACGGAGTATTGCGGGGTCTGAGTTACCAGGTTATAGCTAACCCCGTTCTTCCAATTAAGGAAAAACATCGGCGTGATCTGGAAACTCCCACTCAGCGAGTTCAACATGCTGTTGGCGATATCTCGCTGCACATAACCCCCCTGGGCCGCTTTGGTACGATCCACGGTGACATCAAACGCTGGATAGTCGAAGGCCTGCTGAACGCGGGCGTCCGCGACGCCTGGAACTCGTTCGATCTCCTGCAGCATCTGCGCCGCAACAACTCGATTACCGTCAATGTCGGCTCCCTCAATCTGAACATCTATGGGCGCAGGCAGGCCAAAGTTCAGCACCTGAGTGACAATGTCTGAAGGTAAAAAGTAGAACGTCGTGCCTGGAAACTCCCGCGGCAGCTTCTCGCGCAACTGCTGAACATAGTCGGCGCCGGGATGGTGTTTTTCTTTGAGAGACACAAGAATATCCGCGTCTCCCGCTCCAATGAGGCCCGAAGTGGCTCGCATGTAATTGATACTGCTATAGGGCAATCCAATGTTGTCCAAGATGTTGTCCACCTCGTCGCTTGGAATTTCGCGCCTGATGGAAGCATCGACCAGGTCGCACAACTTAGCCGTCTCTTCGATTCGAGTTCCGCTCTTGGCGCGAACGTGCAGAATGAATTGACCGTTGTCAGTGCTCGGAAAGAAGTCCTGACCAAGCCACGGCACAAGCAGAAATACCGCCAGGCAGGCCAGAAGAAACGCCGGGATGAAAAGAGCCCTTCGATGGACTAGCGAGGTAAGTAGACCGCGATAGGCATTGCGAAGGCGCTCGAATCCGCGTTCGAAAGCTTGCTGGAACCGCACCAGGGGATTCAGCGTCCGTTCCGTGCCTTGCTGTTTTGTCTTAAGTAGATACTTTGCCAGGGTTGGCACCAAGGTGCGCGAAAGGAGGTACGACGCCAACATCGCAAAAACCACTGCCTCTGCCAAGGGAACAAAGAGGTAGCGGGCCACGCCATTCAGCAGGAACATCGGCAGGAACACGATGCAGATGCAAAGCGTTGACACCAGCGCGGGAACAGCAATCTGCGCCGCTCCTTCCAAGATGGCGTCGCGCTGCGCGTGACCTTCCTCGAAGTACCGCTCGATGTTTTCAATCGTCACGGTCGCGTCATCCACGAGAATTCCGACGGCAAGCGCCAATCCACCAAGGGTCATGACATTAATCGTTTCGCCGAGAAAGCTGAGGATCATGACGGATGTCAGGATGGACAAGGGAATGGATACAGCGATGATCAAAGTGCTTCGCCAGCTTCCCAGGAACAACAGGATCATCAATCCGGTGAGACACGCTGCGATCACTGCTTCGCGGATAACCCCGCTCACGGCGCTCCGCACAAAGATGGACTGATCGGCGAGCGGCAAGATTCTCAGTTCCGGCGGAAATGTCTGTGCCACTCGAGGAAGAAGGTTGCGAATGCCTTTCACGACGTCGATAGTGGAAGCGTTGCCGGCCTTGAGTACAGAAACCAGCGCTCCGCGATGACCATCCTGACGCACGACGTTCGTCTGCGGCGCAAAGCCGTCGCGGATATTGGCCACGTCGCGAAGGTAGATGGTGGAATTCCCAACTACCTTGACAGGCAGATCGTTCAACTCCGGAACGGTTTTCGGACTGAAGTTCGCGCGGACGTCGTACTCGAAAGCCCCGATTTTCGCGGTGCCCGATGGCGCGATCAGATTTTGCTGTTGCACTGCAGTCAGAATATCTTGTGGCGCCAATCCCTTGGATTGGATCAAGCCTTCATTCAAGTCGATCATGACCTGACGCTGTTTGCCGCCGTAGGAATAAGGGATCACAGCGCCGGGAACCGTGACGAGTTGTGGCCTAAGAAAATTCTGGGAGAGGTCGTTCAACTGCTGCTCCGAAAGACCCTGTCCCGATATCCCCAATTGCAGAATCGGCACGCTCGAAGCGCTGTAGTTGATGATGAGTGGAGGCAGAGTTCCCGGTGGCAATTGACGGAGAATTGTTTGGGATATCGCTGTAACCTGAGCGTTCGCGGTATCCAAACTCGCCCCGGGCTGCAGGTAAATCTTCACGATTGCTTGGCCGTTTACCGTGGTCGATTCGATGTGTTCGATATTATCGACCGTGGTCGTCAAGATCCTTTCGTACGTGCTAGTCAGCCTTCCTTCCAGCTCTTCGGGGTTCATGCCGGTGAACTGCCAGGCGACCGCGATCACCGGTATGTTAATGTTGGGGAAAATATCCGTGGGCGTGCGCAGAATCATCACCGGGCTTAAAACCAAAATCAGTATCGCCAGAACGATGAATGTATAAGGCCGGTCCAGAGCAACTCGAACAATCCACATAAGTACGAAACCTCTCTTTACCTTTCCAATCCAGAACTTGTTAGAGCCAGTTCAACGCTGTCCGCCCTCTCGGCGCGATTTCACGACAACTTCCGTTTAGCGGGCCAACCACAGTGCGTACCGAATCGCTTGGAACACGGTCCACTGATAGTGAGTTCTGAGGATGCGGTACCAAACGAAAAAAGAAAGCGACTTCATGATTCCCACTCCTTCACTTCGTTTCCGAGAAAAACAATTTCCTATAGCAGTCCCTCTCAGAATGCCGCGGAGCCGTCAGGAGCTGATTCACCTCGCGTGCCAGTTCTAATCGCACGCGCTACAGGCCAGCTGTTTTCGCGGAATCCGCTTGACCTTACTGCTCCTTGGCATTGCCTGCTTTCCCTGTGAGTACGTGGACTCGACATAACGCTTCAGCATGGCCCGTAATTTTCTTCGTCCATGGAACATTCGGGCCTTTACCGCACCGACCGAAGTCCTCATAACGTCAGCAGTCTCGTCGGTGGACAGCTCGCTGAGGTCCCGTAGCTGGATTGCCGTCCTTGTTGCAGGAGATAACTCGTTCATCGCCCGGGACAGGATTTGCTTCCACTCTCGTTGTAAATAACTATCCTCGGGACTTGGGCCCGGGTCCGGAAGATCTGGCAGGAACGTGTCTCCATTCTCTGCAGTCGACTCTTCCATAGGCATTTCCCGTGCGGCGCGTCTTTTCCGCAGCCACATCAGAGCCTCATTCACCGTGATTCGTGTTAGCCAAGTGGAAAACGCGGAACTCCCTTCAAACTGCCGCAAGTGAATGAACGCCTTTTGAAAGCTTTGTTGGGCGATATCTTCAGCATCCTCTCGAACGCGCGTGAAACGCGAGGCAATGGCCCGAATCCTGGACTGGTGTCTTTCAACTAGGACATCGAACGCTCGGCCATCCCCTCTTTTGGCAGCAGCAACAAGCACCGCGTCTCCCGTTCCAGAATCAAGGGGCGTCGTATTCTTTGCTTCTTCTTTGTCGATTTCGGCTTCGGCTATGGATGCCATTGTTGCGTTCCTTTTGCTCTCTTTTTCGCGCTCACTCCATTCGAACAATTGCCGGTGTTTATTCAACTCCGCTTTGACTTGAAGACCCGAATCGGCACTCATCGAGACATCAGAACCGGAAGGCCCGCTTCGTACAGGACCGTCCGCGTGACGCTGCCAAACATCCACTCGCTCAGATGGGAGTGGCCATAGGCACCCATGACCAAGAGATCGGCGCCAAAAGTGGCAGACTCTGCCAACAGCAAGTGGCCAACATCTTGCCCGCCGGAGGAGACGCGTCGCACTTCCACCTGTGCTCCGTGTCGCGCCAAGTGGCGAGCGATGTCCCCGCCAGGCTCTTGCCCGTGAGTTCTTTGGCGTTGATGATCGACGACTAAGACGTCGACCCCTTCGGCCCTCACAAGTAATGGGAGAGCGTCCGCGACGGCGCGGATGGACTCACGCGTGGCGTTCCATGCCACGAGGACGCGGCGCACTCGAGAAACATTGTTGTGCGGCGGAAATAGAATGATTGGCCGGCCGGAACTCAGCACGAGAGACTCTGCAAGGTTCGGAACTCCGGGGATATGACCCTCAAGCTCTGGGCGGGAGATAATCACGAGGTCCGCATAGTAGGCATGCACGCCCACCTCGCTGCTCAAATAGGGCAATGATCTCCACTCCGACCCCGAGCGGACTCCCTGACGACGCACCGCGTCCTCGAATAGGCGCCGGTGGCGTGCCTCGATTCCCTCGATTTCCTGGTCTTGCACTTCCATCACTTCTCGCATGCCCTTCCCGCGCGCGAATGTTTGAGCCGTGGTAACTGTTGGTCCCGGCTGCATGAATACTCCGATGAGGTGCGCTCCGTGCTCCTCAGCGAGTACGCCTGCAAACTCCAAGATGTTTGGTGCTTCGGTTTGCCCATCGATGAAAACGACGATTTCGCCGAGTTGCGCGCCCTTTGCGGTCGTCAAGGTGGCTTGGTCAAGCCGCGAAGACAACGTTGACTGGTTTTTTGTCATGGCTACTCCTCCTTTTCGTCGCGGTTCCCGTCATGGAGAGATAGCGAGCCGAATGACAGCTACCCCTAGCCCCACGCACAAGCACAGCAGCATCCTTGGCAAGCCGCTCCTACGAGTCCTCAGCCTCTCAAGCAAATGTCTCGTGTACATGCCCTCGGCAGTGAGTTCAGCGCCTTCTTTGGAAATAGCACGCAGTAATCTCTCTCCGTTTTTATCAATGAACGTCACGTCATTCAGATCAACCACGCAGTTTTTCTGGCTCTCGGTTGCGTGTTTTTCTTTCCAAAATTTTCTGAGTTCGCTAACCCATGGCCCGGCTAGCTCGCCTTGCAGAATCCAGCGGCTCTCGGTCTGCGTTTCCGTGACGGTGATCTTCAACACGTTTGGCCCCTTATGCTTGCCTCTTACGAATTCGAACGCAGGTCGAAGTGCACCTGCACTTGCAACGCAACTGAAACAGGGTGGCCGTTCAGGGTGGTCGGCTCATACTTCCACTGCAGCACGGCCTTTAGTGCTGCGTCGACCAGCAGCGGATGTCCGCTCACCACGCGCGCTTGAACAACATTTCCCTGTTCGTCTATCACCGCCTCAACGACTACCGTGCCCGAAATGTGCGTCGCTCGTGCGAGCGGCGGATACGCCGGGTCCACGGCATACGTCCGGCGCGGTGCCTTGAGATTCGAGCCAACCCGCACGATTTTCGGCACTGGCCGCGCCGCTGGAGGCGGTGCTGACACCGCCGTTCCCGTTCCACCCAAAACACCGCCAATTACTCCGCCGGGAACGCCTCCCGGAACACCGCCGGGGACTCCTCCCAAGTCAGGAGCTGCTTCGGCAGCGTTGTCCGGGCCGGAGGAAATGTTCTTTGGAATGGCGGTTGGCGCCGTCAGTTTGTGCAGCGTGTAGTTCAACTTCGCTTTGGGCTGTGTGACATGTGGAGCAACTGCGCCTCCGGCAGGCGGGGGCGGTGCTAATGGCGGGGGCGGCGCTACCAACGGAATTTCTTGATAGTCGTTCAGGCTAATCGTCCCCGTGGTGTAGAGCGGCACGATGATCAGCGCTGCGACAATCGCAACGTGAACTCCCATAGCGCCGAGCCACTGTATAGGGCTCCTGCGCTCTTGTCGTTTCGTGGGTATCTCGAGCAAGGCATTCAGGAAAACGTCATTCTTCACGGTCGGAGCAAGACGAAGCGATTCGCCAGGTTTTTTTGCAGCCGCATCTTGGGTAGGACCAAAAATCAAAATGCGATGAGTGGCCATAACTCCCTCCTAAAAACCGCCTGAGTCGCGTCGGATACCAGGTCTTGCATTGCGAGCTTGCCTCTTGCACATGCGAACCTCAGTGCCTCGCTGCTCGAACGAGACTTCGTCCATCGCCAACTTCATCAGGTGGATGCCGCGTCCGTGCTCTGCTTCGAGATTCTCAACGGCCACGGGATTAGGAATGGCGTGCGTGTCAAACCCTTGACCCTGGTCTGAAACGATCAGCGAGATTTCCTCGCCGACCTTGCAGCGACACCGGACGTGAACTAATTTGCGGGCATTCTGCCGGTTGCCGTGAACGACTGCATTGTTCAGAGCTTCACGGAGCGCCAGTTCGACGGCGGCTTCCTCGCCAGGGATGCAATGCGACCCTTCGATGAGCCGCATCAGGCGTTCTACCAGCGGCGAGATCGCGCCGATCTCGCTTCGTATCCAAGCGTCGATTTCGAGCAAAGACCCTGCGCGCCGACCCGCAAATTCTGCGCGAAAATCTGTTGGCCTGTCTGCGACCTGTGTTCGAACCATGACAAGCGCCTCACGCCGGGGATAAAGGCATGGCGAGGGCCAAACCTTTGGCGCGAGTCAAAACCAAGCGAAGTGGTTGATCTTACGAGGAATGGCAGGTGAAGCGCGTGCGGGATGCGTTGCACTGCTACCGCGGCAGTGCCACGTTTGGGGCAAGGTGCCCCTGTTGTGGCACCAGATTGGATTGTTTGTCGGAATTGAAGAAGATGAACTGCGGGAGTGGCTGGACTAGGCTGATTGGCGTGCGATTCCGAGTTTGTGAATTCTTTTCTGCAGTGTGGATCGTTTCATTCCAAGCTGTGCTGCGGCGCCTTTAGGGCCGGCCACAACCCAGTGGGACTGCTCTAAGGCTTCGAGGATCTGTTGGCGTTCCGTTTTTTCCAGAACGTCGCGAAGTGGCCCATTGCCTTTGGAGTCCGCAGCAGCCGTTTTCCCAGTGCTGGCAAAATGTGTCTTCAGATCAGCAACATCGACACTAAGGACTGGCCCTGTCGAAATGATGACAGCGCGTTCGATTATGTTCTGGAGTTCTCGGATGTTTCCGGGCCAATGATAACGGCTCAGCGCGTCCATCGTTGCGGACGGAATCGTGTCAATAACCTTGTTCATGCGTCTCGAGAATTGCTGCGCGAAGTGCCGCACGAGCAGCGGAATATCGGCCCCACGCTCGCGCAAAGCTGGGACACACACAGGAAACACGTTGACACGAAAGAACAAGTCCGAGCGAAACTTCTGTTCCGCCACCATGGCTTCCAAGTTGCGGTTGGTGGCGGCAATCAGACGCGCCTCGGTCCGAAGAGTTTTCGAGCTTCCCAGCCTCTCGAACTCCCGCTCCTGCAGCACGCGAAGGAGTTTGGCCTGCAATTCGAGAGGAATTTCCCCAATTTCGTCGAGAAAAATCGTTCCGCTGTCGGCTACTTCGAAGCGGCCAATCCGTTGCGCGATCGCTCCCGTGAATGCGCCTTTCTCGTGCCCAAAGAGTTCGCTTTCCAGCAAACCCGTCGGGATCGCCGCACAATTCAGCTTTACAAAAGGTCTCGACCGTCGCGGGCCCAGATCATGAATCGCCCGCGCAATGAGCTCTTTACCCGTGCCTGTTTCACCATAAATGAGTACGGTGGAATCAGTAGATGCCACCGTTTCTACTTGTTTCAAAACTCTGCGCAGTGCAGGACTGCTGCCGATGATCTGCGCAAAATTCAATTCCGCCCGGATTTCATTTTCCAAATAGAGTTTTTCCTTGGAGAGCTGCTCCTTCAGTTCTTGAATCTGGCGATAGGCAAGGGCATTCTCGACTGCCAGAGCAACCTGACTGGCAATCTGGCTCAGAAAATGGACGTCGCCCTCTGTGAACACATCATCACGCCGCCGGCCAACAACCAGAACGCCAATCGCGCGATTCCGGGTGATCAATGGCAAGCAGCAAAACGACTTCAGCTCCTCGCGAAGCGCAATCTGTACGATTGGCGCAACCGGCTCGTCGACCCAACCGGTGAAAGGACTCCGCAGTGCCACTGCCTTCATGGTTCGAAATGCCAGGCCCGAAGGAGATCCCTCCATCGAATAAGCGATCTCCTCTTTGAGGAACCCTTTGCCTTCGGGGAAATCCAGCGCGTAAAGGCGCAGCTTCTCTTTGTCTTGCGAATCGGGCAGCGACAAGCCCGCATAATCGCACTGCATGACCCGCCTGACGTCATGGGACACGGAGCGCAGCACATCGCGAAGCTCCAGGTTCGAGACAACCCGATTGGTGACATCCAGCAGCAACTGCAACCGCTGATTGTTGCTCTGCAGTGCATCAGAGGCCCGGCGCAACGCTGTGAAATTCGACGCGTCATCAAAGGCGAGCGCAATCTGGTCCGCCACTTGAGACATGAACCCCACCTCGTTCGGCGAATACTCGTCTGCCTGTTTGCTGCCGAACATGATGACGCCCAGTTTGCGATGGGCGGTTGTCAATGGCAGTGTGCAGATGAAACGAACTCCAATCGTTTTCAGCAGCGCGCGCGCGCTCTCAAAGCGCGGCTCCAGTTCATCCGTTGAACTTAGAAAAGGTTCTTGCTGCTCATACACCCGCAAGCTAAGGGCGGCTTCAGAAGACAGCGTCTGGCCGGATAGAATCTCGGAATGAGCCGCCACATCGATGGAGTAGTGGCAAAACGTGTCGGAGTCCCGGTCGCGAAGACACACCCTTGCATAATCAACCGGCACGACAGCGTGCAACTCATCGATGAGCACGGCGATAAGTTCTTTAGGCTGGCTGTGCGCTCGGATTGCGCTGGACATTCGCATGAGCGCTTCGTACCGCGCTTCAAGCGCTGGTGCTGTGAGGAGTTCCGATCCTCTGCTTATCGTCCTGGCGCCGCTGTTCATGATTGGGAGTATTCCAATAATTAGATGCACCCGCCCGATCGGGCGGTGCGCCAACTGCAGTGCGAAGCGAGTCGCGAGCCGCAGCCTAAATTGGCGGGCTAAACGGAACACGTCCGAATCGCAATGCTTCGGGACCGGAACACCTAGTGGAACGATTGGGAATCTGACAACGTCGTCGTCACAGAATTTCACAGGGTTCCATTACAACCGGCGCGTTTCTTACGCGTCCCCGCTCGCCGGTGGTGGAAGAAATTCGAGGCTTCTGCTCTCAGTCTTCATTGACTTTGATTTTCCAAAAGAATGGCTTTTCGGCCGAAGTAGCTGATCAGGTAGAGGCATGCTCCGAGCGCTATGACATCCTTGAAAAGGAACAGGCCCAAAAAGCTCATGTACCTCATATGGTGAATTCCGGGAACGGAAATAATCGCACCGGGAGTACTTAGGATCATAGTGCTGGTTGTAAAGAACATGAGTGTTCCGATGAAGCCGCCTATGATGCCGGCTTTAGGCTTCACATAGCCTGCGATTATCAAGATCGCTGCGGCGATCTCGGTAAGGCCGATGATATCGGAGCCGATATAAGGGCCGAATAATTTAAAGTGCCACCAGATCAGCGGGCTGTTAGAAACCAGAGGAACTATCCCTTCGGCTCCGGGAGCAGTCATCTTATAAGACCCTGCCCAGAGAAGCATAACAATCATGCCGATACTGGTGACCAGGAAAGGGATATTACGATCGTTTATCCATGCAGCCAATTTGGTTAAATTGCCCTTGGCGTCTTTTGAGAGATCTTGTTTCTCCGCGTTAATTGCTTGCCCTGATGGAACCGGACTCATAATTACCTTTCCTCCTTGTAGGCTGCTCAAGCCACCTGATGCAATGCCACGCGTGGGAAATCAACATCAACGTCGAGGGCTATGTTGAAGTAGTTGGTGAAGATATTCAGCGCAACATGAGCGACGATTTCGGCGATCTCTCCATCCGTGAAGCCCTGGTCGCGAAGCGCCTGTATTCTACTCGCCGGCACTTCCCCACGCTCTTCCACCAATTCACGCGCAAACGTCAGCGCCGCTGTGTCCTTGGGTGAGGTGCCCTGCCCCTGGCGGCTGGCGAGAATTTGTTGCTCGGTGAGACCCGCGGCCTTGCCGATTGCGGTGTGGGCGGACACACAATATTCGCATCCATTCTTTTGGCCTACTGCCAAGGCGATTTCCTGTCTCAATTTCGCATTGAGGCTGCCTTTGGCAAGCGCACCGTCGAACTCCATCCACGCTTTTAGAGCAGCGGGGGAATTCGCCAGTGCTTTCGCCAAGTTCGGAACCGACTTGACGTTGTTCTGAAGGGTTGTGAGCAATTCTTTTGACTTGCCGGTCGCCTGAACGGGATCGACCATCTTAACTTGAGCCATGATCTTAGTCTCCTTGCTTCTGGTTACGATCAAAATCAGTGCATCCAACAAAAGAGATTCCTGGATATGAAAAACGTTTCAAATGCACATTCTGTTGCGCATCAGGTCTCTCACCACGTGGGTACTTCAGATCGGATAAGGCAGCATCCTCATAGCCCTTTTGGTTAAAGATGGGCGCTGCCTTGCGAATGATCGCGTGCCGCGTTTGTTCGCCTTTGCGCATATTCGTACGCTGGGCAAAAGAAATATGCGACCGAACGGTCGCTTACTGCATCTTACCATTGTTTAGATGCGACCGAACGGTCTCGGGACGCAATGAACGAATCTTTTCTGGAGAACCGTTATGCTCGATACCACCCAAGTGCGCGAGCACCATAGCGCCATGGAACTTACTGAGCAGATCAAGTCGGCGCGAGCACCGAGAGGCTGCGCCCTTCCGCTACGAGCCGCAGTCGATTCCGCAGTTCGCTGGCGAGATGGAGAAGGCCGGGTTCAGCGCGCGCTTCGTTCAGCACATCGCCAGCGTGGCGCAGGACTACCAGGACAACTCTCGAAGAATTCGTGTCGCGAAACCGCGCGAAGTTCACTGTTTGATCGTTCAGCGAAAGGAGGATCTTCCATGGGTGGGCTCACGAACAAGACCGCTCTCGTGACGGGCGGGAGCAGCGCCATCGGCAGTTCAAAGCTGGAAATAAGAGATGCGGGTGAAGCTGAGCTACCGGCGATGGTCAACGTAACCAAGGCATCTTATGCCGAGTTCCAGGAGTCAAGTCCAAGTGGCTTTTGGGAGGTGTACATGACCAACGTCGAGGAAACAATCATGCGGGCTTCAGACACAGAACGCATAGCAGCCTTTCTCGATGGGGAGCTTGTGGCAAGCGTGTTGCTCTGCCATAAAAGCTTTAAAGGCGATGATCCGGAAATACGTTTGCTGGCGGTGCTTCCAGATTTTAGAAAGCACGGAATAGCGCGACAACTTATGGACGAATGTGAGCGCCGAGTCGGGCGCACGGGAAAAGCACGGCTTGTTCTTCACACCACTCATTTAATGTCGACAGCCCGCCGATGGTACGAGCGCTCTGGTTATTTCCGCTTTGAAGCAATCGACTTTTCTCCCGTGCCCGGTTTTCTCGTGATGGGATTTGCGAAGGATCTCAAAGCAAAAAAGCATCGGTGATCTTTTCTAGAGAACCGTCATGACCGATACCACCACCAAGGTGCGCGAGCATTATAGCGCCATGGGACTCACTGATCGGATCAAGTCGGCGCTCGCGACGCTCGCGCCCGGAGGTCAGACGCTAACCGTTGTTCAGCTCGCTCCCCTCGACCAGTTCCATACCCGAGGCATCCTCGCGACCGCAGAATTGGCAACCGCCGCAGGGCTCGAGCCATCGACCCGCGTGCTGGATATCGGCTGCGGCATCGGCGGCCCGGCACGCTATCTGGCCGCCACTTTCGGCTGTCAGGTGATAGGCGTCGACCTGAGCTCCAGCTTCGTCGATGCGGCTACTTACCTCACGGCCAGCTGTGGACTATCAGATCGCGTCACGTTCCAGGTCGGCGATGCCCTGCATCTGCCTTTCGAAGACTCGGCTTTCGATGCGGTGTTTCTGCAGCACGTGGCGATGAACATCGAGGATCGCGCCTCGCTATATGCTGAGGTGCGCCGGGTCTTGGCACCGGGTGGCCGATTTGCCACCTACGACCTGGTGCTTCGCGAGGGCGATCTCGTGTATCCCACCCCTTGGGCGCGTGATGCCTCGACCAGCTTTCTGCTCACCGAGCGCGACACGCGTACGACGCTTGAACAAGCTGGGTTCCAGGCGGTCCTCTGGCGCGACGACACGCAAACCGCGCTCGACTGGTTCAACGCTGTTATGAGTGCCCCACCCCAGAGCGGACCGAACCTCGGGGTTGTCATTGGTCCGGACTTCCCGATCATCATCGGGAACCTCGCCCGCAACATTTGCGAGAACCGTCTGGGTGTGCTGGCCGCGGTCCTGACCTGCAAATTCGACGGTCACCCGCCTAGTGGGCCGCGATGCCCGATCCTCGGACAAATAGACCACGACCCCGGCGGCGATCGCTGTTCAACGTGACTGGCTCTGCGTCACGGATGACGATTGTCGTCTTGCTCGAAACGCGCCATCCGTAGAAGTGACCCATTTTGGCCTCGCGATTCGAGCCGCCACGCGAGGTAGCTCCCGGATCGTCGGCAAGCCGGAAGTAATGGCGCAAATCGGCCCTTCTGGAGATTACTTCCGGCTTGCCCGTCATCCACCCGGAATCGGCTGGAAGCGACATGGGAGCAACTTCCCAGATCCGGATACTAATCCCAACGTCTTCTGCTGTTCGTTGCTGGTTCGGGTGTTGGCTCCCCTGCGCTGCAACACGCCAGCTCCGCGCAGGGTTGGAGTAATAAGGGTGCTTTCGTCAGTTACACTGATCCCGACGATTGTCCATGCAGACCGAGCCTGAAGAGTCTGTACCCTACGAACAAGACCCAGGCCGTGGCCAGCAACGCGTTGATGATTATGGTTACAAAAAAGCCCGAGATTGAAACGATTCCGAAGATGCCCGCGCCCACGCCTAAATAAGCTGTGGTCTTATTGAAGATTCCTTTTCCTTGCAGCATAACGAAACCGATTATGAGAATCGCGACCGAAAGGTCGACTATAGAGTAGAAAACTTCCGTGTGGGATTCGAGCACTGCGGACGCATAGTTTGCAGCCGCGACGTAGGCTGCCCGCTGGACGTCGGTCGTGGCGACAGTGTGTAAACGGCTGAGAGTGAGGAGCGAGGCGTAATTTGTCCAGAGAACTGCCAAGTCTAAGACAACGAACAGTCCCACGAATGCGCTTGCTATAAGCATTGCGTTTTTGTTGACCCGTTTCAACGCAAGGTATAGCGATAAAGCGACAGGCACGAAGAGAAAGTCCGTGAAGACGGAGAGACCAAGGATAGCCCACCAAACCGTCGTCTTTCCCTCGAGGTACTTGAGCCAAAGCTCGCCACCACTCGGCGGAGGGTTTCCCACGAGAGCGAATAGAGGAAGGATACTAAGGTACGCAATACCGATAACAAGTGCGGAGATACCACCCACCCGATACAACCATTTCCCATCTGGGTCAACCACACTCACCGTCATCTTCTCCACGCTCATATACTCTTCTCCTTCAGTGCCGACTGTGAATGCTAGGTCATCATTCTAAACCGTTGGACAGAGTGCAGTGCGATAACGCCCTGATGACCAAACGGAAAGCCGGTTCGCAGGCTTACGCTTTCAAAGCGAGCTCCGACGCCGCGGCATAGAGCTGCGAAAACAAGAATGCCGCGTGAACGGTAGATGCGCGCTCCGTGTATCACACCGAAAAGCACGGGGGGAATGACGTGGAAGATGACAATAAGACGGCTGGGGCCCTGCTGGCAAAGAGCTGAAGAATCCTAGCTAACAGATACAAGAACAGCAAAGTCAATAGCAGGCCGCGGCTCTCGTTCTTTATAGCGCTCGGTGGCACGCACGAAGCTTATTCCATCTTGTTGCTTGAGCGCACCTCAATTGTCGGGTGGTCGGCAAACAAGAAGTAATTCCGTTCCTTCGGGGTTGCCCGTCATCCGCCAAAAATCGAAGTCACTTTGTCTGGCACATGTGACTGCAATGCAGCCCGCCGCGGAGCCCGAAGCTGAGGGCTATTGCGGAAGCGCATGTTAGCGCTCTGATGTCGCGGAAGTGGCTTCACGAAGTGGATTCTTCAAAAGCTGTGCCACGGTCTTCAGGATTTCGCGCGAAAGCTGTTGGTCCGACACTGCGCGGGCCACACCGATGGCACCGACAAGAGCGCAATAGGTCAGGATTGCTTGCGATCTTGCCGTGCCCTTATCCTCCTCGTTCGTGCCACGAATCAGAGTTGCGAGCAACTCAATGTTGTCTCGAATCTGCTGGGTGACGAGTGCGCGAGTTCGCTTGTCGCTGCGTGCAATATCTCCTGCCAAAGCGACGACCGGACAGCCCGTGCCTGGTTGATCGCGGTGCGCCTCGCTCAAGTAATCATCGACTAGCGACTCATACGTAACGGGCGGCCCGCCTGACGCAGCGGCATCCACCTGACGCTTCCACGCTCCTAGCGCAGACCCAACGGCCTCAGCCACTAAGTCGTCGCGCGAATCGAAGTGTTTGTAGAAGCCTCCCACGGTAAGACCGGCTTCCTTCATCAGGTCTGCGATTCCGACCCCCGCAAGCCCCTCTTCGCGGAATCTCTTTGAGGCAATAGCAACGATGCGCCTATGAGTTTTCGCCTTTTCAGCCCTCGAATGGCCCATTGAGTCCCCCAAAAGAAAGCCCGAAATCGATGTATCCCTTGCATAAGGGCTGGCATCCAACACTACGAACAGGATTATAACAATAATCCACATTAAACGCAAGGAGGCGGACATGCGACTTGAAGGAAAAGTTGCACTGATTACCGGTGGCAATAGCGGCATCGGTCTCGCGACGGCGAAGCAGTTTGTGAACGAAGGCGCGTACGTCTACATAAGCGGGCGTCGCGATACAGAGTTGGCGGCGGCGGTAAAGGAAATCGGGAAAAATGTCACCGGAATACAGGGAGACGTGTCGAACCTCGGCGATCTTGATCGGTTGTTCGCGCAGGTCAAGCGGGAAAAGGGCAAACTCGATATCGTGTTCGCGAATGCCGGGGTTGCGACGTACGCCCCGTTCGGGAAGATCACCGAGGAGCACTTTGACTCGATCTTTGATATCAATGTGAAAGGCCTGCTATTCACGGTGCAGAAGGCGCTTCCACTGCTGCCGGATGGCGCGTCTGTCATTCTTAACGCGTCCGTGGTCGCGAGCAAAGGGTTGTCGTCGAATAGCGTCTATAGCGCGACAAAGGCGGCGATACGATCTTTCGCGCGGACCTGGACGACCGACCTGAAAGATCGCCATATTCGCGTGAACGCAGTGAGTCCGGGCCCCATTGACACCCCCGGACTGAACAACCTGTTAGCGTCCTCGGGAGCTGGCGAACAGCGCTTGAAGGCGCTTTCCACGGTGGTTCCGCTTGGCAGGCTGGGCACACCGGATGAGATCGCGAGGGCGGTGGTGTTTCTTGCGTCCGACGACAGCAGCTACGTCACCGGAACGGAATTGTTTGTGGACGGCGGCTTCGCACAAGTCTAAGGCGTGAAAAGCGGAGTCTACACGGAGGCGGGTATGAGCAAGAGAGCTTTGAGCACTGGCGGTAATGTGAAAGAGTCTCTGAAATGGGAGGTGTTCGTGGCACCCGGCATACCCACGGTCGCCGGCGACCTGCCCCCAGGTACGCAACAGTTCCGCTAGTAAACCCTAACACCCTGAACTGGTGGCACTTAAGCAAAACAGAAGTCCTAGTAAATGGAAAATGATGGAAAATGCACTTGGGAGCAAGAAAAGATATAACACATTGTGCTTTTAAGCATCACATAATGCGCAGGAGAAGATATGTCAGTGAAAAGCGTCCAATTTACGGTTGCCGCGCACATCATGGCTGCCTTGGGTTACTTCCAGGGCGAGGAAATCTCCTCGGCGACCTTGGCCGACAGTGTGAACGCCGACCCCACGTTCGTTCGAAAGTCGCTCTCCAAGCTCTCGAAAGCGGGCTTGGTGGTGACAAAACGCGGCAAGAGCGGAGCGAGCGTGCTTGCGCGTCCTCCGCGACAGATCACGCTGTTGGACATATACCGTGCCAGTACAGCACCACCGGCGTTTGCGATTCACTCCTATCCGGTCAACAAGAGGTGTCCGGTCAGCTCCAACCTCAAGGAATGCATGTCGGGGGTTCTTTCTCAAGCTCAGTACAGCTTCGAAAGATCGCTGGCGAAAATAACCCTCGCCAATCTGGTTGGTCAGATCCGGGAAAAGGCGCATTGACTTTTTTTGATTCTAATTGTGCAGATAATAAGAACAATAAGTCGGGAGGACTAAGACAATGCTGACGGGAACGGAACTGGCGTCCGACGAGCGGGCGGAGAACAAGGGGCGGCGAATCAGTGGACGAAGGTCAGCTAAGCTGTGGGTTGCCGCTGCGCTAGCAGGGATCGTTTTTGTGGGCGCATGGCTCAAATATTCGCCTGGGGCGAGCGGAAGTTCCGCTGGCGCTCCGCCTGCTGCACTTCCACAAGTCGTGGTGAGCAAGCCGCTGGTCGAGGACCTTGATACACAGCTGGGCTTCCTTGGTCAATTTTCGGCCGTCTCGCAAGTGGAGCTGCGCGCGCAGGTAGGCGGCACGCTCACTGGAATATTTTTCAAGGACGGCGAGATCGTGCGGAAGGGCGACCTCCTTTTTGCCATTGACCCTCGCCCCTACGAGATCACACTCGCCGAGGCGACCGCCCAGCTCGATGTTGCGACGGCTCATCTGGAACTGGCTGACCGGCAACTTGACCGTGCCAAGGATCTGGAGCAGAACAACGCTGGAAGCGTGGAAAACGTAGACCAGCGCACATCCGATCAACGAGCAGCTCGGGCTGCGGTTGAAGACGCGAAGGCCCGCATCCGCGATGCGCAGTTCGACCTCGACCATTGCCGGATCACGGCGCCGTTCACAGGGCGCATGGGGACGCATCTCGTTTCCGGGGGCAATCTGATTGCTGGCAGTCGCACGGCGACCAGTCCAACGACATTGCTCGCGACCCTCGTGTCTCTTGATCCGATCTATCTTGACTTTGATATGAGCGAGTCCGATTTCCTGACTTACTCCACATACCGTGAGCACCCTAAGGGGGGGCACATTCAGAAGGTTGAGGTTGCGCTCGGCGACGACAAACGGCACACGCGGAACGGTGTATTCGATTTCCTGGACAATGTCCTCGACCGTTCGAGCGGCACGATCCACGCCAGGGCCACGGTTGCGAATTCCGATCTTGTTTTGACTCCCGGCTTGTTCGCTCGTGTTCGACTGGTTGTTGCCCCTCCCTCGCCGACTCTCCTCGTGCCGGACAGCTCGGTGCTGCCCGACCAATCGCAACACATGGTGATGACGGTTTCGGCGGACGGGGCGGTCGCGCCAAAGCGAGTGGAGGTAGGAGAGATTCGCGACGGATTGCGAGTGATCCGGTCCGGGCTCGCACCGAGCGACCGAGTCATTGTGGACGGACTACTGCACGCGGCGCCCGGAACCAAGGTGGCAACGCAGGACGGAACGATCCGTTCTTCCGGCGGCCGGGACTAAAGAGAGCAAAGAAACATGCGCCTGACACATTTCTTTATCGAACGCCCTCGCTTCGCGACCGTACTAAGCGCTTTCATAACGCTTCTCGGCCTCGGCGCGCTCGCAATTCTGCCGGTCGCGCAGTACCCGGAAATCGTCCCGCCCACCGTGCAGATCACCACGGTGTATCCGGGCGCATCCGCGGATACGGTGTCGCGCACCGTGGCGACGCCGCTCGAACAGCAGATCAATGGCGTCGAGAACATGCT
>Ga0137403_10002796_pt1 | contig 21180 bp, 18 predicted proteins | sample CZOMad2_1_16fung_FD_122057 | JGI IMG/M metagenome (GOLD analysis project Ga0137403, IMG submission 122057) | Vadose zone soil fungal communities from Angelo Coast Range Reserve, California, USA - CZOMad2_1_16fungal (Hybrid Assembly) | ecosystem: Environmental > Terrestrial > Soil > Vadose zone...
CTCGGTCGAAAAGCGGTGCGCATTTTGCGCGGCAATTCCGAGCGCGTAGGCGTTGACCGTCCCGTCTTTTTTTCGCGGCAAATGCGCGATCGCATCGGCCGGGAGGCGGTTGATTGCCGAAATAAACGGAAAGGGCGCGTGCGGCCGCGACAGGCGATGGCGCTCCATCAAATCTTTTGCGAGTAATAAATTCCGGACCGTTGGAAGAATCGCGGCGAGCAAAATCCCGATCGCACTTTCGCCTTGATCGAGTAATTGCCGGAGCAATTCGAGCGCGCGCTCGAGATCGCGCTCGGCCAGGGCGTTGCTCAAATCGAAGATGACCCCCGCGCGGGTGAGCGGCACGAGCTCGCGAACAAGATCGACACTTACCTGGCGCTCTTTGCCGAGGAAGATGTCGATCTTTTCCAATTCGTTTTCGATCTCACGGGTGTCGCCGCCGGTGAGAAGGACGAAGAGCTCGAGCGCATTGTCATCAAACTGTAGCTTTCGCTTTTTCGCGCGCGTCTTGACCATCTCGGTCGCTTCTTCTTCCCAGCCACCGCGGCTCGAATCGAGTTTCTCGAAAACCTGGAGCTCGGCGCGTTTGGCGAGCGCCTTGTAAAACGAGCGCCGTTTATCGACCTCGGTCGCACTCAACAGAAATATGATTTCGGGTCCGAGCCCGGCATTCATGGTTGCAGTCAATTCTTCCAGCGCCGCCTGGACTGCCGCCGACCGCGCTTTCTGATCGTCGCCGAGAAAGTTGGCGTTTTTCAGCCAGATCAATTTTTCGCTGCCGAAAAATGGCAAAGTTCGCAGCGCGTCGATTGTCGATCTTATCCGTGTGGCAGCTTGGTCGGCGTTGTCCGCCGCGCCGTCGACTATTTCGAAGCCAAAGTCGCCCGCGTCTGCAGGTTTTAATTTCTCGGCCAGTTCCGCCGCGGTCTGTTTTACCTCGACGTCATCCGAACCGACGACGGCGTAGATTTTTGCGGCGGCAGTTTTTGCTTTTGTTTTTGGCATCCGTGACATTTTCTCGCATGCTCAACGAAGATCGACAAGGTGGATCGTCCGCTCCGTCGGGCGATGTTAAAATAAATCCGGCCGAAGGCCGCTTGAATAGCATCGAGCAAGGGACTGCTCGATCCACCCTCTAATTATTTGCTTGTTGTAAAGAAGTTCCGAAATCTTTGGAGGCGTACTCGCGAAATTTTTCCTCCAGCGCCGCAATGTTTGCGAATCTTCCGGAATAAAGTCGCGGGAGAACTGTTTCGAGCGGTTGGTGCCGGGCGAGCGCATCGAGCAAGCTTAAAAAGCTCGGCTTGTCGGTGGCGGCCAGAAAGCGCACCAGGCGTTCCGATTCATCATAAAAAATGCGGACGCGATCGGAAGGCGGATGCGTTGTGGCGGTGAGGATACTGAGGGGAATCAAGTCTTGCGAGGGAATTGCTTCCGAGTGCGGCTTGGCCGCGTAACCGCGAGCGCGCTCATAACTGGCGTGCGCGTCTTTCGAAATGAATTGGGCAAAGCCTTCATCCAACCAACACGGGATACCATCCGTGTAAAAGCGATGCAGAACGAGATGAACGATCTCGTGACCCAAAAGATTGTTGCTGAACTTATACGCTGGATTTCGCTGAACGAAGAGACTGCCGGCCGAATGAATTCCGCCACTCCACGGCTCTAGTTTGCCGAAGGCTTGAAACTCCTGCCATTCTTCCGGACGCTCAAAAATATAAATGTGCGATTTGATGTCGCCGGCGGGTTGTGCGCGCTCCAGCTCTTTCGCGATGACGCGATAATGAAACTCGGCTTCGACTGAAACCGGCGTGGCAACGTAGCCGTGAACGAAATGATAAATGAAATGCTCGGTTTCGGCGTGTTTCCATTGCTCGGGATGAATTGCGAGCGCTTTCTCGCCGAGCGGATTCGGGTCGCGCTGACTCAACTGCGAAAATTCAATTTCCGGCAACGAGCTCGATTCATTGATCTGCGCGAGGGTTGAGATCGCGCCCAGGATCGACCCGCCTATGCCGAAGGCTACGGCGCGGCAACCAGAGATCGACAGCCAGCGCATGGCTGCTGATGAAGCGAATTCCGTGCGAGCTGCACCTAAACGCGCGAACGCCTGCGTCCCGAATTCCGGGTGTATTTCACTGGACGGCGTTTCGGCTCGATCTTGGTCAGCCCGGTGCCGCTTTTCACTTCCATGATTTGATCGCGCAAGAGCGCGGCCCGTTCGAACTCGAGATTCGCCGATGCGGTTTGCATTTCCTCTTCGAGTTCGCGCAACAATTCCGTGAGATCAAAATTGCCGCCGGCTTCTTGGATGACCGATGCGGCGATTTCGCGGCCGCGCAAGATCGTGTGCAAACTTTCCTGGACCGCGCGCCGGACTGTTTGCGGCGTGATCCCGTGCTTCTCGTTGTATTCCATCTGTTTCGTGCGGCGATATTCCGAGATCGAGATCAGCGCTTCCATGCTTTGCGTGATCTGGTCGGCGAAGAGCACGACCTCCCCATTGATATGGCGCGCGGCGCGGCCGGCAGTTTGGATCAACGAAGTCTGGCTGCGCAAAAAGCCTTCCTTGTCGGCGTCGAGAATGCAGACGAGCGAAACTTCGGGAAGATCGAGTCCTTCGCGGAGCAAATTGATGCCGACGAGAATATCGAAATCGGCCGCGCGCAGGCCGCGCAAGATTTCCACGCGCTCAATCGTGTCGATGTCGCTGTGGAGATAGCGCACCTTTAATCCGACGTCGCGGAGATAGTCGGCCAGATCTTCGGCGGTGCGCTTGGTCAACGTTGTGATCAGCACCCGCTCAGCTTTCTCAACACGTTGCCGGCAAAGCTCGATCGTATCGTCGATCTGGTTCTTGAGCGGTTTGATTGTGATTTTTGGGTCGAGAAGTCCGGTCGGACGAATGATTTGTTCGACAACCAGCGGCGCTCCGGGCTCGCGAACGTCGAATTTCTCGGCCGGCTCGTCTGTGCGTGAAATATGCACCTGAGATTGCTGGAGCGGCGCTCTCCGAGCGCCGTTTGCCCTGGATCGACGATCTGAGACCGCCGCCACAGTTTCACCCGGTAATACGAACGGAACCGGCTCGTCTTCGCCGATGCGCTGGCGCCGATGCGGGACGTAGCCTTTATTTCCAACAACGCTGTTTTGGATTTCGAACTCAGCCGGTGTCGCGCTCACGTAAACGAGCTGGTTCGTAAGTTTCATGAACTCATCGAAATTCAGAGGCCGATTATCGAGCGCGCTCGGCAAACGGAAACCATAATTAACCAGCACGGTCTTGCGCGAACGATCACCTTCATACATCCCGCCAATTTGCGGAATGGTCGCGTGCGATTCGTCGATCACGACCAGGAAATCTTTCGGGAAAAAGTCGACGATCGTGTACGGCTTCGAACCCGGAGGCCGGCCGGAGAGATGTCGCGAATAATTTTCGATCCCGTTGCAGAAACCCATCTCCTGCAACATCTCGAGATCGTATTCGGTGCGGATGCGGAGTCGTTGCGCTTCGAGCAATTTGTTTTGCGATTCCAGGACTTTGATTCGGTCTTCCAGCTCGGCCCGGATCGTTTGCAACGCGCGATTCAATTTGTCGGCCGGCGTCACGAATTGTTTCGCTGGAAAAAATGTGATCACACTGAGCGATTCGTGGGCGTGACCGGTCAACGGATCGAAGCGGGTGATGGCATCGATTTCGTCGCCAAAAAATTCCAGGCGAACTGCCTCTTCGTCCGCCGTGGCGGGATAGACTTCGACCACGTCGCCGCGGACTCGAAATTTGCCGCGCGAGAAACTGATATCGTTGCGTTCGTAGAGCATATCGACCAGCCGACTGAGCACTGCTTCGCGCGAAGTATGGAGGCCGCGTTTTACCGTCAGCAGCATTCGCTCGTAATCTTCCGGCGACGTGACGCCGTAGATGCAGGAAACGCTCGCGACCACGATCGTGTCGCGCCGTGTGAGCAGTGCACTCGTGGCCGACAGGCGCAACCGCTCGATCTCTTCGTTAATCGATGAGTCCTTCTCGATGTAGGTGTCGGTCCGCGGGATGTATGCTTCCGGTTGGTAGTAATCGAAGTAGCTGACGAAATATTCGACTGCGTTTTTGGGGAAGAATTGCTTGAACTCCGAATAAAGCTGGGCCGCCAGGGTTTTGTTGTGCGAAATCACCAGGGTCGGCCGGTTTAACTCGCGAATGACGTTGGCGATAGTGAATGTTTTGCCCGAGCCAGTAACGCCGAGCAGGGTCTGGTGCCGATTGCCCGCTTCGACCGACTTGATCAGCTTGGCGATGGCCTGCCCCTGGTCGCCACGAGGTTTATAGTCGGATTCGAGCTGAAACGGCATCGGGCAATTTAGCATGCAAGAGACGTTGCGCTTGTGAAAGGCGGTTCCGAAAGTTAATTCAGCGAAACAGGGTGAATCTGCCGAAATTCTTTGCCGAGCTGAAGCGCCGCCACGTCTATCGCGCGGCCGTCGCTTATGGGATGGCGGCATGGCTCTTGACCCAGGTCGCGACTCAAGTCTTTCCGTTCTTCGACATTCCGAACTCGGCAGTGCGCTTTGTCATCGTCGTGCTGGTCATTGGGTTCCCAATCGCAATGCTGCTGGCGTGGCTCTACGAATTCACAGGCGCAGGATTTGTTCGGGACGAAGATGTCGATCCAGGTGTCCGAAAAAGCGCGGGGCGTCTCCTCGATTTTACAATTATCGGTGTTCTTCTGCTGCTAATTGGAGTGCTGCTTTATGGCCGGCTTCCGTTCCGGAGCTCGAGCGGTGAGCCCATACCCGAAAAAAGTATCGCGGTGCTGCCGTTCGCGAATTTCAGCGACGACAAGCAGAACGCATTTTTCGCCGACGGCATCCAGGACGACATTCTGACGAGTCTGGCTAAGATCGCCGACTTGCGCGTGATCAGCCGTTCGTCGGTGATGCAATTTCGCGATCCGGTGGCGCACAATCTGCGCGAAATTGGCCGGCTCCTCGGAGTGGCCAACGTATTGGAAGGAAGCGTGCGGCGGGAAGGCGATCGGGTGGTGGTGAATGTGCAGTTGGTCGACGCCCTGAAAGATCGGCATCTCTGGGCCAATCGCTACGAACGGACGCTGGCAGACTCGTTAGGCCTGCAAGGCGAACTCGCGTCAGAGATCGCAGAGGCGTTGCGAGTGACGTTGAGCCCTAACGAAAAAGCGCGGATCGCAACCAAACCGACCGAAAATACCGATGCTTACCTGGTTTATCTCCAGGCGAACCAGATTGAACGCAATCCGGACACGTTGCTTGAAGATTACAAAAAGGCAGAGCAGCTCTACCAGACCGCGATCGGGCTCGACCCAAAGTTCGCCCTCGCCCATGCGCGACTCGCTTCCACGCGTGCGGCGATTTTTCATTATTATGAGCCGCTTGATGCCTGGAAGACGAAAGCCCGCGTCGAAGCCGATGTTGCCCTTCAGTTGCAACCGAATCTGGCCGAGGCGCATCTCGCTCTCGGTCAATGCATTTACTGGATCGACCGGGATTACAATCGCGCGCTGGCCGAGTTCGATACCGCGTTGCGACTGTCGCCGAACAACAGCGAGACCGCAGTATTGATTGCCGCGATCAAGCGGCGTCAGGGAAAATGGCAGGAGTGTCTCGAAAGCTACGAGAGGATCAGCAAACTCGATCCGCAAAATCCAAACGTCGTTCGAACGCTGTTGTTCACGAATACCGCGTTGCGGCGCTGGCCGGAAGCCGCGCGTCTGGTCGAGCGAATGCGCTCGCTCGCGCCGGCTTCGCTCGTGGCCAAGGCCCAGAGCGGTTACGTCGATTTTTGGTGGAAAGGCGACACCCGTTTATTGAAGTCGCTGATCGCGGAAATCCCGGCGAATGTCGATCCGGACGGCGTGGTGACGACCTGCCGATGGGATGTCGCGATGATCGAGCGCGATTACGCGACCGCGAAGCGGGTGATCGACGCATCGTCGCTCAATGAATTTTCCTACACCAACGCCGGCACCACCCCGAAAGATTTTTTTTACGGGTGCATCGCGCTCGCACAAGGCGACGTGGATGGTGCCCGAAATTTTTTTGAGACTGCGCGTGCTCGTTACGAGGCGGCGGTCTTGGAATCACCTGACAGCGCGGAGCGGCACGCGAATCTTGGATTGACCTACGCTTTGGTGGGCCGGAGAGAGGACGCGATTCGCGAGGGCCGGCGGGCGGTCGAGCTCAAACCTGAATCTCTCGACGCGGTCGATGGCGTATTGATGAATTGCTATCTCGCCCTGATTTACGCGCGCTGCGGCGAAAATGATCTGGCCATCCCGTTGCTCGAGCGTTTGCTGAAAACACCCGGCGCAGTCGACAGCGCGGATTACAGTGTCACGGTGAACGATCTGAAATTTCGCTGGGAATGGGACCCGATTCGCAACGACCCGCGGTTTCAGCAATTAATCGGGCATTCGTCGCCGTGAACCTGAAGAAATTCTTCGCCGAGCTGAAGCGCAGAAAGGTCTACACCGTTGCCATCGCCTACGTTGTTGGTGGCTGGGCACTCGCCCAGGGCATCTCGCAGTTGTTGCCGGTCTTCGATATTCCGATCTGGGTCGTTCGGCTTGTTGTTCTCCTGATCGTGCTCGGGTTTCCGGTCGCGCTCGTACTCTCCTGGTTTTTCGATTTCACTCGCTACGGGATCGTGCGCACGCCTGACATGGAGGATAAGATCGACATCGGACCGGCTGTCTCTTCAAGCGAACCGTCGATTGCGGTCCTCCCGTTCACAGATTTGAGTCCCGGCGAAGAGCGCGATTATTTCGGCGAGGGAATCGCGGAAGAAATTCAGACAGCGCTGGCGAAAATTGACGGATTGCGCGTGGCCGCGCGCCGTTCTTCGTTTTGGTTCAAAGACAAAAAAGCGGACCTGAAGGAAATTGCAGACAAGTTGAATGTGGACCACGTGCTCGAAGGCAGTGTGCGTCGTGAAGGGAATCGCGTCCGCATCAGCGCCGAGCTGACGGATTGCTGCAATGGCTTCACGCTTTGGTCGGAAACATTCGATCGCGAGATGCAGGGAATCTTTGCGCTTCAGGACGAGATTACACGGGCCATTGTCGATGCGCTGAAATTGAAGCTGGATATCTCCGCGCCTTTGTCGTCGCGACTCGTACGGAGCACCGCTGCCTACGACGTTTATCTACACGGCTTGTTTTATTCCGACAGGACGACCGAAGAAGATCTGCGCAAAAGCCTGGAATATTTCGAACGCGCTCTCGAAAAAGATCCGCAATTCGGTCGGGCCTGGACCGGGATGGCAAAGGCGTGGTTGTGGTTGGCGGATGCTTACGTCGCACCCCGCCAAGCTTATTCAAAAGTGCGCGAGGCCGCGATCAATGCCCTCAAGATCGACAATGACGATGCGGAGGCACATGTCTATCTGGCAGAAACAAAGCGCATTCTGGATTGGGACATGGACGGAGCCGCCCGTGAATTTCGCCGCGCGGTCGAGCTCGATCCGAAGTCGACGTCTTCGAATTATTTTTCGGCCGCGTTTTGGGCTGCCCGCGGCGAGCGCGACGAAGCGCTAATCTATTTGGAGCGCACGTCCACCATCGATCCGGCGTCGCTCTGGGTGAACAATTCCGCTTGTGAGCTGTACCGTTACTTCGGTTTATACGATAAAGCGATGGCGGCTGGCGAACGAGCGTTGCAACTCGACCCCGCATTTGTCTATGGCGAGCCTTTGCTGGCCGCGCTTTATCGCGAGATGGGACGTTTCGACGAAGCGATCGCGCTTTACGAAAAGGCACAGAACATCAGCGGTCGACCGGCGTTCGGTTTGGCTATTACTTACGCGCGAATGAATCGGCCCGATCAAGCGCGCGAAATTCTTGCCAAAACTATTGCGAGTCGCAGGAGTTATACGCCTGGCGACGCGGTTGCTCATGTTTACGTGGCCCTCGGCGCGCACGAGGCCGCGATTCGCGAGCTCGAACGCGCGTGCGACGAACGATCCTCATCGCTTCATTTCATCGGTATCGCGCCCGAATTCGCGCCGCTTCGTCCGGACAAACGGTTTGTCGATATTGTGCGCCGAATCGGATTGGATCCGGAAAAAGTCTTCGCCGCGGGCGCAGCGCCCTGATTACTGCACAATCACACCCTGGCGGGCCGGATGATCACTTAATTCGTTGTGGGCCGTATACATTCCGAGCGCGAGGGCTGCGATCAAACCGAAATACAGGATCGACATCGTCCAGCGTTGGGTCGGTGTGACTTCAAAATAACGTTGCTCTTCCTCGGTTCGTTTCCGGAATAGCGAAAAAACGCGCGGCAACGACGCGATCACGATCAGCCACACGATAAAGTTCGGAAATTTCCAACCGAACCAAAGGAGCATGGCAAAGCCAGGTAACCACAGCCAGCGCGACAGCGCCGTTACAATTCGGCCGCCGTCAAGAAAGCCGACCGGCATTAGGTTGAACAGATTTAAGAAATAGCCGACCGAGGCGAGAACAATCAAAAACGGAATGTTGAAGATTTCACCTAACGAATTGCAAGCGAGCGCGCCGAGGGACCCTAACAGAGGTCCACCAATACCTACGCAGGCTTCCATCCAGGCGTTGCGCGGCTGATCCTTTAATAGAATGAATGCGCCCATGAACGGAATGAATACGGGAGCGCTCACAGGAAGCCCGAACTTCTTTGCAACGATCAAGTGGCCGCATTCGTGCACGAACATCAAAAGCACAAACCCAACGGCGAATTTCCAGCCGTAGAAAAGTGCGTAGGCCCAAATCGAAATGAGCATCGTGCCGCCGGACTTGAGCAGAAGGGGCAGAAACTTGAGGGCGGGGAGAATGAAAAATTTCAGCTTCGCAAAAAACTTTGCGATTACGACGCCGACGACTGCGACCGGCCCGAGCGTTTTCTTCAGGCGGCTCCACCAATTATCACGCGATGGGTCGTGCACTTCGAGAACTGTGCTTTGAGGTGGGCCGTTCATTTACTAAGCTCGGTCGACTTTGCCCTCACCTCAATCCTCTCTCTGAGGGATAGGAAGCCCCTGAGGATTGGACGCGCGACATGTCAGATAGAAGGATTGCGCAGTTCGTTGAATGCTGCGCCCAAATGAGCGAGCACGTCACTGGCCAGGAGCGATTCTTCGCTTGCGCCGTTTTGAAAGATCGACATCTCGGCGGCGCGGCCGCAGGTCCAGGCTCCGACCCGACCCGAGTCGTAGATCGACAATTCGCGTCCGGCCAAACCGGCGCACACGCCGGTCAAGACGTCGCCCATTCCGCCGCTGGCCATTCCCGGATTGCCGGTGGTGTTGTAACTGATCGGTTTCCCGCGCTCGCAGACAATGGTGCGACTTCCTTTGAGCAGCAGCGTGATCGGAAATTGATCGCAAAAATTTCGTGCAATTCCGGCACGCGCCATTTTGCCGACATCCATCAATCGTTTCATCTCCCCCGGATGAGGCGTAAGCAGCCGGGCACCGCGACAACTGCGCAGGATGTCGATTTTATCGGCAACAATGTTCAATCCATCCGCGTCCACGATCATCGGTTGTGGCGCGTTCTCGATTAAATTTAGAATCTCGGAGGCGCGTGCTTTTCCCAAACCGGGGCCTAGCGCCCAAACGTCGATTTCCTTTTCGTCGAGGAGATCGCGATATCTGCGAACCGGTTTCACCATCGCTTCCACCGGCGCAGCGCTGGCGACGACCTCGTAGATTTCCTCAGGGACAAAAACCTCTACCAAGCCGGCGCCGGCGCGGAGCGCGCCTTCGGCCGTCATTAACGCTGCACCGACGAAACCTTTCGAGCCGGCAACCACTCCGATGCGGCCGAATTCGTTCTTATAGGCACTGAACTTTCGCCGAGGAAGAAGCGGGCTTAACGAATACGGGCTGGCGGCCAGCCCGTTTGGCGCGCCGGCCTCCGGCCAAAGACCGGGAAGTGGAACAATTTGAATGCGCCCGACAAGATTGATCGCTGAATCGACAATCAGGCCGTGTTTAGCAAAACCAATTGTGACAGTGAAATCGGCAACGACCGAATCTTCCGGATCGTTCTCGCCTGAATCAGCGTCGAGTCCGGTTGGTAGGTCGACGGCGAAGACGAAGGCATTTTCTTCCCGCCGGAGGCGATTGATCTCGCGGGCGGCCGTCCGGAGCGGTTCCCGCAAAAATGATTTCGCGCCGGTGCCGAGTAAACCATCCAGAATGATGAGGTGCGTTCCGCGTTCGATTGTGCCGGCCGACTTGGTCGCGGCGTCGCGCAGCGTTTTCAGTTTTTTTTGAGTGAGATCGCTGCAATTCTCCTCTGCGAACGGCAATCGGACATCGATCTTCCAGCCAATGCGTTGCAGCTGTTCGGCCGCGACTAGGGCGTCTCCGCCATTGTGGCCTTTGCCGGCGAAGACGAGGCATCTCGCAGGCTTTGGAAAAAATTGCCGGACGGCGCGGGCAACTCCCGCCCCGGCTTGATCCATCAAGGTTTCAATAGTCACGCCGCGCGCGACCGCGGATTCCTCCGCAGCGCGCATTTGCGCCGAGTTCAACACGGGCGATTCCAACTAATCCTCCGTTTGGGCGGCGGCCGATTTCCTTTTTGTCGTCTTTTTCTCCGAATCTGAATCGGAAGAATGCTTGCGCTTCGACGATGTCGATCGAGACGAACTCTTGGAGCTTCTTTTACCGCGCTTGGAACGCGAAAGGTCCGGATCGCGATAATGGGTCTGATCGATGAACGGCTGGAGCGGGACTCCCGTATTGTTGGCCGCGAGCCGGTTCGCCGCCGACGTGCTGGCTACAAGCGAACGTTCACGAACGCCGCGCCCAATTTCTTCCGCGAGTTTCTGTCGATAGTCCGCGCTCTGTGCGTAATTCGCTTCGGTCGCGTTGGTCAGGAAACCGCATTCCACTAGCACCGACGGGATGGTCGTTTTTCGCAAGACGTAGAAGCCGCGGCGTCGGACGCCCCGATTCGAGCTGGGTGCGCCGCCGGCCACGTAATAATGAATCGCGGAAGCGAGCGGCAGACTTTGCGAGCTGTAAAAGTAAGTTTCGATGCCGCTCGCGCTCCGGCGACGCGCGGCATTGAAGTGGATACAAACGAAGATCGCGTTCCGATAGGAATTGGCGATCGCGACGCGCGTCCCCAAGGGCACGAAGACATCGCTGTCTCTGGTCATCACGACTCGATACCCATAGGCAGTGAGCACGGATTCGAGCCGCTGGGCGACGTCCAAAGTCATGGTTTTTTCTGCGACGCGCTGACCGGGAATTCCGCCGCGATCGAATCCGCCATGGCCAGCGTCGATCACCACCACGGTGGAAGGACGGTCAGCTTCGGAGACGGCCACTGCCCTTCGTTGCGCTACGGGAGTGGGAGTTGCTCGCGGCGCGACCGCTCGTTTTTCTCGCGAGGAGAGAGAGCTCGGAGCAGGTAGACCGTAAACGGCCGTGGCGACGAACGGGGCGGCGACGAGCAAACTCCAAAAATATTTTCGCATTCGTTAATCGTCCTTCGGTGCGTTGGGCGGTCGCGCTGAAAGTTTTGGAGCGGTGTCGCGCGTCCCTTGCGTAACCGGTGTGTCCATCATGCCGCCGGAGATTTTTACCACGCCATCTTCAGAATGCACAAGCCGGGGCCTGGTCCCGGTCTCGGCGAAACTGGCGCGCGAAAGAAGCTCGCCATTCAAACCGACGCGAGCGTACGACCAATTGCGCGGAGCGGCACAATAAAGAACATGGAGTTGATTGGACCGATCGAATTCCGCCTGCGGTTGATCGAACGCGATGACTTGGCCTAACGAGTAAGTCGCGTAAACGATCCCGCTATCTTTGTCTTCAACCCGCACATAAAGCGAAGTGTGATCGGGAAAACGATTGGTCATGAGCGAATACGTCCGCACGTTTCCGGAAGCGCTCTCGCCCTCGGGCACCCCTACCGTTTTCTGCCAAATCGGCCGGGCATCGGTGACTTCGAAAACTTTGGTTTGGGAATAAAAGAATTTGTTGAGATCGCCAAAATAGACATGAGCGCGAACCCGGTATGTCCCAAAATCGTGGACGGCAAACAGCGGACTCAGATTAATTTTTCGAGTAACACGTTTGCCGGCGGCAATGTTGAGCGGTTCGGTCCCCGCATTGGAGATCGGAGCGATGGAGCGGCCTTCATTGCCGGTCACTTCAAAACCAAACCACGATTGACCATCGGCATCGCGAAGATCGACATCCCGCCCGGCGAGATTCGTGATCACGAGGTTGGCGACGACTGGCTCGTAGGCGATGTATTGCAGCCGCGGGAATTTCAGCTCGACCTGGATTTGGGCGAAGGCGGGGACCGCTGCGAAGCAAAGACAAACCAGCGTCCAACGCAACTTCATCAAAACGTAAACTACCGCAAACCCGCGTGGTTGCATAGAAAAGTGGCTAGGCAGATCGGCGCTGCGATTTGATCGCGGTTTCTTGCTGCCGGCTTGCAATCGCATCGATCAGAATCTCCTGCCAAGCGAGAGAGATCGTCTCGAGCGGCGGCCGGACACTGCGTTCGTAGGCGAATTCGACAAATTCCCAACTCACCATCTCGAGCAGTGCGTCGCTTCCGCGGGCAGCGGTTGTTTCGGCATGGACGATTCTTCCGTTCCGAAGAAATGCGAGTCCGCTCTTGGTTTCTTTGACCAATTGGAGCGCGCCACTGCGCCGGCTCAGACAACACATCTGCAAAACATCCGCGATGTGAAAAAGATCGGGTGCATGGGGCGGCGTGTTCTCAGCGCGCTCGATCGCCGCCAGCAGATCGTCACCCTCGATTGGTTCCGGGAAGACTTTGGTGTCTGCAATTTCAAGTCGTTGTTCGGTCGCGGGATAATTTGGAAAAAACAAAACCTGAAGCGCCGGAAAAATTTCGCTGAGCGACGAACCGAGCGCGAGCCCATCGATCCCCTCGGCTTCGAGTTGGGTCAGGAGAAGATTACATTGGTGATGACGCCGCGCCCAATTCAGCGCCGCGACATCGCTGCCGACGAGCTCACACTGGTGCCGCGTGTAACTGTTCACCATTTGCACCAGCGCTTCCCCCATCTCAGAGTCGCGGTGCACGATGAGCAATTGCATTACTGCGGCGGAGCGGTGTTGGGCGCGGGGAAAATAGTTAAGAGTTTGGTCGGTTCGGCGCGTTTGTCTTGGAGCTGATCATTATAATAAACGCGCACGATGTAACCAAGATATTTGCGCGAGCCGGCGTCGGAAGGCGGGCTCGTTTTCACCGGCTTACCTTTCTTGGCCGGATTAATTGCCGCCGCGGCCGCTGCCAGGTCGGACTCCGCCGATTTGGCCTTTAACTTGGGACGAATGTACGTCACCGCCAGGGTTTCGCTGTTGCTATCGGCCCAATCGTGATTTGGAGTGAGCCATTCGTAGCTGACGTCGGCGTCGGTCAGTTTGATCTCGTTGTCTCCCACGGTGTCGTAAAAGAAAACCTGGATCTTCACTTTGGTGTGGTCGATCACTGCATTCGGGCGCTTCTTGACCGCGATCCGCAACATCAGATTGGTTTCCGAATCCGGGTCGGGCGTTTCCGATGCAGTCACTTCGCTAATACCGAGCGTCGATCCCGCAGGAATTCCTTCCGCGGTGGTGCGAACACTCGAGGCATCAAGCGCGCTGGCCGGCTTTCCCGCATCAAGCGCTGAGCCGGTAGTCGGACCCGGAGCTGCTGGGACGCCGGTTTTTAATTTCATGTCCGCCAATTCGTAGAGCGGTCCGGCGGACGGACCGATTTCCTGCACTCTGCGCCAAGTGTCGGCGGATCGGTCGAAATTCTGGATCGATTCGTAAATCATCGCCATCTCCGCCAGGACCTCGGGGTTTTTCGGATCGCGTTGCGCGGCGTCGTTTAAGCGAGCGAGCGCGCTCACCGTGTCGCCGCTTTCCCGGGCCGCTTCGGCTTGCTTCCGCAATCGGTCCGCCACTGAGATTGTCGATGTTGCCGGCGTGAGCGCCGCGGTCGGAGACGCGACCGCCAATGCAACCGGCGGCGCGGAAGGCGCGACGGAAGGGAGCGCCGCCGGGACCACGCGCGGAGCGGCGACGGCCGGCTGCGCCGGACGCGTGCGGCCGATGTAATGAACGCTGGCCGCAAAAAATTCGACGACCGCAAAAAGAACGACCAGGATAAGCCCGACCTGAAAGCTCTTGTCGGACCGCGACACGGAAACAAAGGAGAGAGAGGGCATGGACAGTTGATTCCTGTAAGCGGAGTAGCCGCTCTGTCAAATCAACCCTAGCGCGAGATGTCGGTCTGGCTTAGCAGTTGAAAACCTTCGCCAGTCAAAACCGAGATGGCGCAATCGTTATCGTCCACGTGGAGAGCGAGCGCGGCCTGGCCGCGGGGCCGCATAAGGAGGGGATAAGTGAAATGGACGTTCACTTCCGCCATGAAAAGCGCCGCCAGGAGTTTGGCCAAATCGGTGGCAACCTCGCGCATTTCGACTACCAAGACCTCGCACATTCCGAAAGCGATGTTGTTTTGCCGGAACAATTTTTCCACACCCGCCGGATCGCTCACAACTACGCGGGCAATCGCGGAGTCGGTCGATTCGGAAACGCTCATGGCGACGACGTCACAGCTATGTGCGTTCAGTAATTTCACGACATCGAGCATGGCGCCGACTTTGTTCGCCAGAAAAACGGAGAACTGTTTGACCAGTGGCCCGTCACGTTTGGAAGTCGTTTTGGGTAAATCGAGTGGCATTTAAGAAAATCTATCTGTAGGGGAAGCAGTCTGCTTCCGTCCGAGCCGGACTGGCACTTGGGACGCTAACAGCGTCCCCTACAGGGCTTGTCCCACCGCCGAGTATCACATCGGCAATCTTCCATTGGCAAACCAATATTGGGGACGCGGTTGGTTAAAGCGTTACATCGCTGCAAAGGGAAACTAAAACAGGCACTTGGCACGAGGCCTCTCCACCATAATCATTCCAACAGCATGGAGCCGGAAAACGAATTGATCGCGCAACGCCGGGAGAAACTCGATGCGCTTCGTGCCCGGGGGGTGGAACCTTTTGGTCGCGCTTTCGAAACATCGGGCTCAATCGCGGAAGTCCGGCACGCATTCAAGGAAGGGGAATCGCTTCGCGCCGGCGGCCGAATCACCGCACACCGCGACATGGGCAAGAGTCACTTTGTCGATCTTCGAGATGCGACCGGCCGCATCCAGGCTTACTTCCACGAGAAAGAAATTGGCGCGGCCGCGATGGAAATTTTTAATCTGCTCGATCTCGGCGATTTCATCGGCGTTGAAGGCGTCTGTTTTTTGACCAAAACCGGTGAGCCGACGTTGAAAGTGCGCAAATTCGAAGTTCTGGCCAAGTCGCTCCGGCCGCCTCCGGAAAAATGGCACGGCCTGCAGGACGTCGAAGCACGCTATCGGCAGCGCTATGTCGATCTGGTCGCGAACGAGCAATCGCGGGAGACATTCCAAAAACGGATCGCGATCGTGCGCGAAATTCGCCGATTCCTGGAAGATCGCGGTTTCGCGGAAGTGGAGACGCCAATTTTACAAACGGTCGCCGGCGGCGCAACGGCGGCGCCGTTCAGCACGCACCACAAAGCGCTCGGGCTCGATCTTTATCTGCGGATCGCGCCGGAGCTTTACTTGAAACGTCTTTTGGTTGGGGGGTTCACCAAAGTGTTCGAACTGAACCGGAATTTTCGGAACGAAGGCATTTCACGGAAGCACAATCCGGAATTCACCATGCTCGAAGTTTACCGGGCCTACGCCGATTTCGAAAAAATGGCGGACTTGATCGAAGAACTAATTTGTAATGCGGCCGAAAAGATTTGCGGCTCGCTCGAAATCGAGCATCGCGGCGTGGACGGAAAGGTGGTGCGCACGATCAACTTGAAGCGACCGTGGCGTCGCGCGCGTTATGTCGATCTTGTCCGCGAAGTGGCGGGCAAAGATTGGTTCAACATTTCCAGCGAGCAACGGCGCGCCCGTGCCAGCGGCGAGTTAAAGCTCGAAATCCTGCCGCAGCTGGCCGATTTCGAGGTAACGCAGCACGTTTTCGAAAAGTTGGTCGAAGAAAAAACATTCGATCCTCTGTTCGTCACCCATTGTCCGAAGGAGTTGGTGCCGTTGGCGAAGCAGAATGCGGCCGATTCGTCGCTGGTTGATGTTTACGAACTGATCATTAACGGGGTGGAAATGTCTCCTGGTTACACCGAGCTCAATGATCCCGACGTGCAGCGACAGCGGTTACTGGAACAGGCGGGCGAAGAGACGCAAAAAATCGACGAGGATTTTCTACTGGCGCTCGAACACGGAATGCCGCCGGCGGGAGGATTTGGACTTGGGATCGACCGTTTGGCGATGTTGTTTACCGGCGCTGAATCTATCCGCGATGTGATCTTGTTTCCGCTTTTGAAACCGAAGCGCGACTAAGGCCGGTTTTTAGCGGGCGACGAAGCTATTCCTTTGACCTGCTTGCTTCCTTCGCGGTTGGTGATGCAGTCGGCGAAGGAGTAGGCGAGGGGGTGGAATCCGATTTGGCTTTCTTGGATTCGTCGCTCTGAACAGGCGTGAAGGTTAGTCGCTTTGTCTTGAAACGCGGATCGACCTCATCTGCTGCGTCGGCTTCATTTGCCTTTTCGCCAAGGCTTTCGATCGAAGATAAGCCGGAATGGAGAAGGCTGCCTTGAAACTTCGGGTCGGTCCCGCTGCTCGACAGCTTTTTCAGCGAATCCACTTCCTGAACTTTTTCCTTGGGTCGCGTCTTGAAGTGCAAGGGTCCTTCATCCCGCATCATGGGATTCTCCGTTTCAGACGTTTTGCCGCGATACAGTGTGTCGTCGCTTTCGTCAGTGTTACTTTCGTTGGGGGTGGCAGCGGACGTTGCGCTGCTCGATCCCGTCCCGCTGGAGTAAGCGCCGGTGGCGGGCGGTGTGATTCCACTGGTTGAATGATCCGAAGTCGACGGCTGTGTGGTTACTCCACCAGGGGCGCCACTCACTGGGGCCGGATCCGCGAATGCGTATGACATTATCCCAATCGCGAGGGCGAAGGTCGAAACGGCGATTGGCAATTTCATGAGGGGAGAGCAATTACAACGGCACAACGTCAAAATCAACGGATTTTACCCGCCTTGGCTGCGGTAAATTTTTCTAAACTGAAGACAAAAGACTGTCCTTAGGGCGTCGCTGTTGCTGTCGCACTCGCCGTCGCGCTGGCGGAGGCTGAGGCTGAGGCAGAGGGTGATGCCGAAGCAGTCGCGCTCGGAGAAGGGGAGCGATGAGGATTGTGCTTTCCTTTTTCCCAGCCCAAATGTTTTCCCGGCGGCGTGCCGGATGGGGGTTGTCCCGGCGTGCTGTGAGCAGACGGGCTTTCGCTCGCCTTAAGACCGATGTCCATCAGGCTCGCCTTAAATGTTTTATCGGTTGCAGCGCCCTCGCTGCTTTCAGAGGATTCTTTCTCGCGCGGGTCTCGATCACCGGTCTCGATTATCTTTTCGCCGCGATCAAGCGCGTTTGAATTCTGATGCGAACTTCCGTTGGAAGATCCGTCCTCCGCGGTTTCGCGTCCCCAGGCGCTACCGCTTTTGCCAGGGTTGTCTTGTGAATTGAATTTTGTGCCGTCGCTGGCGGACTGTCCCTGTTGGCCGGGATTATTATCCTGATTGAATCCGGGTCCGCTCGAGCTGCCGCGGCCATGATCGCCGGATTGTCCCGGCCCGGCTACGACATAGGAAATGAGGCCGATGCTGCAGATGAATGCGAGAAATGTGCGAAAGCTGGATAGCTTCATAAGCTTGCCATTTCAGAACAGAAATCGGCCTAAAATTCAACCCATTTTACAGAGAGATCGCATCCTAATCGGCAGTCGGTTTAAGTCCGACGCGCGCTGTGGCTGAAAGAAGACCCGCACAAGATCGACATCTGCGCCGCGAGATTTCAGGCGTTACGATGCTAAGGTTCTCAACAAAATATTGAGAGCGCCGATCAACCCGACTCCAAGGGAGAAGCTTTTCAGGACTAAGCCTTTACCGTGTTTCAACATTTCCCCGAGAACGGCGTGTGCGGCGAGATACAAAAATCCGCCGCCAACATGCGCCATGAACAAAGCCAGCCAAAACGAGGATGTGTTCGCCAAAAAGAAAAAACCGATCATTCCCCCGAGTAGCGTTGTCGCCTCAACCGCCGCGACCCAACCGAGTGCGCGCGCTCTTTGGAATCCGGCGCCGATTAAGAGGCTGCCCAACGCGAGGCCTTCCGGAATTTTGTGAATGCAAAGAGCGGAGAAGAGCGACCACTGACCGGCTGTGGTCGATTGTGCTTCCTGTCCAATTCCGAGCGCCAACCCGTCGGTTGTACTGTGGATTGCCAGTGCGACAATCAGCGCCGAAGCGATCTCGCTAAAATGTTTTGTCGCGTCAGCGTCAAAATGGCTGGCCGCGCAAGCGGGACAAACGTGATGAACATACTTGCTGAGGAAGAAAAAAAGCGCGTAGCCGGTCGCAGCCGCCAATGCCACCGCCCACCACGGGCAATCGTTTAAGCTTTCCGGTAAAATCGCAAAGAGGGTCACGCCGAGAAGTGTGCCGGCGGCGAAACTGATCAATGCGCAAAGCGGCCTGTGAGTTAAACGCAATAAGGTGCTGATCGATCCGCCGATAAGCGCGAATACATAAGCAGCCACGACCTGCCAGAAGGTGATTTGCCCGTTCAAGAGCTTGTCACCGTTTCGTGGTCTTCGCGGCAGTGCTGCGTCTCGATCGTGACGTGCACCAGTTCGTCGTGTTCGCGGAAAAGCGCTCGATAATAATCCGACGGCCGCGGCTCGTGGGCGACGATCGAAACAATGGCGGCAAATTTTCCGGCGCCCACCTGCCAGACGTGGAGATCGGTCACAATTGAATCGCCGTCGCTTTCTACCGCGCGCCGTATCTCGTCAGGCAAATCCGAGGAAAGCGGCGTCCGATCGAGCAAGATGCCGCTCGTGTCTCGCAACAATTGGTAAGCCCATGAAAAAACAACGCCGCTTCCGACCAAACCCACGACTGGATCGAGCCAGCCCCAACCGAAAAACTTGCCGGAAGTTAGTGCGATAATCGCCAGCAACGTTGTGAACGCGTCGGCCAGCACGTGCAAGTAAGCTGCCTGCAAATTCAAATCGCGTTGATGCGAATGATGTCGATCCTGTCCGCCGTGGTCGTGCCCTGAATCGTGGTGAGCGTCTTTGAGAATGAGAGCGCAGACGACATTCACCGTCAGCGCGACGAAGGCAATACCAATCGCCTCATTAAAATGAATCGACAAAGGAACAAAGAGGCGGTGGACGGATTCGCCGGCCATCAACAGCGCAACGACTGAGAGCACAACCGCGCTGGCGAATCCTCCGAGGACGCCGATTTTGCCTGTTCCAAAGCTGTATCGCTCGCTCGATGAATGTCGGCGCATGAAATAATAGGCGATCGCCGTGATCAGAAACGCAGTCACATGCGTGCTCATGTGCCAGCCGTCGGCCAGCAGCGCCATGGAGTGAGAAAGAACGCCGGCCGTAATCTCGACGACCATCATCACGCCGGTGATGGCAATCACGATATGGGTACGGCGTTCGCCTTTTGTGAAGTCGCTCACGAAATCGTGCGAATGGCGGAAACGGGAATGCTCGGCCCGGTTCATCTTCCCGAAGATAGCGCGATTATCGCGACGTCAGCAAAAAAACCTCGCAATTGGCCGACGATTAATTTGGACGAAGCCGAGCGCGAATTAGTGCATAGCCGGCCACGGCGATCAGTAGCCCTCCGAAAGTGCAAACAATCGCCGCGCCGGAGGGCAAGTCCCACCAATAGGAGAGAAACAGTCCAGCGATGCCGCCGACAAGTGCGATGATCCAGCCGATGAGCAACCGGATTCCGATTCGGTGCGCAAGATTGATCCCGCAAATGGCCGGCACAATCAGGTAACTAAAAACCAGGAGCACGCCGGCGATGCGCACAAAGCTGGTCACGACCAGACCAAAGACAGCGTAAAAAAGAAAATCCCACCAGCGGACGCGCAAACCTTTTTGATAAGCACCATCGCGATCGAACGAAACGAGCAGAAAATTTCTGCGGAAAGCGAAATGAAAAATCCCAACCGCGGCGAAAAGCGCGAACCGCTCCCAAACTTCGCGCGGTGTTACCAGAAGAATATTGCCAATCAACATGTTCTTGATTTCTTCATCGCCTTCTGCGGCGCGGCTCAATAACAAAACCGCCGCCGCGGCTGCTACAACGTAAGAAATTCCGATGACCGCTTCCTGCGGAATCTGGCTCGCGCGTTTCCCCGTCACCGAAAAGATCGCCGCGCCAACCAAAGTGAAGGCGAGCGCGATCCCGAATGTGGTCCAGCTCTCAAGATCGAGATGCAACAAAACGGCCAGACAAATTCCGAGCGACGCCATCTGCGCCATCGCGATGTCGATGAAGATGATACCGCGTTGGACGACGTGAAGACCAAGATAAACCAACAACCACGGCAAAAGAACGCAGGCCACGATCGGCCACAACATTACTTCCCACATATTATTTGAGCGCAGCCGCAAGCCGCGAGACGAGCGTATCGATTAATTTCACGTAGGTGTCGGTTCCCGGAATTCCTCCGGGAAATTGCGAGAACTCCACCACTCTTGCTCCGGTCGCTCTCGCGACTTTTTCGGCAATGCGCCGATCGTGATACGGTTCGACAATTACCGCTTTCACATGCTGCGCTTTCATTTGCGCGATCACTTCGGTCAAATGCGAGGGCGAAGGGGGGATCCCAGGTTTGGGTTCGAGGAAGATGTCGATGTTAATGCCGAATCGATGCGCGAAGTACGGCCACGAATCGTGATAAGCAACGACATGCTGGTCCTTGAACGGCAACATGGCCGCGCCCCATTCTTGCAGTTTGGCGTTAATGGTCGCTTCGAACTTTTTGTAATTGCCGTCGTAAAATGCCGCGTTCGGCGGATCGAGGGCGTCGAACGATTGCGCGATGTGTTGCGCTATCGCTTTGGCAATGATCGGATCGACCGTGAAGTGCGGATTGCCAAGCGCGTGAACGTCGCCGGCAGCGCGGGTCGCGGTTGTCGGGACATTCATCAGACGAATTCCTTGCGACGCCTGGATACGTCCGGGTTTACCAACCTCGATTTTCGGATTACG
>Ga0137403_10002797_pt1 | contig 21171 bp, 16 predicted proteins | sample CZOMad2_1_16fung_FD_122057 | JGI IMG/M metagenome (GOLD analysis project Ga0137403, IMG submission 122057) | Vadose zone soil fungal communities from Angelo Coast Range Reserve, California, USA - CZOMad2_1_16fungal (Hybrid Assembly) | ecosystem: Environmental > Terrestrial > Soil > Vadose zone...
GATTATGGTCTGGTGCAGTTCGTACAAAAAGTCACAGAGATGTGCCGCGGCAAAGCCTATTTCACCACGCCCTATACCCTGGGGCAGTACCTGCTGATGGACTACATGTCGCGGAAGACCAAGACTATTCATTGAGCCACTGCGTTTTATAGAGCTTTCCTCGTTTAAGTTTTCCCATAGCGATGTCCAGAACTACCCTGAACCATGACCTTCTTCACATCCGTGCGCTACTAAGCACTTTGTGGCCAAGATGGTAATCGCTTATGTATCACACAGATTGCGGTACCGGTGTGTCGCAGTCGGTAGTGCTCACGAACTTGGCCCCTGTGCGGCTTAGGGAAGGGGCACGATAGTTGCCGTTGGGAGCAAGCAATGATCAGCAAAGCTGCATTCTTCGCCCTTCCCATTTTCATGCTGGTTCTCCTCACTTTGCCCTCTCAGGCCTCGGACGCAAACCAAGCAGGATTTGACCTTCCCCAACCCAATGGCTGCCACCCCGTAGGCACTAGAACGGTTGTATTGAGAGACCCGCACCGCAGCCGGGATCTGCTAGTCACGATGTGGTATCCGGCAGTGGAGGGTACGTCCGCACTTGCGCCCTACATGGACAAGAAGACTGCCGCTGCGCTGGCCGAAGAGTGGAAACTGCAACCAGGTTTCCAGCGCCTCGTGCACACGCACGCCAGACTGCTGGCACCCATCGCTGAGGGCGGCTTTTTTCCAGTTGTTCTTCTAGAACACGGCTCAAGTGTCGTGCCGGCCATCTACACAGTTCTGGCTGAGGGTCTGGCGAGTAGTGGTTTCATCGTGATCGCCACAAATCATCCTCCTGACTCGCTGATTTCAGTGTTCCCGGACGGACATGAACTCAAATTCACGCCCTACTGGCCCGCTGAAGCCGATCGACGAACCCAAGGCGTGGCCATTGGTAAGTTCGCGGACGAGGTCTTGGTGGCAGATGTGCGATTCGTTCTCGACCGGCTCCAAGAAATGAACTCGCGTGATCATTTTTGGCACGGCCACCTGGATTTGTCCAAAGTTGGAATCGTAGGGCACTCGATGGGTGGAACGACCGCAGCACTGGCCACCAAGGAGGAGCCGCGTATTCTAGGGGGCGTCAGCCTGGACGGTTCTACTTATCCCGGTATGAACGCCGATGTTCGCCCCATTCCAGTGCACAAGCCGTTTCTGTTTCTTGCGACCGAGGAGCACGCTTCGGGTGAGAGCCGATCTCGTGAGTACGTCGGCAGCGAATCCAATACCTACTATGTGGTGGTGACCGGGGTCGATCACATGAGTTTCACGGATGCGCACCTCGTTTCGAGCAGATTCGCTTGAGACTCGAAACCAGACTACAGTGCATATGTGCGGGCTGTGCTCACGTGCACCTTCACACGATCTCTGGTCGAGGATTTTCTGCCAAGTATTTGAAAGCTGCCATTGCCCCAGATCTCGACGTGATTGTGCGGGTAGATAAGAAGTAGCGAGCGACCAAAGCACGCGGAATTCTTCCGGAGAATTGGAACAACTGACCCAGAAGAATCTGACCGCTGGTGAGAACGAACATTTTTTGGAGATCACCCGTGAGATGATTTTAGACACCGGTCTCACCGATAACAAATTGACAACTACCTTGGAGCCTACAGCGAGCTCATATTCGATAAAAACTCCCCGTTCGCCCGCGTCTTGCTGAGCTTGTCAATGAGTAGCTCCATCGCTTCTACGGGTGACAGCGGGTTCAGCACTTTGCGCAGCACCCAGATGCGTTGCAGATCTTCTTTGGGGATCAGCAGCTCTTCTTTTCGGGTACCGGAGCGTTGAATATCGATAGCTGGGAACACGCGCTTATCGACCAGCTTACGTTCGAGGATAATCTCACTGTTACCCGTGCCCTTGAACTCTTCAAAGATCACGTCGTCCATGCGGGAGCCGGTGTCAATCAGGGCGGTGGCGATAATTGTGAGCGACCCGCCTTCTTCGATGTTTCGGGCTGATCCAAAGAACCGCTTTGGCCGCTGCAACGCGTTCGAATCCACGCCGCCGGAGAGTACCTTCCCGCTGGGCGGGACGATAGTGTTGTAGGCACGCGCCAGACGCGTAATTGAGTCGAGCAAAATCACCACATCCCGCTTGTGTTCGACCAGGCGCTTCGCCTTTTCAATCACCATTTCGGCAACTTGGACGTGACGCGCCGCTGGTTCATCGAACGTTGAGGAGATCACTTCGCCCTTCACCGAGCGCTGCATGTCTGTGACTTCTTCTGGACGCTCATCAATCAGCAGAACCATCAGCACGACTTCCGGATGGTTCGTCGTGATTGAATTCGCCACTTGTTGCAAGAGCATCGTCTTGCCGGCGCGAGGCGGCGAAACAATCAGGCCGCGCTGCCCTTTTCCGAGAGGCGTGAGCAGGTCCATCACGCGCGAGCTGACGTTGTCGCGAGTGGTCTCAAGCTTCAGCCGCTCCTGCGGATATAGCGGCGTCAAATTGTCAAAAAGAATCTTATTGCGCGCTTCATCCGGGGACTCAAAGTTGACGGCTTCGATCTTAACCAGAGCAAAATACTTTTCACCCTCATGCGGCGGACGCACCTGGCCGCTGATCGTATCGCCTGTCTTCAAATCGAACTTGCGAATCTGCGACGGCGAAACATAGATGTCGTCCGGGCCGGGCAAGTAGTTGTAGTCGGGCGAGCGGAGAAAGCCGTAACCGTCGGGCAGAATTTCCAGTACGCCCTCGGCAAAGATGTGGCCTTCTTTTTCACTCTGCGCCTGGAGAATCTTGAAGATCAGGTCCTGCTTGCGTAGTCCGCTGGCTCCGGGCAGATCCAGAGATCGGGCGATCTTGGTCAGCTCGGTAATATTTTTTTCTTTGAGTTCTGCAATGGTCATCTAGTCACCTGCGAGGAGATTTTCAAGGGGGGTATTCGCGAAAGAGAAGAAATCATCTGCGGGGCAGAGGCGGCGGGAGCCTAAGCAGCCCGCCGTTGTGCCTCGGAATAATGTTCCGGTTCGGCCAAAACTGTCTGCCGCTCCGAGCTTGCAATCCGATCCAGAACCTCGTTCATCGTTTCCTGGATTCTGGTATTGGGCTTGTGAAACTTACGGGTAGCCTTGGAAGCAAGCTGGCAAAGCATATAACGGTTCCGCAAAGTATGTAAAGCATCAAAAACACGATCAGAGCGCTTCATTTCGTCTTTCTCCTAGTCCCACAAACTATCTGAAAATAGGTTGAGCACCAGGGCGGTTCCCGGCTCAATGCGTAAGTCACTGACTCCGAATGGGTTGTACGGGAAAGCTCCGGCTATTTCTTATAGATGCTCCGCCGGGGCCGAAAGTTTCTTACTTTAAGGATAAGGTCCGGCTGCCAGCAGAGGTACTCGGGACGGCAAAACCGCCATTTCTGTGGAACCTTGTACTTTACCCAGCAAAGCGCGGAGCGGTCAAGCAAATTCTGACATCCTCTATCGACAGTCTCCGAATTCAACCACTAAGGGCACCAAGGAACACGAAGGAACCCTTTACTATTCAACCCTTTGTGCAAATTCGCGTCGTTCGTGGTTCAAGATTAGGAAACTACACTTGCGTAGTTTCCTAGACCACTTGCTCCTCGCAGGCCGCAAGCTCCCCGCCTTCACTCGTCCCATTACCTCGGCCCGAACGCAGCTCCTTTCTGCTCAACTGGCATCGCCCCAGTGTGAGTCCCCTCTTTCAGGAGGCACTCTAAAAGGGCGTATGGGTGACTTAACATTAAGCACTTAGCGAGTAGCCATCAGCCCTCAACACTTTAAGGTTGGCTATTCAAGAGTTACCCCTCTCGGATAGATGTGGTTTGTCTGAATGCTGAGCGGCTGATTGCCCAGCGCTCATTCGTACGCTAAAGCGTCAATCGGATCCTTCTGCGCGGCTTTGAATGCCGGGTACAGCGCTCCCGCGATGGCCCCTACGATGGCGATGATAGTCGCGCGAATTAGCCAGTCACTGGTAATCACCACGGTCAGCAGCGGCAGCTTGTGGCGGATGGCCAACCGTCCCGCCGTGCTGCAAAGCATGCCGAGCGCGATTCCGCCTATTGCGAGCAGGATGGTTTCTCGAAGGATCACATTCACAACGTAGAACTTCGATGCTCCCATCGATTTCAGAATTCCGATTTCGCGGGTGCGCTCCATCACTGCAGTGTACATGGCCTGAAAAATGACGATGAAGCCGATCACCACACTGACGCCGATGACTACGCCAATGAATGCGTTGAAACCGGGCAGATGGCTGGGAGTCATCATGCTGATGTAATCAGCGGTTGAGAGCACAGAATACTTTTCCATTCCTGGGATGCTCTTGACCGATTTGACGACGTCATCGGCATTTTTGGGATCATCGAGCTTCACATAGAAGATAGAGGCCTTGTCTTTGGCGCCGATCAGGTCTTGTAGGGTTGTGATGGGAACAAATTTGCGAGCGCCGCGGCCAGCCTCAACGATGCCGCATACGCGGAAATCGTGATTGAGCAATTCCATCTTGTCGCCCACCTTATAGTGGCGCTGGCGTGCGATGTAGTCGTCGATGATCGCGTCATCCGGTCCTTGGAACGGGCCTCCTTTAACGAATCGAAATGGACCGCCAATGGCTTCGAAACTTTTTAGATCGATTCCATCGATGACTTCGAGCGCGCCTCCAGTCGAGACTTGCCAAATCACCGGGCTGACAGCCGTCACGTGCGGAACCTTGGCCAGGAGATTGGCAATTTTGATGGAAACCGGAGCGCCGCTGATGCCAGCCAAGAAAGTAGAACCTGGCGGCTGCACAATGACGTCGGCGCCGATGCCAGCAGTGCGGTTCTTGGAGTCGTTCAGCATTCCGTAGCAGAGGCCGACGATCAGAAGGATCAGCGTGACTTCAAGCGCAATGGCGATGATGCTGATCAGCGACCGAATGGGGCGATGGACCAGGTTCGCGACAATCATTTTGTTCATCATGATTTTGATGGCCAGCTATTAGATTAGCATTCAAGCAGAGAACACGTGGCGGCAGGTGCTCTCAGCGCCCATTCCAACAGAGTTCGGCAGATTTGGATGGGAGACCGCCAGAACGGCCGAGCTGCGATCCTTGCCCGGACGAGGGCGTCCGGTCGTACAACTTCATCTCACAGATGCGCCATCCGGCGGTTGTTCGTGAAATAGCGATGTTACGACAGTTATGGGCGGCGCATTGCGAAGTGGGGCTGGCACGATATGCAGGATCGATCCCGCAGCAGTTCGATTTCAGGCCAAACAGAAAATGCTTCAACACGCCCAAATGTGCTAGAGCATTTTCTTGAGAACCGCAAGACTGTTGAGTGCATCTCTCAGTTCGCGATGCTCCTTAGAGTTCGCAATCGGCAATCCCCGTAAGCGTTGGTGGATGGCCTTTTCAGCCACGCCAATGCTCGCTGGCAACTTGCCCCGGTCGAACTCCATTACTGCGGCTCTATAAGCGTCGAGCCAATCCCTGCCATTCTGGCTCACCGACGGAGTCTCCGCGCACAAGCCCTTCCGCGTCTAGGAATCTGCATCTGGCGTACAAGCAAATAAGCACCCGTTGGCCTACAGTTGAGCAGTAGATAGCGGAGATTAAAAGTTACCGCAGTAATGGTAAGCCCGCTTCGGGTAGGCCACGAGGAGGCCATAAATCGGCTGTCCAGTGTCGCTGGTGTAATGGCGATCCCTAGATTTGGAGGGTGCGGGAGCCGCTTTCGTCCGCGTATTCCTGTGGCATGGCTCTCATGCGGTGATCGATGAAAGCCGGGCTTGAGGAAAAAGAACCACTAATCCGGTCGTGAGTGCAAATGCCTCTGTCTTGCAACAACTCTGATCGTTGGATTCTTGAAACCGGAACGTGCCCGTGTACAATTTCCCCACACGTGGGAAACCCAGCCATCCTATTCGTAAGACGCAACGAAGATGCCAGTTCACCGGCATCGCTCGTGACGGCCCCGGCGGTGAAGCATTTACGACTTCAGAAGGAGCAGTCATGAGAATTCTGCTCTATAACCCCGACAACGGTGTAACCCGCAATTTCATGCCGCATCTCTGGATGTTCTTGCTCCAGGCACTGACTCCTCCCGGCCATGAAGTGCTGCTGATTGATGGTAACGCCCAGCCCATGGACGAGGCTCAGATTGCACAATTCGTGCGCGAACGGAACATTGGACTGGTCGGCATCGGCGCCATGACCCGAATGATCGCCAAGGCGTATCGCACCGCCGACGCCATTCGCGCTACCGGAGTGCCGGTCGTCATGGGCGGACCCCACGTGACCGAACTGGCCGACGAGGCACTCGGCCGCGACGGAGGGCCCCGCCACGCCGACGCCGTGGCACTCGGAGAAGCCGATGAAACCTGGCCGCAGATTGTGAACGATGCCGTTCGCGGCGAGCTCAAAGACATCTATGCGCCGGTGGATAGCGCCGGTAAGGAGCGGAAGCCTCCCCTGAACCCCTATCCCGTAATTCCCTGGGACTCGATCGATCTCAACCAGTTCAATCTCGTACCTAAAGCCGCGTACCCGCTGCTCAAACAAGTCGGCGAAGGCTGGGGCACATTTCGTATTATTCCCGTCGAGTCCGGACGAGGCTGTCCCTACGGCTGCGAGTTCTGCACCGTGACTGGATTCTTCGGCGACTCCATCCGCTTCCGCACCAACGAGAGTGTGGTGGATGAACTGCTTCTGCTGAAGGCCCGCGCCCGCAGCGAAAAAGGCCAGATGGCAGTTTTTTTCATCGACGACAATTTCGCCATTAATCTGAAACGCACCAAGTCGTTGCTGCGCGACATCATCGCAGCCAAAGCCCAGGTCCACTGGGTGGCCCAGATCAGCGCCAATCTGTTACGCGACGAGGAACTGGTTGACCTGATCGCCGCTTCTGGAGGCAAGTGGGTCTTCATCGGCATGGAATCCATCGACCCCGTCAATCTCAAAGACGTCAACAAGGGATTCAACAAGCCCGGTGAGTACGCCGCCGTGCTCGAGCGCCTCGCCAAACGCAACGTTTACGCGATTACTTCGTTTATCTTCGGCATGGACAACGACACCACCGGCGTCGCCGAGCGCACACTCGAACAAGTTCGCACTTGGCCCCCGGGTCTCCCCATCTTCGGCCTGCTGACGCCTTTGCCCGCAACCCCGCTCTACAAGCGCTTGGAAACAGCCGGTCGGCTTACCCGCCCCAGGCACTGGCAGGAGTTCATTCCGTTCACCATGGCCCACACCCCGCTGAAGATGAGCATCGGAGAAGCTCACGCCGAAGTGAAATACGGTTGGGCCCACGCCTACAGCCCCGAAGCACTGGCACAGGCGGTCGACTCGCTCGATGACGAGCCTCTCGGTTACCGCATCAACATCTTCCTGGCCCGCCTCTGTTTCCGCGGCATCTATTTCCCCATGATGGGAAAATTGGCGTGGCTGAAAGTAGTCGCGCAAAACCGCCAAACCATTTTCAAGCTGGTGAGAGAAGGCTTCTTCGGACGCAGATCGCACCCCAGAAATCCCGACGTCCAGGACTCATACGAAGATATGGCGGCGCCGGATGTCAGCGGCGAAGTGAGCGCCTAAACCCGTTACCAGATTGCTTGTATGGGGCTGCCTCCGGCTAAAACTGGATTCGGGTGACGCGGATGCTCTACTTGATGCCTGGACGGGCTAGCCAAACGAACTACCGATTCGCCGGATGGTTGACGAAATCAGCCGTTTACGCTACTCATCGAACGGAATGTTGCCGGGTATGTTTATGAGATGACAAGTAATCAGACCCCGACAGGAACAGCGACCCGTCTTGCAAGTCAAGCGAAGCTCGGGCTCTGCCGAGAGCATTGCTTATCTGCGTCTGGTCTACATCGTCCGCCTGCGGTGCTAGAATTCAGTTTCGGCCAAGATTCAATCTCTCACCATGCCCGACATGATGTTAGCCGTCGTTAAGCCGAAAGCCGCGCCCGGAGCGGAGATTCGAGAAGTAAAAGTTCCCGGCTTCGGCCGCACCGACGTGCTGGTCAGGGTGAAAGTCGCCTCCATCTGCGGCACCGACTTGCACATTTATGAATGGGACCGCTGGGCGCAGAACCGCATTCATCCGCCGCTGATCCCAGGCCATGAATTTTGTGGAGAGGTTGTGGCCTACGGCGACGAAGTCACCAGCGTAAAAGAAGGTGATTTCGTTTCCGCCGAGATGCACGTTGCCTGCGGCAAATGCCTGCAATGCCGAACGGGTGAAGCGCATATCTGCCAAAACGTCAAAATCATCGGTGTAGACGCCGACGGCGCGTTCGCTGAATACGTGGTCATACCTGAATCAAACATCTGGAAGCTCGATCCCGCCATTCCGCAAGAGTACGCGTCGATTCTCGATCCGCTAGGCAACGCTGTTCACACCGTGCTCGCGGGCGAGATCGCAGCAAAGGCAGTGGCCATCACTGGATGTGGGCCGATTGGGTTGTTTGCTATTGCGGTTGCCCGGGCGGTTGGCGCAGCGCAGGTCTTTGCCATCGAGGTAAACGATCATCGCAGAGGAATCGCGAAAGAGATGAAAGCGGATCTTACTATCGACCCCTCAAAAGAAAATGCGCGCGCCATCGTGGCCGAACGAACAAATGGCCAGGGCGCAGATGTCGTGCTCGAGATGGCGGGTCACCCTGACGCTATTCGAACAGCTTTCGACATCGTGCGGCGTGGTGGCCGTATTTCGCTCCTCGGACTCACCTCAAGACCAATTTCGCTCAACTTTTCCGAAGACATTATTTTTAAGGGCATCACGATTCAGGGCATCAACGGTCGCCGCATGTACCAGACCTGGTATCAAATGACTGCGCTACTGAAGGCAGGCAAGCTCGACCTCCATCCTGTGATAACCGATCGGATCGCGATGAAGGACTTTTCGAAAGGCATGGAACGCCTGAAAACGGGAGAGGCAAGCAAGATATTGGTTTACCCGAACGGGGCGAAGTAGCGGCAGATCGAATGAAGCCCGATGTCCACCCTTAGCCCTGCGCCGCCACTTGGCTGCAACGAAGAAGATCAAGGTTCCAGATAAAGGGCTCGGCCTCCATACTCTCCAGGCCGATTTCCCCTTCCTTGCGTGAACCCATTCTGCCAGCCCAGACCACGCGGTATTGAGCCCGGTCTTCACCAAGTTGCACGTCGAGATGTTCCCCCGGCAGCACCTGGCGCATCAATCCGTGAATTTCGACACCGCTCGAGCTGATGTTTTTTACGGTGGCCATTTGGGTAAATGGCAAGGAGTTGGCATCCATGCCCCATAAGCGGACAGGGATGAAAGCGGCGACTCGTGCATTGCGGCGACGATCCATGCCTGGATAGTACGGTACAGGCGGCACGCGTAAAACTTACCCCAGTTACTCGAAAAAGTATCCGAGGTCACGAGGTAAGCCGCTGGCTTTCAGGAGGTTAGAAGAAGGCAAATTTAATCCACATCAGGCAGTGAGCATGAGCCCGGACCACGCGGGTCGCCGCAGCTCCCGCAAGCGCCGGTTTCGGTGCCAGCACTGGAGCCGCTCTTACCGGCTACGGCAAACACCGAGAGCTGCGGTGCCAAGCGCTTGCTGTGACACTTTGGGCATTCGGCCTTTTCACGGCCGTATACAAGCGCCTCAAATTCGTGTGAGCAGTCTTTACAGGTGTACTCGTAGATCGGCATAAGTCACTCCCGAGTGAAAGCATACGCTCCGTGGCATAACCATTTAAAATCAATTCGTGGCGAGTTCGCAAATCGATCGCAAAACGTTCCAAGCCCGCCGTGGTTTTCGCGGAGGTCATCTCCAAACGCTCGGCAGCTTTTTCCTCCAACGGAAAATCTTTCTGCCGCATGCCGAAGAGCGGCTTGTCGAAGTTGAGCCCGGGATAAAAATCCTCTGCCACTGTAATTGGCAGCAGGACCGGTCCAAGGCCCTCACCATAATCGTCGTCCACGGGCTCGAGGGCTCCAGCGAATCACAATACATGTTGGGTATCGCAAAGAAGGGCTTGGCCGCAGGCATGAATGTGGTGCGCATGAATCAGCGCAACTGCGGCGGCACGGAGGGCGTTGCTCCCGTGCTCTATCACTCCGGACTGTCCCGCGATGTTGCCGCGGTAGCGCAGAGCTTGATCGAGCGCGATCACATTTCGGGCTTTGCCCTGGCGGGGTTTTCCATGGGCGGAAATCTCGTACTGAAGCTGGCGGGAGAGTGGGATTCGCAAGCTCCGCCTCAATTGCGCGCTGTCGCGGCAGTCTGCCCGGCGATGGATTTAGCGGCTTCTGCCGATGCCCTCCACCTCAGCAGCAATCGCCTGTACGAGTACTATTTCATATGGAAGCTGCGCCGCCGCCTGCGTGCGAAAGCGCGCTTGTTTCCCGGCGCCTTTGATGTATCGCGCTTGCGTGGCGTGATGACCTTACGCGATTTCGACGACAAGATCACCGCATACTACTGCGGTTTCTCGGGCGCCGATGATTATTACGCCCGTGCTGCAGCAGCCAATGTGGTGGATCGCATCACGGTTCCCACTTTCATTCTCCACGCCCGCAATGATCCGTTCATACGCATTCTGCCCGAAACCCGGCAGAAAATTCTTTCGAATCCCAACATCACATTCATCGAAAGCGCAGATGGCGGGCATTGCTCATTCTTGACCAATCCCGATGGCGACGACGGCCGCTGGGCCGAACAACAGGTAGTGGAGTTCCTGCGGAAATTCTAGAGAGGGCTGCGAAAAAATCTTCGATTGCAGAGGGCGAGACCAAACACGCAGTCCTTACCATTTTGATCCTTGAAGCCGCCAGTTCCCCTGAGCGCGTCCGCTGCGCCAGGAACCTGAGACCTGCTGTTCCACCGTCCGTTTCAGCATGTCCTCGAATGTCTTCCCGGTAAAGCCAGCAAGATCGGCTTGCCACGTGCCGTAGAGTGCCCGTCCCGCACCTGCGCGAGCCGTCCAAGTACCCTGCCAATGTGGGACAGTCAGCTTGGCCGGCGCATTCACCCTCCGGGCAGACCATGTGCCTTCAAGAACAATGCGGTTGGAGTCGTCAAGAAGCGTCCATGAGCCGCTGGCGCCCTCAGACGCTTCGATTTCAGCCCACCACCTTCCGCGGAAAGTTCCGCTCGCGCCGGCGGTCGCGCCCCACACTCCTCGCAGCACCGGGCGCGACTCCTGCGCCAGCGCACAGGAAACAAGCAGGACGCTGAAAACCAGAACGCGACGTTTCATCGGAACAGGAATAGTACCGCGAATCCTAATCCGTAAGCGCCGGAGGGCATTTCCAAGAATTTGTCATTCCGAGGGTGCTAACCATTCTTCACGGCAAGTTGAGTGCGCATGTTAAAATGGTCACACAGGTGACCACATGCGTATCAGCACAGTACGGGAATTTCGCGACAAAGCCACGGGCCTGCTTCGGTCCAAGGATCCCATTCTGGTCACCCGCCGAGGCCGGCTGGCGGGCATTTTTTTTCCTTTACAAAAGAGTTCATTGCCGGTGGAACTCAAGCATGAGCTCTTTGCCATGTTGACCACTGAGATCGCGCGGCAAATCAAACGCCGGGGAATTTCGGAAAGGGAAGTCTTGGCAGACTTCGAAAACTGGCGGAAGGGCCGTCGTGAGACTCGCCGCCGACGCTAATGTTCTTCTGGCATCTCTTCTCGGAGGTCGAGCGCGGCTCGTTATGAACAATCCTCAGATTGAAGAACTGCTCACTCCGCAAGTGACCTTTGCTGAAGTCCAGGAATACGCGCCGGTCCTGGCACGAAGAAAGCGTCTCCCTGAGGACATACTGCTCCTGGCGCTCGCCAGCCTGCCCGTGACCCTCATAGAACCTGAGGCCTACCAAAGGAGTCTCTCTGAAGCCAAACGTCGAATCGGTGGTCGTGATCCCGATGACGTTGATATTCTCGCCCTCGCGATCCAGTTTCAAGTTCCAGTATGGTCGAACGATAAGGATTTCGAGGCTTCCGGAATTGAGTGGTACACAACCGAGGACTTACTCCGAAAACTTGGCATACTCAATGAGAAATAGATAGTTGCAAATCGCTCAAATACCAACGACTAACGAAACCAACGACTACCGGCCGCTCTTCCGCTCGTCCCTTTCCACCACTCCATCCTTAATATGAATCACGCGATGCGCGTACTCCGCGATGTCATGCTCGTGCGTCACAAGGACAATCGTGTTTCCCTGCGCGTGCAGCCGGTCCATCAGGGCCATGATCTCGTTTCCGGTTTGCGAGTCCAAGTTGCCGGTTGGCTCATCGGCCAGAATAATCGATGGCCGATTCACCAGCGCTCGCGCAATCGCCACTCTCTGGCGTTGGCCGCCGGAAAGCTCGTTGGGCTTGTGATGCATGCGGGGTTCCATGCCCACCGAGGTCAAAGCTTCTCGCGCCCGCTGGGCCCGCTCCTCGGCCGGCATGCCCGCGTAAATCAGAGGCAGTTCGACGTTGTGCAGCGCAGTCGCTCGCGCCAGCAGATTGAAGGTCTGAAACACAAATCCAATTTCTCTATTGCGAATGCGCGCCAGCTCATCATCATCCAACTCGCTGACCAGTTGTCCGTTGAGCCAGTAATTGCCTTTGCTGGGCGAATCCAGGCAGCCGATCAGGTTCATTAAGGTTGATTTTCCCGATCCCGATGGACCCATGATCGCGACATACTCGTTGCGCTGGATACGCAGGTTCACCCCGCGCAGCGCCTGCACCTGCTGCTCCGATCCCATATCGTAGGTCTTCCACAGGTCTTCGGTACAGATCATGCACGATTCCGGCGCTGCCGACACTGCGGGTTGAGCAATGCTGATTACTTCTGCGGTTGCCATTTTCCTCTCCTGGTCTTCTCGGGCCACCAATCAGCTCCGATCCTGACCGCTCATCATTGGACGCGCTGTAACCCCAGCCGTTAGTAGTCGCGTAACGATGTAGGCGCATCGCGTCCTTGCGCGTGCTAATGTCGCGCCCTACTCTCATCTTCCTTCTTCGGCGCCTTGTTATCGACTTTCACGCTCGCTCCTGGACGCATCGTGCGCAGAACTTTGTAACTCCCGGTCACGATCTCGTCCCCTTCTCTCAGCCCTTTGAGGATCTCAATATCCGTGGTTCCTGTGATCCCAGCAACAATGGGCACATATTCGGCCTTGCCGTTGCGAATTACAAACACACCCTGAATTTCTTCTTTATCTTTATCTTTCTGCTTGGATGCCGCGTTCTGCGGTCCAGCGGCTTGCACAGCGCCGTTCTCGGTCTTGCTTTCCAGGTCCGCCTGCCGTCGAATCGTCAATGCCTGAATCGGAATTGTCAGCGCCTGGCTGCGAGTCGCCGTCGTGATTTTTGCCGTCGCAGAAAGTCCCGGCCGCAGATCCTCCGGCGGATCCTGCAAGGTCACCACAACTTTGAAATCCTTCGCTTCCTGACTCGCCGATGTCTGCTGCGAAGTCGAAACACCCGTCGAGCGCACAATCGCGTTATTCCCAATTTCTGTGACCACAGCCTTAAAAGTTTTCTTCGGGATCGCGTCGATCGAAACCTCTGCCGGCTGTCCCATCGTGACGTTCACAATGTCAGTTTCGTCGACCTTAACTTCGGCGGTGATCACGGACATATCGGCAATCGTCATCAGCGTACTTCCCGGCGAGTTCTGGATTCCAATGACTACGGTTTCGCCTTCGCGTACGGGCAGGTTGGTAATCATGCCATCAAACGGCGCTGCGTAGGTTGTCTTCTGGAGCACGTCAGAAGCGTGTGTCAGATTAGCACTCATCTGCGCGATGTGACGTTCAGCAGAATCTTTTTGTGCCTTAGCCTGCGCCACTCGCGCTTGCGCCTGCGCCAGTCCCGCGTCTGCGGTCTGCCACGCCGCATGGCGGGTGTCGTACTCAGATTTGGCGATCAAAGCTTCTTTATAAAGTCCTTTCGCCCGATTCCAATCAAGTTGCTCGCGTTCGTAATCAGATTTCGCCCGGTTCAGGTCCGCCAGCGATGTGTTGATAGCCGCGTCGGCCGCGACAGCATCCGTCTGCGCCGCTTGCAAAGATGCTTTGGTGGCGCTCACATCGGCCGACGACTGCACGTTTTCCAGTTGCGCCAGCAATTGCCCTTTCTTTACCCGGTCGCCTTCCTTCACGTACAGCTTGGTGATTTTTCCGAAAGCGTTGGCGCCGATGTTGACGTAGGTCTTAGGCTTGATTTCACCCGATGCGCTCACGATCGAAACCAAATCCAGTCGCTGCGCCCTGGCCGTCTGGACCGTGACAATATCTTTGCGGCTCTCGTAGACGCTTATACTTACGCCGGCTGCAACTAGAACGGCTACTCCACCGCCGATTGCAATTTTCTTCCAGGTGCGCATTGCTTCCTTGTCGGGTCCCGCTTACTACCCGGTCTGATGAGAGATGCAGATCCACCGAGGCATCTTTCCCATGGGTCTCTGCATCGCATCCTTCAGCTTTGGGATGACAACGTGCACGTCATCTGGTACGGGTTTGAGGGTTCAAAAGTTCCTGCGAAGGATCTTCCTGCGAGGATCCGCTCTGGCTTGCAATTATAACGTGCCGCGGAGGGCGGATCGGCAAGGCAACATTGACGCTAATCCGTTGTGGCAACCTGGATTGCGAAAGGGCAAATGCCAAGTGCTAATTGCCAGTCGCTTCTTTACAATTGGTTTCCCATGTTCCACTTAGCCTTGCCTTGCACCGGCCAAAGTCATAGAATAATCTCGCCTGAGTTGTGCGTAAGGAGTTCCCCTTCCATGTCCCGGGAAAGCTTGCCTAATCGCGTTTTCATTCTTTCGTTCCTGCTGGCGTTTGTCTTCTTCCTCGCGTCCTTTGCCTCAGCGCAGGACCCCCAATCCGACAGTTCTAGCCAGTCCGGTTCGGCCTCTCCCCAGCCGCAGGATAAGGAAACCGATCCCCTCAAACGCCCTTTGACCGAGAAGCAGAGGAAGGAAAACGAGAAGCGCTTCAAGCAGGAAGTCAGCAGCAGTTACAAAAAATGGCTTAATGAAGACGTAGCTTACATCATTACGGACGAAGAGCGCGCCGCCTTCAAGCAGCTCTCGAATGACGAGGAGCGCGATAACTTCATCGAAGCTTTCTGGCAGCGGCGTGACCCCACCCCTGACACCGTAGAAAACGAGTTCAAAGAAGAACACTACCGCCGCATCGCCTACGCCAACGAGCACTTCGCCGCCGGCATCCCCGGCTGGAAAAGCGACCGCGGCCGAATCTATATAGTCTACGGGCCGGCGGATGAGATTGAGTCGCATCCCTCGGGTGGCACATATGAGCGGCCGATGGAGGAGGGAGGAGGGTCTACTTCCACCTATCCGTTCGAAGATTGGCGGTACCGGTATATAGAGGGGATTGGGCAGGAAGTCATCATCGAATTTGTGGATGACTGCATGTGCGGCAATTACGAGATGACGATGGATCGCTCTAAGAAAGACGCGCTCCTGTACACCCCCAATGGCGGCTTGACTCTTTATGAGCAGATGGGGATGGCCAGCAAGGCTAACCGCTTTACGCACGGCGGTCTGGAGCGATTGGGCTCAGGTCCATTTAATAACGATCTGCAGACCAAACAGTTTGACCGCTTGGAGCAGTTCTATAAGTTGCAGAAGCCTCCGGCAGTCAAATTCAAAGACTTGGAAGAAGTGGTCAGCCACAAGATCAGCGTGAACCTGATGCCGTTTGATGTGCGAGCTGATTTTGTGCGGGTCACAGGGGATACGGTGCTGGTTCCGGTCACGATCCAGATTAAGAACCGAGACGTCACGTTCGTGAACAAAGACGGCGTGCAGCGCGGAACTGTGAACATCTTTGGCCGGGTGACGACTTTGGCTGGTAGAATTGCCCAGACTTTTGAGGACACGGTTCAAGTGGATGAACCGGCCGAGCTATTGCCTAAAGTTATTGAAAATTCCAATGTGTACTGGAAGGCGCTACCCCTGCGGGCTGGAAGGTATCGCTTCGATATCGTTGTGAAGGACGTAAACGGCGACCGCAAGGGTAGCTGGAGCAAGGGTATTGTCGTTCCGGAATACAATGACGATAAGCTTTCCGCGTCTTCCCTGATAGTTGCGGATCAGATGGAGCCGGTTGCAGCGAAGAATGTGGGCACTGGAAACTTTGTCATTGGAACGATGAAAGTAAGACCGCGGGTGCCTTCCTCGGATGGCAAGCCAGTGGTCTTCAAGCGCAATCAAAAGATGAATTTCTGGATGCAGGTGTACAATCTTGGGGTTGACGACAAGACCCACAAATCTTCGGCCACAGTCGAGTACGACGTAGTGAATGCGGCAACCAACAAACCCGTCGTTCACACGGTAGAATCAACCGAACAGATGGGGAATGTAGGCGACCAGGTGACCCTGCAGAAATCGCTCTCGGCCGCCAACCTTGATCCTGGGGTGTATCGCATTCAGATTAAGGTGAATGACAAAGTATCCAAGCAGACGGTGGACCCGTCGGCGACGTTTGCCGTCGAGTAAAGCGTAAGCTTGTTCCCGCGAGGAGTGGGATTGATGCTCCGCAAGCTCGGGTTGAAGCTCGGGTTTCTGGTAATTGTGGTGGGATCGGTGATTCCGGTCTCTGCCGCTTCCAAGCCGGGTGCTATCTCAGGATATGTGCGCAACAGCGCTGGCGCGCCGCAAATGGGCGCAGCCGTGGAAGTGCTGGGATCAGCTTTCCATTCCTTTAAAGTCTTCACTGATGAAAATGGGTTCTACTCTGCAAGCGGCGTGATCCCCGGTGTTTACAGCCTAAAAGTTAGCGCTCCTTCGTTTCTGCCGGCGTTGCGGGAGCGCGTTGCCCTGCGCGCGGGCGCCAGCGTAGTGGTGAACGTCACGCTGAACACGCTGTTTGAGGCCATCCAACTCGGCCCGATGCGCGGACCTGCCGACGACGAAGATTGGAAATGGGTGCTGCGCTCAAGCGCCAATCGGCCGATTCTCCGCATGCTGCCGGACGGTACGGCGGTCACGGCGGCAAACTCTGAACAAAGCAATCGCGATCTGAAGGGGACGCTGTCGTTTGTGGCAGGTTCGCCCTCGGGCGGATTCGGAAGCACGTCCGATATGAACACCGGATTCGCGGTGGAGAAATCTATTTTCTCCTCTGGAACGATGGCGGTGCAGGGCAATGTGGGGTATGGAAGCGGCTCGCCGACGGCGGTAGTTCGCACCTCGTATACCCACAAAATGGCCAATGGCTCACAGCCGAAGCTGGCGTTTACCATGCGTCGGCTGGCTGCGCCGGAGATGAACGGGCGCAGCACAGTGCTGCAAGCGCTGGCCCTTACCAGCTCGGATGATTTCACCGTCGGCGATGTGCTGGAACTGAAGTTCGGCAGCGAGCTGCAGACCATTCAATTCATGGGCCGGGTAAACGCGTTCCGTCCGTTCGGGTCGGTTGATTTGCACCTTTCCCCGGATGCGGTTGTGGAGTATTCCTACGCCACCTCCGTGCCCGACAGCCGCCTGGACAAAGGCTTTGACACCGCGCCGGCAGATTTAAGCGAGTCCGGGCCTCGCATGAGCCTTTCCGGCTTCGCGCCGAGGCTGGAGAAAGCACAGCATCACGAAGTTTCATTTTCGCGCCGCATGGGAAAAACCAACATGCAGGTGGCGATGTTCTCGGACCGCGTGGTTGACCCTGCACTGACCGGCGTGGGCGATCTGGCCAGCGATAGCGGCGACGTTCTGCCCGACCTTTATTCGGGAACGTTTACCTATCGCGGCAAAGAACTGGATACCCGCGGCATGCGGCTGGTGCTGCAACAGAAGCTGGCATCCGATTTGACCGCCACCCTCGATTACAGCTATGGCGGCGTGCTGGATTTGGGCAAGTCCGATGTGAGCGTGGAAGACGCGCACCGCTGGCTGCGAGTGAAAGACCGTCAGAGCGTGGCGGCGAAGTTCAGCGGCACTCTGCCAGGCGCGAAAACACGCTGGATGGCGTCATATCGCTGGACCAATGGCCCGGCGCTTACGCCCGTTGACATGTTCAATGCCTCTGCCGGGCAAGCCGATCCGTTCCTCAATCTCTTCGTTCGTCAACCCATTCCCAAAAACGCCTTCCTCCCCTGCCACATGGACGCGATCGTTGACGTGCGCAATCTGCTGGCGCAAGGATACGTCCCCGTCATGGGCCAGGACGGCCGGACGGTTTACTTGGTGCAGTCAGCACGGGCGATTCGGGGTGGAGTGGCGTTCACGTTCTGAAATCTGGTCGTTAGCTCCCAAGCAGGTATCATCACTGCTGGAAACCATCACAAACTACGTAGCGGCGGGTGCCCTCACCCGCCGGGGATTGTCGCGCGAAGCTGAAAACCAAAGCCTACCTACGCGCTCTTTCTCTGCCACCACTTCTTCTTCGGCGCAGGACGGGCGGGCTGAGGCGGGCGGTTGAATACGGGCTCATCGATGAGACCGAGAAATCCGCTGGCTTCATAAGAAACGGGCTCGGAGGAATCATCCACCGTGCTCGGCTCATGCTTCCACCAGAACTTTCGCTCAATCTTCGGCGCGGAGTGCGGCTCGGCTTTCGGCTCAATGTGCGCGAGCAGGACTTTGCCGGGGATGCCGGAGGGCATCAGCAGAAGGCTGGGTTTGCCATAATTGAGTGCGGCGTCGAGGGGGTTGCCGTCGTGCAGTTCGGAGGCGCCGCGCTTGAAGCGGCTGATGATGGCGTCAGCAGTTTCCTCGTCGAATGCGATCCAGCGAACCATAGGAGTAACCCTTGCCAGCCGCACTGGCCCTGCGATTTGGCTATTCTAGCCTAGCTGTACGGCTTAAACCAGAGATGCTGGCGGCAGGCGGGCTGTTGCCCGGTTCCTTTGTCTCGGGCATTGCGATACAATTCCGCTTCCCGTAAAAGTGCATAGTTAGCCTTGGTTCTGATTCTCCGTTCTCTTCTGCGATGAGTTGTGAGACAGACAAAAGCTGCTCCCCGGAAGCGATGCTCGGTGATCGCAAGAGGGGAGACAATTGCTTTCACCGATCGCGCACCTTTCTTAGCCAAAAGTCAAAAGGAGAATTTATGAGAGTGAGGATGGTCCTCGCTTTTGTGGTGTTGGCGGCAACGTCGCTGATAGCGCAAACATTTCGTGGAACGATTCTGGGGACAGTGACCGACCCCTCGGGCGCAGTGGTAGCCGGCGCCAAAGTTACAGCCAAGAACGTGAATACCGGGCTGGAACGCACAACCCAGACCAGCGCGGATGGCAGCTATAGCATCCCCGAACTGCCTATCGGGACGTACACGGTGACGGTGTCGCAGAGCGGGTTCCAAACCTCGTCAACCACGAATGTCGCCGTCGATGTCGCTGCCGAAAGGCGCGTGGACGTAGCTCTGAAGACTGGCGAAGCCGTGACTGTAGTTGAGGTTTCGGGCGAGACGTTGCCGCAGGTCGAGACCACCACCGACACCCTCGGGACGACGTTCACTGCTGCACAGGCGAAAGACCTGCCGCTAAACGGGCGTGACTTCCAGAAGCTGATTTTCCTGACCCCAGGTGTCTCGGGTTCACCGGACCAGATCACTGATTCCCCTGGCTCATTTGGAATTTTTTCGATGAACGGCGCGCGTGGCCGCTCCAACAACTTCCTGCTTGACGGTACAGATATGAACGACGGCTATCGTAATGATCCAGCCATTAACGAAGCAGGCGTGTTCGGAACGCCAGCGACCATCCTGCCGGTGGACGCCGTTCAAGAGCTGCAGATCGTCTCCAATTTCATGCCCGAATTCGGACGAAATGCAGGAGCCACGGTCAATATTGTGACAAAGAGCGGGACTAATACTGTGCACGGCTCGGCCATTGAGTATTTTCGCAATGATGCGCTGGATGCCAGAAATTTCTTCAACCCTTCAAGCACTCCCAAGGCGCAATTCCACAACAATCAGTTTGGAGGATCGCTCGGTGGTCCCATCGTGAAGGACAAAACGTTTTTCTTTCTCAATTACGAAGGACAAAGAGAGCGGGTGGGGGTGGTGACGCTGGCGACGGTTCCCACAGGTAGTGCTGCGGATGGGTCCTTGAGCCCCAGCGACGCAACGAACCCAGTCATTCAGCAACTACTTGCGCGTCATCCGTGGCCGGCACCGAATCTCAGTAATGACCCGAACGCTAATGTTTCGGTGGTCTCGCCTTCTTACAATCGCCTGGATTCGATGATCGCCAAGATTGACCACAACATTAACGCTCGCAACTTGCTTTCCGGCAGATATTTCTTCGGCGATAGCTCGCAGTCATTCCCTCTGGCTCTAACGGCGAGCGGTGGACAGCTTCCCGGTTTCAACACGTTTACTCCGACGCGGGTTCAGCTTGTATCGCTTTCTCATGTCTGGACAGTTTCCCCGACACAGGTAAACGAATTGCGTTACGGCTGGAACCGCTTTGCGGAAGATTTCTTGCCGGAAGACCGCGCTTTCCATCCAAGTTCAATCGGCCTAAATGTCGGGTCCGGTCTTGCGGATGAAGGGTTGCCGATCACGATCGTCAGCGGCTTTGCCCAGCTTGGTGCGACCAGTGGCGACCCACGCGGCCGGGTGGACACGAACAATCAACTGATCGACAACTTCTCATGGAAATTAAACAAGCATGACCTCAAGTTTGGTTTCGAGTATCGCCGTACCACGATTAAGCAGTATTTTGATAAATATTTTCGCGGGAAGCTGACTTTCAGCGACACGTTCGATCCCGTTACGGGCAACCTGATCGCAACAGCTCTTCAAAATTTCCTTTCAGGAACCCTGGACGACAGTTTCGGCTCAAGCTTCCAATATTCGGGTAACACGAGGCGCCACACCGCAGAGAATAATTATGGCTTCTACCTCCAAGATAGTTATCGGGTAACATCTCGGCTTACCTTGAACTATGGACTGCGCTGGGATTATTTCGGTGTGGTTTCGGAGAAGAACAACCTCTTCAGTAACGCAACCACGGCGGACCCGGCCACGAACACGTTTGTGTTAACCCAAGTGGGTCAGCCCGGACTCAGCCGGTTATACGAGCCGGATTACAAGAATTTTTCTCCGCGCGCGAGCATCGCGTGGGATGTAACCGGCCAAGGCAAGACAGTAATACGCGCCGGAGCTGGCATTTTCTATGATGCTTTCTCGCAGGATACCTTTCTAGGACACCTGCCATATCCGCCTTTCTA
>Ga0137403_10002799_pt1 | contig 21148 bp, 24 predicted proteins | sample CZOMad2_1_16fung_FD_122057 | JGI IMG/M metagenome (GOLD analysis project Ga0137403, IMG submission 122057) | Vadose zone soil fungal communities from Angelo Coast Range Reserve, California, USA - CZOMad2_1_16fungal (Hybrid Assembly) | ecosystem: Environmental > Terrestrial > Soil > Vadose zone...
TGCGCGCCTCGGGCCGGTTGATGGTGACGACGGCGACCGCGCCGTCCTGCTCGAGGAGGAGGAGGTCGGTCATCCCCGCCGGCACGCGGCCCCCCCGGCCGCGCCCGGAGCCTGGCGGCGCTCGCCCATGGCGCGAAGCTTACCCCTCCGGCCCGGGGCCGAACAAGGGTTGCCGGGCCGCCGGCGTGGATCTTTCGTTGACTTACCTTCGAAGGTGCCGTTACATTCCTTCGTAATGCGACTCCGTCGTCTGCGATTCCGCCGCTGACGGTGGACGCCACGTCGCTGGTCGATACCGACCGCGCCGACGCTCCCACTGCTCTCCTCTCCAGGCTCCGAGTCCTCGCCACGGTCCCGATCGAGACGTTACCGAAGCGCGCGCGCCGCGCGCGCTCGAACGAGGGAGGCGAATGCTCCACTTCACGATAGACGGCTTCCAGGGGTTCCGCTCGCGCTTCGACCACGTCCCGCTGATCCAGGAGGTGCTCGAGGAGGTCCCGACCCAGCTCGGGCTCAAGTCCGTGATGCCGGCGTTCGTCCTCCCCTACTACAACGGGGTCGTGCCGGAGGACTGCGGGGTCAGCGCGTTCGTCTTCCTGGCGGGCGGCCACTTCACCCTCCACACCTTCTCGTTTCGCGAGGCGTACTTCGCCGACCTCGTGGCGCCGACGGCCTTCGACGCCGGGCGCCTCAGGGATGTCCTGGAGGCGGTCTTCCCGTGCGCGATCACGGCGGTCCAGACGGTGGACCGCCAGGACCTCAAGGACACCGAGCCCGACATGGACGCGGACTTCGGCCCCCACCTCTTCCTCAACGTCGACGCCTACCAGGGGCCGCAGAGCATGGACACGCTCTTCGCGCTCTTCGACCGGCTGCCACGCTCGATCGGCATGACGCCGATCATGCGCCCCTACGTCATCCGCGACCGCGCCGCCGACGGGCGCCCGGTCCTCTCCGCCATGACGATGATCGCGGAGAGCCACGTGAGCCTCCACGTCTTCCCGGACGAGGAGCGCGCGTACTTCGACATCTTCTCGTGCCGCTTCTTCGACCGTGACCGCGTCGTCCCCCAGCTCAAGGCGTGCTTCCCCGGCGGCACCGTCCAGGAGGCGTTGATCGCCCGGGGGAGCCGGTACCGGTTTCTGCGCACCGAGCGCGAGCGCGAGCACGCCAAGTCGCGCGCGTGGCTCCACCCGGAGGGGTGACACCATGTCCCAGCGCGCCAGGTACGACGATCCGCGCCTCGTCCGCGAGCCGATGGCCGTGGTCGAGGGCGGCCAGAGCCCGTCCGTCCTCGCCCTCCTCACGCGGATGCGCGCCTCGGCCTTCCAGGGGCGGCAGCTCGGTGAGGCCTTCGAGACGTGGAAGCGCATGATCGAGGGCCCGAGCCTCATCTGCCTGGGCTACGCCGCGTCCTTGTCGAGCGCGGGGCTCTGGCCGCTCGTGACGTGGCTCCTGGACCGCGGGTACGTCGACGTGCTCGCCTCGACCTCGGCCAACATCACCGAGGACCTCCTCGAGCAGATGGACGGCAACCGCCTCTACCGCGTCAGCGCCGACGACGTCGACGACGTCGATTTATGGAGGGCGGGATACTATCGCTTCTACGACCACATCGTCTCCAAGAAGCGGTACGACGAGCTCGAGACCCGCCTGCTGCGCGGCTTCATCGACGATCTGGCCGAGCGCTGGCGGAAGCCGGCGATCCCGACGATGCGGCTCCTCCATGAGCTCGGCCTCTGGCTCGAGGAGAAGGGCTTCCGCCGCTCCATCCTCGCGACGGCCGCGCGCTGCCAGGTCCCCGTGTTCTGCTGCGGGCTGCCCGACGGGCCGATCGGCGAGGCGTACGACAAGGCCGCCCGCGCCGAGCAGGCGCCGATCGTCGACTTCTTCCGCGACTACAAGATCGCGACGGACGTCATGGACGCGGCGATCACCGGCGGCCGCGGGACCTCCGTGATCTTCCTCGGGGGCGGCGTCCCCAAGGACTTCCTCCAGATCACGGCGACGAGCGTCTCGTCGCGCCACGGCAACGCGGAGGCCAAGCCCCACGTCGCCGCGATCCAGATCACCACCGACAACACCGTCTACGGCGGCCTGGGCGGCGCCGCGCTCGCCACCGAGTGCATCTCGTGGGGCAAGGAGGCCAAGGGCGGCCCGAACGTCATGTGCTTCGCGGACGTGACGATCGCGCTGCCGCTGATCTGCCAGGGGCTGCTCGAGCACTTCGGTCCGACGCATCGGCGGCGGGAGCCCCGTCCGCTGGCCCTCGGCGAGGTCTTCTAGCCGGTCGTTCGGTAAGCTGGGGGAGAGATGCGAAGCCCCCTCCGCCCCCTGCCCGCGGCGGTCGCGCGCTGGGCCATCACGGCGCGCCTGCTGCGCTGGCTCGACGCCCTCGTCGCCTGGCTCGTCGTGTGGACCGGCGCGGTCGTGGTCCTGCCGCACGCGTCCGCCGAGTCTCACGCCATCCTCGCGGCTCTCGCCGTGACCCTCGGGGCGCTCGCCCTCCCGCTCCGGGCACGCTGGCGGCCGGCGAGCGGCGTCGTCGGGCTCGTCGTGAGCGCGCGCCTCGCCCCCGGCGCCGAGGCGTGGTACGTGCGTCCGGGCGGAGCGGAGCGCGTCCTGGTGACGGCGCGTCACCGGACGCGCGTCGTGATCGCGCGCCTCGACGGGTCGGGCGCCGAGGGGCTCAGCGTCCGCCGCACGCGCGTGCTGCTCGTGCCCGCCGACGCCGTCTGATCAGCCGACGAGCTTCGACGCGAACGTGGCGAGCTCCTTCGGGTCCAGGTCGGACACGAGGGCGTAGCCGAGATCGCCCGTGCGCCAGAGGACGACCGTGAACCCCCGCGCCGTCTGCCGGTAGGCGTCCACGCCGCCGATCCGCTCCCCGCCGCGCGCGGGCCACGGCAGCCCGTCGGCGCGGAACACGAAGAGCGAGATCGGGTGGAGGCGCCGCTGGTAGACGAGGACCGCCGCCTTGCGGTCCACGAACCAGCCGACCGCCCCGCCCTTCAGCGGGAACTCGACGTCGCCGCCGAACGGAACGACGGGCGCGAAGTCGAGCCGGCCCGCGAACCAGGGCTTGACCTGATGGATGCCGCCGCTCTCGACCTCGAGCGGGTGCTCGCTCAGGAGCACCCGCAGGTGATCGTTGACGGCCTCGGCGACGAGCGCCTGGGCGCCGTCGCCCCGACCGGAAGCGGGAAGGCGCCCGGTCAGCCACGGCGCGGCAACGGCGAGCACGAGCGCGGCGGCGAGCGCCGGCGCCACGGCGCGGCGCCACCGGGGCCACCAGGGCGCGGGCGCCGCGCCGGGCGCCGGCCACTGCGCCGCGAGCCGGCGCTTGAGCGCGAGGGGCGCGGGATGCTGCGGCAGGCGGCGCTCGAGGAGCTCGCTCAGCGCGTGCTCGGCGGCGTCGTCGTGGGCGCACGCGGCGCACCGCTCGACGTGGGCCCGGACTTCGCGCGCGAGCTCCGGGGCGAGCTGCCCCCGGTGGTCGTCGAGCAAGTAGGTCCTGACGTCCTCGCAGTCCATTCCTCTATCTCGCATAGTCCTTGAGCTGCCGGCGGAGCGCCAACCGCGCCCGCGCGAGCCGTGACTTCACGGTGCCCACCGCGCAGCCGACGACCTGGGCGACCTCGACCTCGGTGAGCCCCTCGAGGTCCAGCAAGATCACCGTGCGCGCCTCGTCCGACAGCGTCATCAGCGCCGCCTCGATCTCCCCGGCCACGATCTTCCTGAGCCGGTCGAGCTCCATGTCGTCGCGGAGCCAGTGGTCGTCGGCGACCCCTTGCGCCGCGGGGTCCACGGTGTCGAGCCCGCCGCTGACCGGATTGTTCCGCTCGCGCCGGTACGCGCTCAGGAACGTGTTGCGCAGGATCCTGAACAGCCACGCCTTGAGATTCGTCCCGGGCGTGAACCGCTCGGCCGCCTTGAGGGCCCGCGCGTACGTCTCCTGGACCAGGTCGTCGGCGTCGCTCGCGTTGCCCGTCAGGTAGCGCGCGAGGTTGTGCAGGCTGTCGACGTAGGCCAACGCCTCCCGCCCCAGCGCGGCGCCTGCGCCCGTCCCCGCTCCGCCCCCCATGCCGCTCAGATCGTACCAGGCCCTTCCTTCACCCGCTCCTAACGCGCGAACGACCGATTCGTTCCCGAGGCTTTCGTGGCGCCAGAGGGAACGACCCGACGCCCGGCGCGTTGGCATGGAGGGAGGCAGACATCGCATGAACGCACGGATCCTGATCGGAGGCGCTCTCTTGGCGGTGGGGGCGATCGTCGCCGGGCCGGCGGCGCCCGGCGCGGCGGGATCGACCCCGCAGGTCGCGATCGAGAATTTCCGCTTCACGCCGTCGACGCTGACGGTTCCGACGGGGACGACGGTCACGTGGGTCAATCACGACGCCGAGATTCACACGGTGACGTCGCCGGCAGGGGCGTTCGCGTCACCGGCGCTGGAGACCGACGAGAAGTTCTCGTTCACGTTCAACGCGCCGGGCATCTACGCCTACTTCTGCGCCCTGCACCCCCAGATGAGGTCCACGGTCGTCGTGCAGTGAACCGAGACATCCGATGGGAGATCGACATGGACATGGATCGTCGCGGCTTTCTCGAGTGCATGGCCTGGGTGGGGACGGGCGTGGTCTGGACTGCGGCGGGCGGCGTGCTCTCATCGCGGACGCTCGCACAGGCCGCCGAGACGCCCGCCGGGGGTGACTTCGGCTTCGTCCAGATCAGCGACACCCACATCGGCTTTCGGGGCGAGGCCAACAAGGACGTCATGGGCACGCTCGAGACGGCCATCGCCAGGATCAAGGCCATGCAACCCCGCCCGGCCTTCATCATCCACACAGGCGACATCACCCATGCCCAGAAGCCCGGCGCCTTCGACATCGTGACCGAGGCGCTGAAGGGCACGGGGGCCGAGCGGGTCTTCTATGTGCCGGGGGAGAACGACGTCTTCGCCGACGGTGGCACGGAGTACCTCGGCCGCTTCGCCGCAGGTGGGCCCGGGTGGCGGAGCTTCGACTACCGGGGCGTGCACTTCATCGGGCTGATCAACGTCCTGAACTTCAAGGCCGGCGGCCTCGGGAATCTCGGCCACGAGCAGCTCGAGTGGCTCGAGCAGGACGTCGCGGGGCTCGGGAGCAGCACGCCGATCGTGCTCTTCGCCCACGTGCCGCTCTGGGCCGTGTACCCGAAGTGGGGCTGGGTCACCGAGGACGCCGGCCAGGCGCTCGGCTATCTCAAGCGCTTCGGCTCGGTCACAGTGTTGAATGGCCACATTCACCAAGTGATGCAAAAGGTCGAGGGCAACGTCGCGTTCCACACTGCCATGTCGACGGCCTTTCCCCAGCCGGCGCCCGGCATAGGGTCCGGCCCGGGCCCGCTTAAGGTGCCCGTCGAGCAGCTCCGCGGCCTCCTTGGGGTACGGGAGGTCAACTACATGGAGGGCAAGGGCCGGCTGGCGGTCGTCGACTCGACGTTGGCCTAGCGGAGGTCCGGAGAGACGGCCGGCGACACCGGGGAAGCTGCTGGGAAACGCCCACGGGGCTACGGCTCATGGCCGTAGCCCCTATTTTAGGTGGCCTGCCCGTGTGCTTGTCGGCGGCCGGGCTCGACGGCTACTGGCCTGCGCAACGCCCGACTCTCCATGGTGACTACCAGGAACAGGACTTCCAATCCCGGTGGGTGATCCGCACGCTTGTCTACCAGCCGCGGCGGGGCCTTCAGTAGTCTGGCCGAAGCGGGACCTCGGCCCGTTCTCACCGCGACAATAACTTCTGCCGGCACGCCTCAAGGTTGACAAAGAACACATCGAGGGCAAATTGTCTCAGGCTCTCGGACACATCTGCCTGGATGAACTCTTGCCTCTGCCACAAGCGCTTCCAGGCAGTCGGGAAGTGCTGTCGTTGATTTACCATCCCGGCAAGTTCGTCGTATGCGAGAAACTTCACGGTTTGAACGCCAGCGACAAGGAGCCGTGCCAGGCACATGGGGCACGGCTCTAGGGAGCACATCAGCGTATAACCCCGCATGTTGTCCACCGCGGGATGCCGCTCCTCGAAGGCGTTCATCACAACCATTTCTGCATGGAGATCGCTTCGAAAGTGCGGAAAGAAGACCGTGTTGCGGCCTTGCTCAACTATTCCGCCTGTCGGATCGACAAGCACCGCACCCACGCCATAGTTCCCCCTCCTCGCCGCTGTCAATGCCTCGGTACACGCGACAATCCCAAGGTGCTGATCTCTGTGATGTGTGCGTTCCGCGGACACGTTGGCAAATCTTGCTTCCAAGTCCTCTAGCGTCATTGCCCGCCCCATGTCAATTCATCCGGCCCAGCCGACCACCGACCTCGCGCCGCCGTTCGCTTTTCGAGTCCGGCTCCGCGCATGCTGATCGGCATGGCCAAGTCGAGTCTATCAGGGTCGGCGGCCAACGGTTCCTACGACGGCCCATACTATCCCCCCTTACATCTGGACTCCTGTCAGGTACGCCTCGGGCGACAGAAGGCGGGCAAAGGGCTTCCAATCGCCTGCGCAGTTACGGCAAGGTAGGCGAGCCTAACCGCGTTTTGAGATAGTCCCCGATCTCCCAGGTGCAGGTGATGCCCTGCGGAATCGCCCTTGTGAGGGAAACAAACGCGGGGGCACACGGGGGAGGCCGGAGTGCCCCGCCGGCCACCCCGCGGAGGTGGCGTAGTCGTTCCTTTGCGCCCGAGACGCACAGTAAGGACACATCGATGAACCGCCGCACCGGGATCGCTGGTAGCCTACCAGGGCATGCCGCCGATCACCGTGCGGGGCGTTGGCGTTGAGACCAAGGGAGAGCGGCTGCTCGCGACCTTCACCTTGAGCGAACCTCCCGAACAGGAATGGATTCAGTTCTTCAAGGAGCGAGCCGGCGCCAGTGTGCTGAACATCTCGGCGGCGACATTCCGGCGCAATCGGCTCTGTATTGAAGTGCCGGGTGAGGGGGACCTCGAGATGTTGATCCGGTCGGTCGAAGCCATGATCGAAGGGGTGAATTTCGACGTGGAGTTTCGGAGCTAGAGAATAACCTCTGAGCGCCCGGCTCTAGGGCTGGCCCGGAGTCGGGGAGCAGGGCGGACGGGACAGGGTGACCGGCTGAGGAGACATGAGGTGTATGACAAGGCGACGAGGGCCGAACGATGTATCGAAAGGGCAGGGTGGTGCGCGGTCAGTCTGCTGGTCGTCGTCGGAATCGTGTCGGCCCTGAGTCTGTATGTCCCTGGTTCTGTGCTTCCCGCGTGGCTAACCCACCTCCTCGCGCGACTCTACGGACCAGAGTATCAGCGCGAGCAGCTGCCTCGCTTCGCCCAGTATCCCTGGCACACCGGCTTCCATGCGATCCCGGGGATCCTGTTCCTGCTGGTAGGGCTTTGCCAATTTGTGCGCAGGATCCGGACGTCGTGGATGAGGCTGCATCGGTGGCTGGGCCGGCTTTATCTGCTCTGTGGCGTGCTTCTGGCCTTGGCGGCACTGGCGATCGTGCTGAAGTTCCCCTTTGCCGGGTGGCAGGAGGTCGTGCCAACGGTCGTCTTCGCGAGTCTCTTCTTGTGGAGCCTCGCGAAGGCCTACTATCACGTGCGCGTCGGAGAGATTGCGCAGCACCGGGAATGGATGATCCGGAGCTTTACGATCGGCGTGGGAATCGGAGCCATTCGGATCATCTTTGATCTACTCATGGCGAGCACGACTCGTTCCGCCCAGGCCAATGTCGTGCTGTCGTTCTGGCTCGGCTGGTGCCTTCATCTCGTCATCGCGGAAGCATGGATCCGATGGACACGGTCGGCCTCCCGCGTGACGGTCAGCCGCCTATGGCTGGAGACCGTCACGGTGCAACGCAATCGTTCTCAGGTGAGCTAACCTCGTTCGGAGGAGGACGCACCCGGCTCTGCTGGGCGATCACCTGTGAAGGGCGGGGAACCGCATAGGCGGCGCCCCGGAAGTACTGGTGAGGCCATGGATGCTCGCTGGACGCTTCGAGACTACGATCCCAGGCGGCACCGAGGTCAGCTCACGTCCTGTATCGTCGAGCTTCAGGAGTTCGAGCGCGGACTCGAGCCAGCACTGCCCACGGGCGAGGCGATGGCCGAGGCCTATCTCACGTTCCTCCTGGAACGGTGTGCGAGGACGGCGGGTCGGATCATCCTCGCCGAGGTAGACCACGCGGTGGCCGGCTTCGTCGGCGTGATGATCCGAGTGACGCCGGAAGAGCCGGACGAGGATCAGCGGCCCTACGCGTACATCTCCGATCTGGTAGTTCTGCCCGAGTACCGGCGGCGCGGCATCGGCCGCGCACTGCTCGAGCAGGCGGAGACGGTTGCCCGTGAGTCGGGCGCCCCGATCCTGCGCGTCGGTGTCCTGGCCAGGAACGCGACCGCAGTGAGACTCTACCGAACCACCGGGTTCACCGATTATCACGTCCAGCTGGTCAAGCGGCTCTGAAGCCGATGACGTGTCGTTCGGCGTCCGGAGCCCTGAGCTGCAGCCGGACGTCTGGCACTCGACCTGGCCATTGAAGGGTCGGTCCTGCATGGGGGCACGTGAATCCGACCCCTGGAGAGACAGTGCCTAGGGTGGCTATCTGGTGTTGCTAGGAGGTAGATGACGTGGATCCCGCGAATTACGACCACGCAGCCTTCATCGCGGAGTTCTACGACCACGTGATCCCGTATGCGACACGCCCAGACGTGGCTTTCTACGTCGATGTCGCACGAGGGTGTGGAGGGCCAGTGCTCGAACTCGGCTGCGGGACGGGACGCGTGCTCATCCCCACGGCGCGATCTGGTGTCGAGATCGTCGGACTCGATGCCTCGGAGGGCATGCTCCAGCGCTGCCGTCTCCGGTTGGAAGCCGAACCGCAAGCGGTGCAGGCTCGCGCCAGCTTGCATCGGGGCGATATCCGGGCCTTCCAGCTCGGGCGCACCTTCCGCCTGATCACGATCCCGTTCCGACCCTTTCAACCCTTACTCACGGTGGCGGAGCAGCTGGCATGCCTGGTGGCCATCCGGCGGCATCTTGCACCGGATGGTCGGCTCGTGTTCGATGTCTTCAATCCGTCCATCCATAACCTCGCGAAGCCGGTCGACGGTGCCGAGGTCGATGAGGAGCCGCCGTTCACCCTGCCAGACGGGCGGACGGTCATCCGCCGACACCGGATGCTCGAGCGGGATCTCGTCGGCCAGGTGAACAGCGGCGAGCTTGTCTACTACGTCACCCATCCCGACGGCCATGAGGACCGCCTGGTCCATCCATTCCGTATGCGCTGCATCTTTCGTTTCGAGGCGGAGCACCTGCTGGCGCGGGCCGGCTTTGTTGTGGACCATGTCTACTCGGACTTCAAGCGCTCCGCCTACGGGTCCCAGTACCCGGGCGACCTCATCTTCGTGGCCCGGCCTTCGCCTGACAGCAACTTGGTACGGATGGAGGGAGGCACGCATGGCTCACATCGTTGATCTCGCGGCCAAGACCGACTGGACCGACCTGGCGGAGGGTGAGGTGCGCATCGTGCCGATCCTCCAGTACGAGAACGGCGTACGGGTTCGGATGGTCGTCTCGCGTCGCGGGGAGTGGCCGAAGCATGTGGAACAACAAACCGAGCTCTACGTTGTGCTCAAGGGCGAGGTGATCCATCTCACGGAGAGCGAGCAGCGGGTGCGGGCGGGGGAGGCCATCCTGCTGGCGCCCGGGGAACCCCACGGAGCGCGCGTGGAGAACGGTGCCGTCTCGATCAATGTGGACCTTCGGCTAGCTGCCGCACATGCCGATCTTCCAGCGCTGAGCTCAGCCAACCCCGGGGGTTGAGAGGGATGCCCATCCGTCTGGTGGCCTTTGACCTGGATGGCACGTTGATCCGCGGCCGGAACTCGCTGGCCGTGGTTGGCGGTGCCCTTGGCCACCCGGAGTGGGAACAGCAGATGGAGATCCTGTACATGCGGGGAGAGTCTCCGGAGGCCATGAGAAGACGCGTTGCTCCCTGGCGGGAGCGCGAGTCAGCCGAGCTGTGCTGTCCGCTCGTGCACTCGCAGTTCGCGCCGGGTGTCGATGAGGCGTTTCGACTCTTGCACGAGCGGCACGTGACGACGGCGATCGTGTCGATCGGTTGGGACTTCCTCGTCGAGTGGTTCGCGAAACGCTTCGGTGCGGGGCATTGGGCGGCCGTCGGGCTCAAGCCCGACGGGACGGTCACTCCGTTCTGGCCCGAGGACAAGGGCCCGTGGCTCGAGCGACTGATGGCGGCACTCAATGTCCATCGGAATGAGGTGGCCGCGGTCGGTGATAGCCCGCGTGATGCGTCGATGTTCCGGGCTGCCGGCCATTCGTTCTACGTCGGGAAGGAGATCCCGGAGGGGCTCGACGGCATCACGCACTATCCAGATGGGAACATGGCGGACGTGGCCAGGGCGATCCTCCGCCGCTGACCGGGCTGGGCCGGATTTATCCACAGCAATCCACCGCGATAAAAGACAGTGAGTCCAATCGTTTGCGGTCCTCTGTGCAGGAAATTTACTTGACAAGTGATTCCACCCTGCATACGTTTGCCGCACTCTGGCGGGTGATGACCCACCGGGCCGGCCAAGTAGGAGGACGCCCAATGACTCTTTCAGCGGCTGAACGGACTCCCCTTCGAGCAATTCCCCGGCAATCTCCGGTGAACCCGCCGCCTGACGTCGGCGTCACAGGCCAGCAACTCGCGCTGATCGACGTGAGTGACGGGCGAGGGACCGGCGGTAAGGAAGAGCTCGACCTTCGGGAGCAGATCGCCTTGCTCGAGCGCGAGCTGCGCTACTACCGGCGTGTGATTCCGGCCCTTGCCCGTGGCGGCGGGAACCCGAGGCGGCCGAGCCGCGAGCCCGCTGCCGAGCTCACTCACCTGGCGCGCTGGCTGACCGACGGCCAGCGCGTGATCGACTCCATCTCGCGGATCCTCGCGGAGCAACCGCAGCTCGAGGTCCGACTGGAGGCCCTCGAACGAGGCCACCGTCAGATCCGCGACGAAATGGTCCACCTCTTCGGCGACGAGGTGGATGAGCGCGACACGGACCCCGGCATGGTCGGCAGCAGCTGGTTTCGCTCAGGACTCTGGGTTCGCGCGGGACTCGTGGCGCTGATCCTGGTCATCGTCGCCATCGTGTCCGTCCCCTACTTCATCGATTGGTGGCAGGCGCTGATACAGCCGCGGCATGGCTAGCAGGGGTGAGCGTTCGGAGTTGCGCCGCCTCGTCGCCCGTTTGTCCGCGCGACCGGCCAACGCGGCGCCACGGTCTACCGCGGACGCTCGAGAGGTGCGGCGAGTCGTCGAGCTTCTCGGCCGGGCCGGTCGGCATCAGCGTGCACACGCGATTTCGGGAGGGGCCCGCAGGAGCGGCACGTTACGACGGCTCAATCTCTTGCTGATCACCCAGAACGACCGCCGGCTGATGAAACTCCGCCTACGGCGGTGGCCCGCGGTGGCCGCGGTCCTGGGCGCGATCCTCCTGATGGTGACGAGTGGCACGATCTCTCGCGACTACGCGCGGTTGCGCCACCAGCGGGCGACGTTAGCGGCGCTGGACGAGAAGGTGGCTTCGAACGAGGCGCTTCTCGATCACTTCGGCGCCAGGGTCCGCGAGATCAGGGACGAGATCGAAAGCTGGCGACTCGCCCGCATCGTCCAACCGCTCCGGCCTGATTCCGACTCGGCTGGACCCGAGATCGGTCTCGCGGAGGAGATGACCCGCCTCCTAGGCGTCGTCGAGGAGGAAGGTGTCCGGCTACGCGCGCTCGAACACTTCATGGACGAGAACGGTCACCTGCTGGCCTCATTGCCGTCGAGCTGGCCCGTCCGCGGGCCCCTGAACTCCGACTTCGGACCACGACGGCCACCGTTCGCGCGGTCGCAGCGAGTGTCCTCGCCACGCGACCCGGCGGCCCGCCCCACCGCGCAAAGCCCGCACGACGCGGATCCGATCCCGGTACGCTGAAGGCGCCGACGTTGCTGGATCTGGATCTATTCCCGCCGTTGCTGCTGGGTGGGGCTGCCCTCGTCTTGGTCCTGGTCGTGGCCGTCCTCCTCGTCAGGCGCCGGATCGCTCGGGCCCGATCCGCGGCCGCGCCGACCGACCCGGAAGTCCGTCCCCCGGAGGTCCGTCCCAATGTCCGCGCCTGGCTTGCCGCGGGGCCGGGCCACGCGCGGGCTCTCCAGCACATGGTGCGTGAGCACCCTCAACTTCGCGCGCGGGCTGAGGCCGCCGAACGGGAGCTCGCCCCCCTGCGCGATCGGATCGTGCGCGCGGAGGAGCAGGCCGAGCAGCTACGGCAGGACCTCAGCCAGCGGGACGATCAGCTCAAGGCGCTCCGAAAGGACTGGGAGGACGTGACCCAGCGCGTTTCGCAGGTGCTCCTGGAGCTCCTCGAAAAGAGGCACGATGAGCGTTGACCGGCCGGCGCCGGCGCCGGAGACCCTGCACGCGTGGCTGTCCGCGGGGCCGGCTCGCATCACGGACCTGCGCCAGGCCCTCCAAGAGCGGGATCGGCTTGGACAGGAGCTGAGCCGCATCCGGCGGGAGGTTTGCCGGCTCAAGGCGGTGTGCTGGGGCGTCGTGGGATTGCTCGGTCTGGTCGCGCTTCTGAGCGCGCTGGCGGTGTCCCGTGTCTTTTCTCCAGCGGTGGTCGACGAGATGCGCGCCAGACGGTTCGTCGTCGTGGACGACAGGGGGACGACCCGTGTCCAGCTAGGGCTGCTCGGAGCAGAAGGCTCCGTCCTGGAGCTCGCCGACAGCCGCGGTATCGGGCGAGCGGCCATCGCAGTTCGCCCCGACGGGGCGGCGACGATCAAGATGCTCGGCGACGGGCGCCAGCCGCGCGTCGCGCTCGACGTCTTGCCGGATGGGTCGCCGCGTCTGCAGCTCCGCGGCCAGGATGGGATGTCCGCGGCGACGTTGGCCGTCGCGGAGGACGGCGCGGCCCATGTGACGCTGGTTGACCAGCACGGCCAAGCTCGAGGTGCCCTGACTCTCACGCCCGGCGGATCGCCGAGCTTGACGCTCTACGACGAGATCGGGAGCCCTCGGCTCGGCCTGGCGGTGGCGCCGGACAACTGGTCCCAGATCGATTTCTTTGACCGGGCGGGGGCGGCTCGCCTTGGCCTGAGTGTGTCCCCCCAGGGGGCGCCTGTCGTCGGGTTTGACGACAATGCAGGCAGACGACGCATCTTGATCGGGCTCCTCCTCGACGGCAAACCGACACTGGATTTCTTCGATCAGAGAGGCGTCGCCAGATTACTGATGGCCTTGCGGGCCACCGGGACACCCCGGCTGATCGCGGTGGGCCGCAAGAGCCAGATCATCTGGGAGGCTCCGTGACCGGCCGCCAAGCCGCCACCGAGGGGAGAAGCGCCTTGCACAGCCGCCGCCAGTGAGGCTGGGACCAAACGGCTAGCGGGCCGCGCCCCGCGTGCTGGGCGCCGGCCGCGCGGCGAGCCACGCCGCCACGCTCGATCCCGCGACCGCAACCGCCGCCGCGAGGAACGCCAGCCGGTAGCTCCCGGTGACGTCGAAGAGCCAACCGCCGAGGAATGGGCCGATCGCGCCACCGAGCCCGCCCCCTGCCTGGACCACGCCCAGGATCGTCCCCAGATGCGGGCCCGAGAAGACCGCGGCCGGGATCGTCGAGAGCAGCGCGATGCGCATGCCGAAGCCGAAACCGGCGGCCGTGTAAAGGAGGAGCAGCGGCAGATCCTGGGGGCCACGCAGCAGGGCGAAGCAGCCGATCCCGGCGATCGCCACGAGCGAGCCGAGCGCGAAGACCCAGCCACTGCCGACCTGGTCCGAGAGCCAGCCACCGAGGACATTGCCCGCCACCATGCTCAGGCCGCCGAAGGAGAAGAACCACACCACCGTGGCCGGGTCGAACCCCCGGTCCACGGCGTGAGCCACCTGGTGGGTCGCCATGATCTGGAAGCCGATGACGCCGAGCGCCATCATGATGGACGCGGCCCAGAGCCGGCTGCTCCGCAGCGCCCGTCGGAGCGTCCAGACCTCATCGGGCGAGCCTGCTGGCGGTGCAAGGCGAGACTCCTCGACGTCCGCTCGCTCGTCCGGGGCCGTCGGCGGGTCGCGGTAGAGCAACGCGAGCGCCACTGTCGCCGCGGCGACGATGCCCCCGAAGGCGACCAGTGCGCCGCGCCAGCCCAGGGTGACGATGAGCCAGGCGTTCAGCGGGTAGAAGACGACAGCGCTGGCCGGCCCGCCGGTGCTCAGCACGCCCATCGCGGTGCCCCGGGCCCCCACGAACCAGCGCGTGACGATGGTCGTGGCCGGAATGATGATGCCGGCAATGCCCGCGGCGCCGAGGAGGCCGAAGCAGAGGTAGTACTGCGGGAGCGAGGTCACCTGCCCGGTGCCCGCCAGGGCCAGGCCGAGCACCAGGCCGCCGATGGTCACGGCCGTTCGCGGCCCCCAGCGGTCGTACAGCCAGCCGGCCACCGGCGCCCAGACGACGAAGCCGAGCCAGCTCAGCGAGTAGCCGAGCGCAGTCGGGCCCCGGCCCCAGGCGAACTCCTCGAGCATGGCGACGTAGAAGAGCGCGAAGGTGGCGCGCGGGCCCCACGCCAGTGCGTTGACGGCGGTGGAGACACCGACCACCACCCATCCATACGACCCGTGCCCGGCGCGGATCTTACGTACCCCTAAGGGGCGCGCAGCGGGCCACTCCGATCGCTTCTCGCGACGAAGGATGTTGCAAGGCGTGTGGCACCTCCGCAGTCTGAGATTGATGACCGGCCATGGGCACCATCATGGCTACCGCGCAACCTCGATGTTTCACGGACACATGAACTGTAAAAACGGTGCTGTCATGTGCCAGGCCGGGCGCGACGTCTGTCAGCGAAGCGGGGCGATGCGACGGCCCCTGCGGGCAGCGCTCCTAATCCGTCGTCCGGTACTGGCTCGGCGGGACCAGGCGGAACTTGGTCGGGTCCGCCTTCACGACCGCGTCGGCGTCAGCGCGATCGAAGTTGCCGCGCGTACCCGACGGACTGTGCTCGAGCACCTCGACGCCGCGCAGGTAGTAGCTGAAGCCCTTGTTGGCGCGGTCGTAGGCCTCGCTCTGCCCGCGCGCGGCCGAGCGCAGGATCTCCCCGGTCTGGCGCATCCTGCTGGCGGCATCCTGAATCCGGTCGCGCAGCATCTGCTGGTTGAGCGACCAAGAGCGCCAGACGTTCAGCATGAGCGTGAAGTCCCGCTGGAAGACCCCGTCGGGCGCGGCCACCGTGGAGTAGTGGTAGGTCCAGGAGTTGGCATCGATAGGCGCCGTGTTCACGAGCCCGAAGAGGTAACGGTCCCGGGGGAGCTCGAGATGGATCCTGACCTTCAAGTTCAGGCTACCCTGCCTGCTGATCGTGCGTCGCCATAACGCACGACACGATCTTCAAACTCTGCGGGGAAAAAGGCTGGCGATAGGGCATGCGTGGTACCCGACCGGGTAGCGTCGGACCGGACCGGGCTGGACACACAGTAAGGATAGAATTGTATTTGACGCTTCAATCTTTTGCATTCATGCTCTCACCAGCTGAACGGGATTGCTGCCTACATAAGTTGGACTCCCGTGGTGGTCATGCACGTTGTCATTGGTACCGGAGTCAATGGCATCATATTGGCGCTGTCCACATTGTAGGCAGGAGCAGAGAAAATCCCGGCAACTGGAGATGCTGGCCGGCTTCACAATCGTTGGCGCTCAACGCGAGCAAATTCGATGCCCTCTCTGCACGGCTCCGCTCGATCTCGACGCTCTTGCCGCTGGTAAGTACGACACGTCCAGCCTCACCATCGAAGAAGCAACGGCGCAGCGCACCGATAGGGCGCAGATACTGGGGTGCCTGGTCGCCGTAATAACGGCATCCGTCGCCGGACTATTGCTCTGGGAATTTACAAGTGGGCCCGTCACCTTCTGGGGGGTAGCGGTCACGATCGCAATCGTCTACAACGTTACCTCAATGCTACTGCGTCGCCGCCCAATCGAACACCTCTTGCCGAGGAAGCCCCCTAGTCCACCACCGCCTCGCCACGTAGAACCTTACGAACAACCAATCATTGTCGACGACGTTACTTTGCAAGCCTTAAAAACTATTGACGAGCTAGGCGAAGATCGCGGCAACCTGCTAGTTGTAGTATCGAGCAGTGACGAAGAGCTGAACAAACTGAAGAAGCTCCTAGTGGAGCAGCGCGGCATTGTGCCTGCGCGCATCGCGGATGCCACAGCGTCTTCCTTCGCTCGGCCGGACGCTCTTCGCAACGGGGATGTCATCTGCGTACTCCTGAATCCGGGCGTCGAGGGTCCGCGCTATCGCCTTCCATTGAAGGAATACGCCAACATTCGTGTCGTCGTCTTTAACTCCTTCCGGATCGCGCCGTCAGCTATGATAGCCATCCGAAACTGTATTGAAACTGATACTGCCTAAAACTGTACCTGCGGCAGACACTCTACGGGAACCGAATGTTTGAGAGACTGAATGTTTCTGTATGCCATTGGAGTGCGCGCTGAATTTGATTGAGGTCCATAGTTAGCTGACTCTGTTCGAGGATTGGCAGCGCGTCCCTCAGCATCTTCACCTGCTCCGCCAGCAACTCAATTCGCTTGTTATACACCACGTCAGAACCGCGGACGAAGACCAGATGATACGAGGACGAGAAAGCGAGTCGGTGCAGCAGCCACAAGCCAGCGACCGGACTGTGGGCTTTTGACGTAGTGAGAACCGTTTCGCGCACAACCGGACTATCGGAATGATCATCCAGCAAAACATAGAAGGGCGCGATTGGGCCGTAAGGCGTCTCGACGATCAATACCTGCACCATTCCACGCATCTTCGGATCGATTCCATTCCGGAACACGAGGCCATCGACAGACTGCACAATAACCACCCCGAGCTTGAGCCCGGTACGTGCAAGATACATCATCGCGTGGGATTCTCGCAGGCGACCCAACGTAGTACGGTAAAGCACTTCGCTTGAGACGTCGGATTCGTCCCATGAAGGGAAGTCGAACAGCAGTGGCCACTTATCCCAATGACGTTTCCTCATCTTGGCATCCAGGCAGTCTGGATCTATCCCAAGAACTTCATCAATCACGTCTTCCGCGGACTTCATCTGAAGCATACGCGCTAACGCACCAGCCTTCGCCATCATCAAGTTTGTATCGTGAGGTGTCTTTCGAAGCGCCTCATCGATCAATTGCACGACTTTTCGCGCGTCGCCTAGATTAAGTGATCCGTGAGTTCTGGTCCCCTCCACGGTAACCGCCATTTCGAACCCATCCGGAAACGCAAGGTCTGCCGCGGCCGCAATTGAGCTCAAATCGGCGTCACATGACATACCCACCTCTCCTCTCCTAAGGACCAGTGGCGGCAACTCTATCCCGGCTGGCACCATACAGCCTCGGCCGCATCGGACTCTGGTTGCCATATCGACAGCACAGACATTTCCCGACAGCGTTGCCGCATTGCCCGGGCCTCCTCACGCCTCCCAGCGCATACCGCCAAGAGATACTCTGCCAGAGACCTGTACGCCCGGTTTGGCAGGCAAGCGATCGCTCTTCCCAACTCTTGCTCGGCGTTCTCTCGATGTCCTGCTCTTAGCCATGCGCAAGCTCGGACCACATAGGCCATGGGAACCGTAGAATCAGCGTCGAGCGCAGCGCCTGCCTCACGCCGGGCGCTCTCCGGTCCGAACGTCGGGTCTCGTAAGAAGGCGAGGGCTCGATACGCACGCGCTAGACCAGAATAAGAATCTATCGTTACGGCCCGAGCCGCCATCACTTGAGCCTGCTTCAATTCGCCTCGGACTAAATGCAGATGCGACAACCAGGCATAGGACATCGCCGACGATGGATCGATTGCCGCTGATTGACCTAAACACTCTTCGGCCTCGCCGATCTCTCCCGCTAACAGAAGAGTTTCCCCTAGAAACAGAAGGCCTCGCGCGGAGCGCGGCCGCATTACCAATGCCGCGCGTAAATCCTGAACCCCTTCTACAAGATCGCCACTTCGTGCTCTTGCTAGACCGCGACACTCAACGAGAGACGGATAGTACACGTCTCTCGTATGTGCCCAATCAGCCCGGGTGTCTTCCAAGAGTCTCACGGCTTCTTGGGGCGCGTCGATCACGAGCAAAGACAAAGCTCGCCGCTCCAGCTCGTCTGGCGCGGGACGTGGAACTGCAGCTGCGGGGCTTGTCTTCAGATGCAAGTCGCTCGCGGCACGTTCGAGTTCAGAGCGCAGAATGCTGAAGTCAGCAGGACGCTCTTCGCGACGCTTACTGAGGCAGCGAAGGACAACAGCATCAAGGCGCCCGGGCGATCTTGGATGAAGTCTCGAGGGTGGCATTGGTTCGGCGAGGCAATGGAGACGGCGATCCTCAGCCCACGTAGTCGAATCAAATACTCGACTACCGGTCAACATCTCATACAGAACGCATCCCAAGCTGTACACGTCTGACCGTTCGTCAAGATCTTCCCCGCGCCATTGCTCTGGACTCATGTACCCGGCGGTACCGAGGATGCCAGGTGTGCTCTCATGGGGCATCTGGACGATTCCGAAGTCGGTGACTTTGGCATGACCCGTTTCTGTGATGAGCACGTTCTCCGGCTTGAGATCACGGTGGACGAACCGACCACCGCGTCGGCGAGACTGCGCGCTCGCGTATTGAATTCCATCGCAGATCTCTAGCGCCACAGCTAGGGTGCGGGAAAGGTCTAGCCCACCCCCACGGATCCAGCCACGTAGGTTTGGCCCGAATTGGACATGACCTTTAATCAATTGCATGGCAATCATGTCAACACCGCCGTGTCGGAACACATGATAGGCTTCCACGATGCTGGCGTGGGCACCGAGTGAGATCCAGGCTTGTGCCTCCCAACGAAAGCGGGCTACCTCACGTGGGTTGTCCGCATTGCGACAGATCTTAATGGCCAGGGCAGCAGGCTGGGCGACTGGGTTCTCGCAGAAGAGGATATTCGCCATGCCTCCCTCGTCTGAACCGCCCACGACCCGGTACATCTGCGCGTCGGGTAGAGAAACACGGGCGCCGATGGGCATACTGACGGTCAGACGGGGAATCCCGGACGAGTTGGCGAACAGTTCGTCCATGTGGGCTAAGGAGAGGGCGCTTGGGCTAGGTCGCGACAAAGAGACGAAGCGGCGCAGTCTTTCGCCCAAACGTTCTCCCACCACAACACCGATACTTCCCGATGCATGCCCAATGGGACTGCATCCCACCGGGACTTCAAGCTCCCACGGACAACCACTACACTAGTCGGTCTGCTGACTACCATGCGCGTCGCCGGCCCAGCAACTTCTAAGCTGCTCGTGGCTACTTGCGCTCCTGCCGCATATGGGTACATTTCGTTCTGGTAGTTCACCCCGGGCTCGGCTCTGTCGGTCCTTACGGGAGCCAGTCGCGCGGCGCCTATAACGGAGGTCCTTATGGACGCGAAACCGCCTGGCTTTCCCGATAGGCTTCCCGAGCCTGGGGAGAACAACATTTGGTTCAATGACGATGACGGCCATACAGTCTTTGTGCTGCTTCATGGAATCTTTTCAGATTCGCGAAGCTGCTGGCTAAATCGTGACCGAACCTGTTACTGGCCGCAACTCATACTTTCTGACCCTCGTCTCGGTCGACCAAGTATCTTCCTCGCGGGTTTCTATACTGACTTTGGCAGCGGCATTTATGATATTGCTGATTGTGCGGGGGAAGTATTTTCTGCACTTAACCGTACGGATGAGAAGTTCCGTCGCCCCGTTTTGTCTCGACGGAACATCCTCTTCATCTGTCACAGCACCGGTGGCATCGTCGCACGCTACATCTTAGAACGCCATGCTCAAGCTTTTCAGAGTCACCACGTCGGTCTAGTACTGATAGCCTCACCGTCTTATGGCTCTGAATGGGCAAACAAGCTTGGCGGTATGATCGAGTTCTACAATAATCAGCTCGGACTTCACCTAAAATGGGGCAACGATTTGCTGAAGGATCTTGACGATCGTTTCAAGGAACTTGTCGACGGGAAGCGCATACTGCAGCTTGATGGCATCGAGGGATGCGAGAATCACTTCGTCATTCACAGTCGCTGGTTGCCGAACGTTCGCACGGTAGTGGTTGATCGCGAGTCAGCTGGCCGGTACTTCGGGCGAACGCACATTTTACGGAATACCGACCACTTTAGCTCCGTAAAACCCACCAATTTCGATCACCCAGCACATCAGCTGTTAGTAGACTTTTACACCACCAAGTTCGGCGCCGCCTTCCAGCCTCGTCTAGCCGCACGCCTCGAAGCATCAAGAAACGACATGAGGAGTCGCAATCTCCCGTATCACACGCCTGCCCTCCTGTATGCGCTTATGTACCCCGGCAGCCTGGCTGAGTCATGTCTTGAGGGGATCCGTGCTGGAAGATCGAATACCATCCGTACGCAGTTACGAGTCTGGCTCGACGAGACACTCCCGAATCAGAAATCCGATGGTTTCTCGGATTTCGAGTGGGTCGATCGGGCTGATGTACGAAACGCGCGAGATCTTGCTGTTCGTGAGAGGTCGCCGCTTATCGGTGAGCGGCATCTGATATTGGCCATTCTCGGCAGCGGCAGCACTACGGTGCGGCAACTACGGCAAGCCATTGGACAGGACTTTGATGCCCTATTGCGATGTCTTCAGAATGCCGAGGCCGATCTCCGGAAGACACGCGGCCCAGTGTTCGAGCGTTTAGATACGGAGGAAGCCGAAGGCTCGTAGGGGTTGTCCCAAGGCCTTCTAGCTCGAAGCTGGCGGGAGCGCAGCCTCGTTCAGCTTGTCATCAGCCCGGGGGATCATAGTAATGACCTGGGGGCAACGACGGCACACCTCGCCGCCTTGCTCGGCGTACCATCGGCAAGTAGCCCGAACCAGGCAGGAAGGCAAGGCGTCCACCACCGGCTCCAGCTTCCTGACGATTCGCTTGGCCAGGCTACAATGGGCTCCATCGAAGTGGACGCACCGGCTCTCCTCGCAACTCGCGGCAAACCGGAAGACCTGGATGGTCGGGACGCTCCCGAGCCGCGCCAGCATTGGTCCGTCAACTACTGCCTGCCGCTGCAGATACCCTATCCGAGGCTCCTCCGGT
>Ga0137403_10002800_pt1 | contig 21147 bp, 22 predicted proteins | sample CZOMad2_1_16fung_FD_122057 | JGI IMG/M metagenome (GOLD analysis project Ga0137403, IMG submission 122057) | Vadose zone soil fungal communities from Angelo Coast Range Reserve, California, USA - CZOMad2_1_16fungal (Hybrid Assembly) | ecosystem: Environmental > Terrestrial > Soil > Vadose zone...
ATGAAATTGGTGGTGCCGTCGAGCGGGTCGATGATCCAGGTGTACTCGGAATCGCCCGCGTTTCCGGCGGAGGCACCGGACTCCTCTGCTAGAATCGCATGGTCCGGATAGGCGCGGCGCAGTATCTCGATGACCGCCTGCTCGGCGGCCTTGTCGACTTCGGTGACGAAATCGTTGTGCCGCTTGCGCGTCACCGGCAGCAATTCCACGTCGCGCGCGGCGCGGTTGATGATCGCGCCGGCGCGCCGCGCGGCCCTGACCGCGATACCGAGCATCGGGTGCATTTTTTCGTCCGGGAATCTGAAAGAGCGATGTTGCTGAACGCTGGATTTTAGTATGAAAGCCGGCGGCCCGCTGTCCCGAATCCGCGTCGTCCTGCTGCGACCTTCGCATCCCGGCAACATCGGCGCCGCGGCGCGTGCGATGAAGACGATGGGCATCACGCGGCTCTACCTGGTGCGGCCCAAGAAATTTCCAGATCCTGAAGCCCGGGCCATGGCCTCGCGCGCCGCGGACGTGCTCGCGTCGGCGAAGGTCTGCGCGGATCTCGACGCGGCCCTCGAAGGCACCCGTTTCTCGGTGGCGATGAGCGCGCGCAGCCGCGGGCTCTCGCATCCGCCGCTGGGCGCGCGCGCCGCGGCGCAGGAGCTCGTGCGCGCCGCGCAGCGCGACGATGTCGCCCTGGTATTCGGCAACGAGACGGTCGGCCTGTCCAACAAGGAAGTCATGCGCTGCGGCCGCATCGCGCATATCCCCAGCGATTCTGCATGCAAGTCGCTGAACCTCGCGCAAGCCGTGCAGGTGATGGCGTACGAAGTGCGCATGGCCGCGCTCGATCCGGTCGCGGCCGCTCCGCGGATCGAGTATGCGACCCATGAAGAGATCGAGAGTTTCTACGCGCGGCTGGAGCGCGGCCTCAGTGCGAGCGGCTTCCTGCATCCGCGCGCTCCGCGCAAACTCATGGACCGCCTGCGCCGGCTCTTCGCCCGCGCGCGCCTGGAGAGGGTGGAGGTGAACATCCTGCGGGGGATGCTCGCGGCCTGGGACGATCGGGATCCCGAGAAATAGTTGACCAATTCACTAAGGTTTCCGATAATGCTCGGGAATCCGTCTCTGGAGTCTCCATGCTTGACCGAATTCGCGAAGACATCAGCTGCGTATTCGAACGCGACCCGGCGGCGCGCTCGACCTGGGAAGTCATCACCTGCTATCCCGGTTTTCACGCGCTTCTGATCCACCGGCGCGCCCACTGGTTGTGGCGGATGAAGATGCGCTGGCTGGCGCGCTTCGTGTCGCACTGCTCGCGTTTTCTCACCGGTATCGAGATTCATCCGGGCGCGAAAATCGGCCGGCGCGTGTTTATCGACCACGGCATGGGGGTCGTGATAGGCGAGACCGCGGAGCTCGGAGACGACTGCACCCTGTACCACGGCGTGACGCTGGGGGGTACGACCTGGAACAAGGGCAAGCGCCACCCGACCCTCATGCCGGGCGTCGTCATCGGTGCCGGGGCGAAGGTGCTCGGGCCCATCGTCATCGGCGAGGGCGCGAAAATCGGTTCGAACGCCGTGGTCGTGAAAGACGTTCCCGCGGGCGCGACCGCGCTGGGGATCCCGGCGCGAGTCATTCTGGACGAGCAGGACAAGACGCGAGAGGAAAAGGCGGCGAAGCTGGGATTCTCTGCTTACGCGGTGACGGCCAAGGCCGAAGACGATCCCCTTGCCAAGGCGGTGCAAGGCCTGCTCGATCACAGCGTCGACATGGACAAGCGTATCGAGTTGATTCTGAATCAGATTGAGGAGCTTCAGGCGGAGCGCAAGGACACCCAGAGGCAGCTTCGACTGGAGCCGAAGGTCGTCAATAAGTAAATAGTTGATAGATTCCCTCGGGATTGGGTATACTTGACAAAATTTATCGGGTATTCAGAACCGTTCAGGGTGCAACCATGAGATTGACGACCAAAGGACGATTCGCAGTGACCGCGATGCTGGACCTCGCCATGCACGGCGGCAATGGCCCGGTGACGCTCGCCGGCATCAGCCGGCGGCAGAGCATCTCGCTCTCGTATCTGGAGCAACTTTTCGGCAAGCTGCGGCGCCACACCCTGGTCGACAGCGTCCGCGGGCCGGGCGGCGGCTACACGCTCGCGCGCCATGTCGAGAGGGTATCGGTCGCCGACATCATCACGGCAGTGGACGAGCCGCTGGACGCGACGCAGTGCGGCGGGAAGGAAAACTGCAAGGACGAGCAGCGCTGCATGACTCACGACCTGTGGGCGAAGCTCAACGACAAGATGTTCGAATACCTGGATTCGGTGAAGCTTTCCGACCTCGTCGCGCAGCAGGCGACACGCAAGGACGCGGTGAGCGTGCTGCAGGACAAGCGCGGCAAGGAAGCCGCGGTGACGCCTTGAGCGTGACGCGCACGAACATGAAATTTCCGATCTACCTCGACTATTCAGCGACCACGCCGGTGGACCCGCGCGTGGCGCAGAAGATGATCCCCTTCCTCACCGAGCAGTTCGGCAACCCGGCGAGCCGCTCGCACGCATTCGGCTGGGAGGCGGAGAAGGCGGTGGAGGAGGCGCGCGCGCACGTCGCGGCGCTCCTCAACGCCGATCCCAAGGAGATCATCTGGACTTCGGGCGCGACCGAAGGCAACAACCTCGCCATCAAGGGCGCGGCGAATTTCTACAAGGGCAAGGGCAAGCACATCGTCACGATGAAGACCGAGCACAAGGCGGTGCTCGATACCGTGCGCGAGCTCGAGCGCCAGGGCTTCGAAGCGACCTATCTCGATCCGCGGCAGGACGGCCTGCTCGATCTGGAAAAGTTCAAGGCGGCGCTGCGCCCCGATACCGTCCTCGTCTCGGTGATGATGGTGAACAACGAGATCGGCGTGATCCAGCCGATCGCCGAGATCGGCGAGATCTGCCGCTCGAAAGGCATCATCTTCCACTGCGACGCGGTGCAGGCCGCCGGAAAGATTCCGGTCGATCTGCAGAAGCTGAAGGTTGACCTTCTGACGGTGACCGCGCACAAGGTTTACGGCCCCAAGGGCATAGGCGCGCTGTACGTACGCAGGAAACCCCGCGTGCGAATCGAGGCGCAGATCCACGGCGGCGGCCACGAGCGGGGCCTGCGCTCGGGAACGCTCCCGACCCACCAGATCGTCGGCATGGGCGAGGCGTTCCGCATCGCCGGGCTCGAGATGGGCGCCGAGAGCGAACGCATTCGCGCCTTGCGCGACAGGCTGCTGGCCGGCTTCAGGGACATGGAAGAGGTCTACGTCAACGGCGATATGGAGCGGCGTATACCGGGCAATCTCAACATCAGCTTCAACTTCGTCGAGGGCGAGTCCCTGATCATGGGGATCAAGGAGGTGGCGGTATCCTCGGGCTCGGCCTGCACTTCGGCGAGTCTCGAGCCTTCGTATGTTTTGCGGGCGCTGGGCCGCTCGGATGAACTTGCGCACAGCTCAATTCGTTTCACGATCGGCCGCTTCACCACCGAGGAGGAGATCGACTACGCCGTCAAGCTCCTGCGCGCCAAGATCGGCAAGTTGCGGGAGCTGTCTCCTTTGTGGGAGATGTACAAGGAAGGTGTGGACTTGAATACCGTCCAATGGGCAGCACATTGATGTGAAGGAGTAGAGCATGGCGTACAGCGACAAAGTACTGGACCACTACGAGAACCCGCGCAACGTCGGCTCTTTCGACAAGGCGGACGACCACATCGGCACCGGCATGGTCGGCGCCCCCGCCTGCGGCGACGTGATGAAGCTGCAGATCCGGGTCAACGAACAAGGCATCATCGAGGACGCGCGCTTCAAGACCTACGGCTGCGGATCCGCGATCGCCTCCTCGTCGCTCGTCACCGAATGGGTGAAGGGCAAGACCCTCGATCAGGCCGAGACGATCAGGAACACCCAGATCGCCGAAGAGCTCGCGCTGCCGCCGGTGAAGATCCACTGCTCCATCCTCGCCGAGGACGCGATCAAGGCGGCGATCGTCGATTATCGCAAGAAGCACGGGCTCGAACAGCCTGCGGAAAAGGAAGCCAAGGCGGCCTGAGGACCATGATTACTCTGACTGAACGCGCTGCGAACCACGTCAATTCCTTCCTCGCGAAGCGCGGGAAGGGCGTGGGCCTGCGCTTGGGCGTGCGCACCTCGGGCTGCTCCGGTCTTGCCTACCGGATCGAATATGCCGACGCGGTGAATCCTGAAGACCAGACCTTCGAGAGCCACGGCGTCAAGGTGATCGTCGACCCGAAGAGCCTGCAGTTTCTCGACGGCACCGAACTCGACTTCACCCGCGAAGGATTGAACGAGGGCTTGAAGTTCAACAACCCCAACGTGAAGGATGAGTGCGGCTGCGGCGAGTCCTTCAACGTTTAGCGAGGCCCGGCCTCGCGATGCCGAGAAAGGGGGCAACGGCCCCTTTTTTTACGAATCCCGATGCCTTTCGATCTCCATCAAAACCACTTCGAGCTGTTCGGCCTTCCGGCGCGCTTCTCCATCGATCCCGCGGCGCTCGAGGCGCGCTATCACGAGCTGCAGCGCGAGGTGCACCCGGACCGCTTTGCCGCCGCGCCCGATGCCGAGCGGCGCGTGTCGATGCAGCTGGCAACGCGCGTGAACGAAGCCTATCAAACCCTGAAATCGCCGCTCAAGCGGGCCGTCTATATCCTGCAGTTGCGCGGTGTGGACCCGAAGTTCGAGACGAATACCGCGATGCCCACCGAATTCCTCATGGAACAGATGGGCTGGCGCGAGCGCATCGAAGCCGGCTCGGAAAAGCCCGACGCCTTGCTTCGATTGCAGGCCGGCTTGCGCGACGAGAGCAGGAAAATCTACGAAATGCTGCACGGCCAGCTGGACGAAGGCCGCGACGACGAAGCCGCTTCGCAGACCGCCCGCAAGCTGATGTTCTACGAAAAGCTGGCCGAAGAGATCGACGACAAGCTGGCGGAGCTCGAGACGTGAGTTTCAAGGTCTGAAATGGCGCTGTTGCAGATTTCCGAACCCGGCCAGTCGCCCGAGCCGCACCGGCACCGGCTCGCGGTCGGCATCGACCTCGGCACCACGAATTCGCTGGTCGCCGCGGTGAGGAACGGCATCGCCGTGGTGCTCAACGACCGCGACGGCCACGCGCTGCTGCCGTCGATCGTGCGCTATCTACGGGACGGACGAACGGTCGTCGGCCGCGAGGCCGAGGCCGAGCTTGCCCACGACCCGAGAAACAGCATCGTGTCGGTGAAACGCTTTATGGGGCGCGGACTCAAGGACGTGACGCACGTCGAGAACAGCCCCTACGATTTCCTCGACTCGCCGGGAATGGTACGGATCCGCACCGTCGCAGGCGTGAAAAGCCCGGTGGAGGTCTCTGCGGAAATCCTGAAGGTGCTTAGGTCCCGCGCCGAGGAGAGTCTCTTCGGGCGTGCGGGTGGCGAGCTCGCCGGAGCCGTCATCACCGTTCCCGCGTACTTCGACGACCCGCAGCGGCAAGCGACCAAGGACGCCGGCAAGCTCGCGGGCCTGAACGTGCTGCGCCTCCTGAACGAGCCGACCGCGGCGGCGATCGCCTACGGCCTGGACAATGCCGCCGAGGGCATCTACGCCGTCTACGACCTCGGCGGAGGCACTTTCGATATCTCGATCCTGAAGCTCTCCAAGGGCGTGTTCGAAGTGATGGCGACCAACGGCGATGCCGCGCTCGGCGGCGACGATTTCGATCAGCGATTGTTTTGTTGGGTGGTGGAGCGGGCGAAGCTCGCGCCGCTTTCCCACGAGGACACGCGGCTCCTGCTCACCAAGTCGCGCGCCGCCAAGGAATTCCTGACGGCCCACCTCGAGGCGCGCGTCTCCGCGACCCTCGCGAGCGGCGAGACGGTGGATGTGACCGTCACGCAGAGGGAATTCCAGGACATGACCCGGCCTCTTGTCGCGAAGACCCTGGGGCCCACGCGCAAGGCCTTGCGCGACGCGCGGCTGGAATGGAACGAGGTGAAGGGCGTGGTGATGGTCGGCGGCGCGACGCGAATGCCGCACGTGCAGCAGGCGGTCGCCGCGCTCTTCGGCCAGGCGCCGCTCAACAATCTCGATCCGGACAAGGTGGTCGCGCTCGGCGCCGCGATCCAGGCCAACGTTCTCGCCGGCAACAAGGCTTCGGGGGACGATTGGCTGCTGCTCGACGTTATCCCGCTTTCCCTCGGAATCGAAACGATGGGTGGGCTCGCGGAAAAGGTCATCCCCCGCAATTCCACGATTCCCGTGGCGCGCGCGCAGGAATTCACCACCTACAAGGACGGCCAGACCGCGATGAGCCTGCACGTGGTGCAGGGCGAGCGCGAGCTCGTGTCCGACTGCCGCTCGCTCGCGAGGTTCGAGCTGCGCGGCATTCCGCCCATGGTCGCCGGCGCCGCGCGCATCCGCGTCACCTTCCAGGTGGACGCCGACGGTCTGCTCTCGGTCTCGGCGCGCGAAGCCACCACCGGCGTCGAGGCGGCGATCGCGGTCAAGCCGTCTTATGGGCTCGACGACGAGCAGATCACCCGGATGCTCAGGGATTCCTTCGACCACGCCAAGGAAGACGTGCATCTGCGCGCCCTGAAGGAACAGCAGGTCGAGGGCGGACGCATGCTCGAAGCGACGGAGGCCGCGTTGCACGAGGACGCCGATCTGCTTTCCGCGGAGGAATCGGCCGCGCTGCGCTCGGAGCTCGAGGCTCTGCGCAAGACGCTTTCCTGCACCGATCACCGCACCATCAAGTCGGGCATCGAACGCGTCAACCGCGCGTCCGAGGCCTTTGCCGGCCGGCGCATGGACCGCTCGATCAAACGGGCGCTTGCGGGCAGAAAAGTCGAGAGCCTCTGAAGCCGCGTGCCGCAGATCATCGTCCTCCCGCACGAAGAGCTGTGTCCCGACGGCGCCGTTATCGAGGCCAAGCCGGGCATGTCCATCTGCGACAACCTGCTGCAGAACGGAGTGGAGATCGAGCACGCCTGCGAGAAGTCCTGCGCCTGCACCACCTGTCACGTGGTCGTGCGCGAAGGCTTCGAGACGCTGGACCCTTCGGAGGAAAAAGAGGACGACCTGCTCGACAAGGCCTGGGGGCTGGAACCGAATTCGAGGCTTTCCTGCCAGGCGATCGTCAAGGACAGCGACCTCACCATCGAGATCCCGAAATACACCATCAACATGGTCAAGGAAATCAAGTGATGAAATGGACCGACACGCTTGAAATTGCCATCGCCCTGTCGGAAAAATATCCGGACGTTGATCCCCTGACCGTGCGTTTCACCGACCTGTTCGAGTGGGTGCAGGCGCTCGACGGGTTCGACGACGACCCCAAACACTGCGGCGAAAAGATCCTCGAGGCGATCCAGATGGCGTGGATCGACGAGGTGGGGTAGCTGTTACGGGGCCGGAAGCGGCGGGGGCACCACCGCCTCAATGATCTTCGCGACGAAGGCATCGGAGTTGAAAGCTGGTCCGCCTCCGCGTTGCCGCTGGAAGGCGCCCAATGTCGTCGGAAAGTCGAACGAGGTGGTTTGGCCCGACACGTATGCGTTACCTCGAGCATCCACCGCGATTCCAGCGCCCGTATCACCGCCGCTGCCGCCGAGGTAAGTGGAGTAGACGAGGGAGGAGCCTGCGGGGTTGAGCTTGGTGACGAAGGCGTCGGTGTGGTTTGCGAATTGGCTGCCGATCGGGTCTGCCGGGATAGGTTGGAAGGCCCCCGGCGTCGTCGGGAAGTTGATCGAGCTGGTGTAGCCCGTCACGTGGGCGTTGCCGGCCGCGTCCACGGCCACCCCCAGCCCCCATTCGAAGCCGCTGCCGCCGAGGTAGGTGGAGTAGACCAAGGCGGAACCGGCGGGATCGAGCTTGGTCACGAAGACATCGTTGCCGCCGCCGGAAATCGACTGGAAGGCTCCCGGCGTCGTCGGGAAGTTGACCGAGTTGGTGACACCCGTCACGTACGCGTTGCGGTCGCCGTCAATGGCGATCGCGTAGGCACTAGCACTACCGAGGTAGGTGGAGTAGACGAGGGCGGAGCCGGTTGGATCAAACTTCGTCACGAATGCACCGCCGCTGCCTATGGTCTGGAAAGCTCCCGCCGTCGTCGGGAAGTCGGGCGAGTGGGTACCGCCCGTCACGTAAGCGTTGCTGTCGGCATCCACCGCGATGCCATGGCCTTCGTTAATCGAGGCGCCGCTGCCTCCGAGGTAGGTGGAATAGACCAAAGCGGAACCGGTGGGATTGAGCTTCGTCACGAAGGCGTCGCTGTCAAAAGCATTGGTCGGGGCGCTCGAGACGGGCTGGAAGGCTCCCGGGGTCGTCGGGAAGTTGTCGGAGGTGGTATAGCCCGTCACGTAGGCGTTGCCGGTGCCATCCACCGCGATTCCGAAACCTATATCGGTCCCACTCCCGGCACTTGTTGCGCTTGGGTGTGGGCTGCCGCCGAGGTAGGTGGAATAGACAAGGGCCGAGCCGGTGGGATTGAGTTTCGCCACGAAGGCGTCGTAGTAACCGGCCGAAGCAGGCTGGAAGACTCCTGCAGTCGTCGGGAAATTGTTGGAGGTTGTGTAGCCCGTCACGTAGGCATTGCCTTCGGCATCCACGGCGATCGCCCACCCCGAATCGTCCGAGTTATCGCCGCCGAGGTAGGTCGAATAGACGAGAGCGGAGCCGTCGGGATTGAGCTTGGTGACGAAGGCTTTAACGAAGCCAGGATAGACCGGCTGAAAAGCTGCAGGGGTCGTCGGGAAATCGGTCCAATTCGTGGTGCCCGTCAAGTAAGCGTTGCCTTCGGCGTCCACGGAAATGCTGCCGCTCCAGTCGATCCCGCTACCGCCGAGATAGGTCGAGTAGGCCAGCACCACCGGATCGATGATGAGTGGCCGGGTTGTGTCGTAAGTGGCGAGCTGGAAGCCCACTCGATTCGCGCCTTTGCGTACGTAGCCTCCAGCGATCTCTTGCCGGATGCCGTCGATCTCCTGGTAGACGATGGGCTTGTGCTGGCGTATGTCTCCGCCGGCCGCGCGCAGCACGAGATCACCCCGCGCATCGATCTGCAATTTGTCCGCGCCCTTGAAGTCGAGCACGATCTTCTTCGGATCCGCACCCGGTGCGACTACGAAGTCATACTCGAGCTGGCGCTGGTTGCCGTAGTAGACGAGATCGATGCCGGGATAGACCTCGCGGTAGTGCACTTTCGCGTAGGTCGGTACGTTGGTGCGCCACTTCGCCGGATCGCGTCCGATGAAGTAGTTCGCCTTGCCCGGTAGCTCGTCGAGCCCACTCACGACAGACTTGGAATTGGCACCGACGATGGCCATGCGCAGCGCGACCGACTGCGCTTGTGTCGGCGTGCCGCGTCCCTTGTGCGTGGGGCGCACATCGCCTTTTACATCGGGGTTGGGTTTCGCCAGCACCAGCACCGCTTCGCTCCCGGTGAGATAGAGGCTGTAGCCGGCGCCGCGCGAGAGAAAGCGCACGTCCTTGTCGGTCTGGCCGCGGTTCGCTTCGAAGTGAAGGGGCAATTGCCCGTAGGACTCGCTCATGCGAGCGTCTGTCGCTGCGGCTGCGGGCAAGACGACCCCCGCGAGGAACGGGAACAGAACGAGCATCCTGCGAGACGGGATCAACGTGTGTTTGGTCATGGCTCCAACTCCTCCTTGTAGGTTTCGTGAATCGATGTCACCTCGTCACATCGAAAGCATCCACCGCAACGTAGGCGCTGCCGGTCAGGAACCAGGGAATCGCGACGCCTACGCCCGTGACCGTGATCACCAGGGTGTGCGTGACACCGGGCGCGAGACCCGAGGTGGAGAACACAACTTCAGAGGTGAGGCTGCCGGGTGCCGCGGGGCCGAAGGTGTTCACCACGGTCGGTACGCCGCCGTCGATCGACACCACGGCGATCCCGCAGACGTTGCATTTGACGCCGATCCAGCTCACCGCCGTACCCGTGAAGGCGAAGGTCGCGCTGGCCGCGGTCTGATTGGACGCGAGGATGGTGCCGCCGCTGAAGGTGCCGGTCTCCGTGCCGTACGTCGTCCACGGGCCGGTGTAGGTTGCAGCGCTCTCCTCGGAGCGGATCGTGGCCGGGGTTGGCGGCACGTCGCCGACGAACTTCGCGACGAATGCGCCAGGGCCGGTGGCTTGGAAGGCTCCCGGCGTTGTCGGGAAGCTCGAGGGCGCAGCGCCCGTCAGGTAGGCATTACCGGCGGTGTCCAGCGCGATCGCGTTGACTAAGGCGCCGCTCATATAAGTCGAGTAGACGAGAGCAGACCCGTCGGGGTTGAGTAACGTCATAAAGCTGTCCCAACTTCCTGGAGAGGTGGTCCGGGCGGCGCTGGTCCGGAAGGCGTCGGCAGTCGTCGGAAAATTCGTTGAGAAAGTGCTGCCCGTTACCCAGGCGTTACCGGCGACGTCCACGGCGATTCCGAGACCCTGATCTTCGCTGCTGCCGCCCAGGTAGGTGGAATAGACCAGCGCCGAGCCGGTGGGATTGAGCTTGGTGATAAAAGCATCTCCTTCGAAGGCAGGTCGGGAGTCGCTCCCGCCGTAAGTCCGCTGGAACGCTCCCGGAGTCGTCGGGAAGTCGGGCGAAGTGGTGTAGCCCGTCAGGTAGGCGTTGCGGGCCGCGTCCACGGCGATCCCCAAGCCCGACTCATTGCCGCTGCCGCCGAGGTAGGTGGAGTAGACCAGCGCGGAGCCGGCGGCATTGAGCTTCGTCACACCGGCGTCGAAGAAGCTGGCATCACCAGGTGTGGTCTGGAAGGCCCCGGGGGTCGGCTGGACGAAGAAACTCGCCAGGTAGGCGTTGCCGTCGGTGTCGAGCGCGATCGCGTTGACCCCGGCACCCATAAAGGTCGAATAGACGAGGGCGGACCCGGTGGCGTTGAGCTTCGTCACGAAGCCGGAGACGTCGCCGGTGACGGTGAAAGTCGTGTCGAAAGCGCCCGGGGTTATCGGGAAATTGTTTGCACATCGTGTGGTTGGAGTGAAGCTTGTTTGAGCGCAGCTGGTGAGACCCACTACGTAGGCATTGCCGACGGCGTCTACCGCGATTCCCCTGCCGCCTTCATCGTCAGAGCCGCCAAGGTAAGTGGAATAGATCAGGGCCGAGCCGGTGGCATTGAGCTTTGTCACGAAGGCGTCGGAAGCACGGAACTCCGCCTGGAACGTGGAACCGCCGCCGAAGATCGTTTGGAAGGCGCCCGCGGTCGTCGGGAAGTCAGTCGAGTTAGTCGCGCCCGTCACATAGGCGTTGCCGGAAGCGTCCACGGTGATCCCGCCGCTAGAATCACGACCACTGCCGCCAAGGTAGGTCGAGTAAACGAGGGCCGAGCCGGTGGGATTGAGCTTGGCCACGAAGACGTCAACGCCGCCGTTGCCGGTTGGCTGGAAGGCCCCCGCAGTCGTCGGCAAGGTCGAGGACCCAGTCCCGCCCGCCACGTAGGCGTTGCCGTCGGCGTCTACAGCAATGCTGCCGCCAGCGCCGAGAAAAGTGGAGTACGAGAGCACGATCGGATCGATGACCAGTGGCCGGGTGGTGTCATACGCCGCCACTTCGAAGCCAACGCGATTCGCGCCTTTGCGGACGTAGTTCCCGGCGATCTCTTGCCGGACTCCGTCGATCTCCTGGTAGATGACGGGCTTGCGCTGAAGTATTTCACCACCTGCAGCGTGCAGCACCAGCTCGCCCTGCGAGTTGATCTCCAGTTTGTCCGCGCCCCTAAAGTCGAGGACGATCTTTTGCGGGTCAGCGCCGGTCGCGACGACGAAGTCGTATTCCAGTTGGCGTTGGTTGCCGTAGTAGACGAGATCGATACCGGGATAAACGTTCTGGTAATGGACCTTTGCGAAGGTTGGGACATTGGTGCGCCACTTCGCCGGATCCTTGCCAATGAAGTAGTTCGCCTTGGCCGGTTGTTTCTCAAGCCCGCTTACGTGCGGCTTGGGTGCGGCCCCCACGAGGCTCATGCGCAGCGCGACCGACTTTACTTGCGCATTGGCTTCGCGCGGCGCTTGCCCGCTGTGCGCATCGGGCTTCGCCAGCACCAACACGGCTTCGCCCGCGGTGAGGTAGAGGCTGTAGCCGAGCCCGCGCGAGAGAAAGCGCACATCCTTGTCGGTCTGGCCGCGGTTCGCTTCGAAGTGAAGGGGCAGCTTCCCGTAGTTCTCGCTCACCCGAGCGTCTGTGACTGCGGTTGCTGGCAAAGCGAAGCCGACGAGGAACGGGAACAGAACGAGCATCCTGCGGGACTGGATCAACGCGTGTCGGGACATGACTGACTCTCCTCGTTTCGTAGGCGCACAGCCGGGGAGATGCGGCACACCTCGCTCTCCCGAGCGGCATGCGACGCAATGGACAGTGCCGGAGAGTTATGAAACAAGCGGCGCCCACGCCGGCCGGGCGCGTAGTCCGTCCGGCGCGAAACTGAAAACCCTAGTCAGGGTTTAGTCAGGCAAGCCGATCAACGCCGTCTGGGTTCGCGCAGCCTGGGATCGAGCTTGTCGAGATCGGCCTGAACCTGCTCGCGGCTGCGCTCGTAGACGAGCTCCCGTCCTCTCACGCTTCCCGCATACGATAGGCCCATGCGCGTCGGAGTCAGCTCGCACTTGACGTTGTGTATGCCTTCGCCGAGCACGATCTCGATCCGGTCGGCCCGCTTGCTGTAGACCACGACGTCCAGGGTCTGCCCGGTTTCGGTCACGCGTACCTTGATCTTCTCCGGCTCCATGCGCGCTACGCCTTCGCCTGGTCGAACAGCTTTTCGAAGCGCCGGTCGGGGGCGAGCCAGATCGCGGCCACCAGCACGTACAGGCCGCCGGCGATCGCCGGGTGCACGAAGGCGAGCGGAAGCGCGGCGATGTAGATGACGATGGAGATCTTTCCCTTGAAGTCCTTGCCCAGTGCCTTGGCGAGCGGCGAATCCTTGGCGTGGATCGCAAGGAGCACGCGCGTCAGGATGGTGTAGGCGCACGCCGCGCCGAGCAGCACGAACCCGTACGCGGCGACCGTCTGCGGCGCAAAGTGATTTTCATCCATCCATCCCGTGACGAACGGCACCAGAGAGAGCCAGAACAGCAGGTGCAGATTGGCCCACAAGGCCGCGCCGTTCACGTGATGCACCGCATGGAACATGTGATGATGGTTGTTCCAGTAAATGCCGGTGAAAATGAAGCTCAGGACGTAGCTCAGGAACACCGGGATGAGCGGCACGAGCGCTTTCGGATCGGCGTCGTGCGGAACCTTCAGCTCCAGCACCATGATCGTGATGATGACCGCGATCACGCCGTCGCTGAACGCTTCCAGCCGTGCCTTGTTCATGCGTTGCGCCTCGAAATTTATCGCCGCGGAGTATGTACCGGGCTCGCCCCTCGTGCAAGCCGGACGGCCGGGTGGTGATAGCATGGGCGAACCACCGGTTTTTCCCCGATGAATGGAAAGGCGCCGCGATGCCTGCTCGCTGCACTCATTTGAATTCTGTGAAGACAGCTACACCCAACACCCACGGCTGCGAGGAATGCCTCGCGGCGGGAGACACCTGGGTGCACCTCCGCCTTTGCCGGGCGTGCGGGCACGTCGGTTGCTGCGACGATTCGAAGAACAAGCACGCCAGCAAGCATTTCAAGAAGACCGGGCATCCGATCATGACCTCCCTCGAGCCGGGGGAGAGCTGGAGCTGGTGCTTTGTCGACGAGCTCGGCATGGAACTCGGATGAGCGGGGAGGCCGGGGGCGGGGAAATCGCGCCGTCCAATCCCATCGAGGCCCGCTGGGGACAGGCCTTTCCGCGGCTGACGCCCGCGCAGATCGCCCGCCTGGAGGCGCACGGGAAAAGGAGTAGCACGCGCCGGGGCGAAGTGCTGGTGGAGCCCGGCGAACGTCACCCCGGACTGTTCGTGATCCTCTCGGGAAGCGTCGAGGTCGTGCGTCCCGGCCTGGCGGGGGAAGAACTGATCGTGGTGCACATGCCGGGCCAGTTTTCCGGAGAGATGAGCTCCTTGCGCGGCGTCGCCAGCGTGGTGCGCGTCCGCGTTCGCGAAGAAGGCGAGATCCTCGTCATCGACTACGAGAATCTTCGCGCCATCGTTCAGACCGATACCGAGCTGAGCGAAATCCTGATGCGCGCGTTCATCCTGCGCCGCGTGGGACTCATCGCCTCCCAGAGCGGCGACGTCATCCTGATCGGCTCCCGTCACTCGGCCGGTACGCTGCGCCTGCAACAGTTTCTCACGCGCAACGCGTTTCCTTACGTCAGCATCGACGTCGAGAAGGATTCGTCGGCGCAGGCACTGCTCGATCGTTTTCACGTGAGCGTGGACGACATCCCGGTCGTGTTGTGTCGCGGCGAGAAAATGCTGAAGAACCCCGGCAATGAGGAGATCGCCGCCTGCCTTGGCATGAATCCGCAGATCGACGATGCCAAGGTCCGCGACCTGGTGGTGATCGGCGCAGGGCCCGCCGGGCTGGCCGCCGCCGTGTACGGCGCCTCCGAGGGGCTCGATGTGCTGGTCCTGGAAGCGAGCGCGCCCGGGGGGCAGGCCGGATCGAGCTCGAAGATCGAAAACTATCTGGGCTTTCCGACCGGAATTTCCGGGCAGGCGCTGGCCGGACGCGCGCTGGTGCAGGCGCAGAAGTTCGGCGCCGAAGTCACCATCGCAAGCAGCGCGGTGCGCCTGCGCTGCGAGCAGCGGCCCTATGAAATCGATCTCTCGAACGGGCACGTCGTCCGGGCGCGCGTCATCGTCGTCGCAACGGGCGCGGAATACCGCCGCCTGGCGCTCGAGAACCTGGACCGCTTCCTGGGCGTGGGCGTGTATTACGCGGCGACGCCGGTCGAGGCGCGCCTGTGCAAGGCGGAAGAAGTCATCGTCGTCGGCGGCGGCAACTCGGCCGGCCAGGCCGCGGTGTTCCTCGCGGGCGGCTGCCGGCACGTGCATGTGTTCGTGCGCTCCGGCGGCCTCTCGGACAGCATGTCCCGCTACCTCATTCGCCGCATCGAGCAGAGCCCGAACATCACCCTGCATGCGCGTACGCAGATCTCGGCCCTGGAGGGCGATGAGCGGCTGGAGCGGGTGACGTGGCGGAGCGGCGGGGAAAGCGAGACGCGCGAAATCAAGCACGTATTTCTCATGACCGGCGCGGTGCCCAACACGCGCTGGCTGCAGGGATGCATTGCCCTCGACGACAAGGGCTTCGTGTTCACCGGATCAGATCTGCATGGCGAGGACCTGGTCCCGGCACGGTGGGCACACGCAAGGGCGCCGCATCTGTTCGAGACCAGCTGGCCAGGCATCTTTGCCGTGGGCGACGTGCGCTGCGGCAGCACGAAGCGCGTCGCAGCGGCGGTGGGCGAAGGATCGGCGTGCGTGCAGCTGGTCCATCGCGTGTTGCACGAATGACCAACTCGTTTCAACAAGGGAGATCGACATGTTCGGATTGACGCAGCTCGGCATGATTCATACGGCGATCAGCCTGATCGCGGTGGCCGCGGGACTTATCGCGCTCGTTCGCGACAAGGAGATTTCCCCGAGGAACACGCTCGGGAAGGTCTACGTGATCACAACGATTCTCGTCTGCCTGACCGGCTTCGGGATCTTCCAGCACGGCGGCTTCGGCAAGCCTCACGCGCTGGGCATCATCACGCTCATCGTGCTGGGGGTTGCGTACGTGGCGGGATACACCAAACTGTACGGGCGGCTGTCGCCTTATATCGAGACGGTCAGCTACTCGGCGACTTTCCTCTTCCACCTGATCCCCGGCGTCACCGAGACCACGACGCGATTGCCCCTGGGAGCGCCTCTGCTGCCGAACCCCGAAGCCCCTGCCTTGCAGGTGGCGAGCGCGGTGATGGGCGTGGCGTTCCTGATAGGCGCCGCGCTTCAGGTGCGGCGCTTGCGCGCCAGGCTCGGAAGACCGGCGATCTGACCCTGAAGACCGGCGGCGAATTCGTTTCGCCCCTCAGGGCTTGGCAATATAGAAGTAGTACGTGGCCCTGTAGGCAACCCGGGCCTGCTTGCCCGACTGCGCCCGGTCGCAGGCTTCCGCAGGAGCTTTCCCGCCGGAGGTGTGCAGCCGCTGAACGCTTTTCGTCTGGCCGAAGACTCCCGTCCCCGAAGTCGTTTTTGCGCTCAACAACAGCCACGGGATTGCGTTGGCGTCGGGGCCGTCATCGCGCGCTTTGACTTCGCCGGCCACCTTGCTTCCATCGTCCGATTCCCAGGTCGGACCTGCATAGTGTTTGCCGATCTTCCTGCCTGAAAGGTCGAACAAGTCCGCTTCCGGGGCCTTGAAGGCCCACTCGAACTTTGCCGGATCGGTTTTCCCGGCGCTGCACTCGTAAATCTGTACGCCCGTGGCGCGCGACACGAGCGATAGCGTTTGACCGGCCGGGACCTTGAGATTGTCCGGCACCACGGGATCGGTTCCGACGTTCGAAGCGGCGCAGCCCGCGATTATCGCCGCGAGCGATGCACCTGCCACGGTGGATGCGTATGGATTTCTCATTGGTTCATGCTCCTTCGAAACCGCGGACTGTACCGCACAATACCATCGGCCTCCCTGAAGCATGCATTCTGAGCCGGCCGCGCGCCGGCGCCGGGATGGCCCGCTGCCGCTCGTGCAGCCTGAAAGGCGGCCTGCATAGGCCGACCGCCGGGTGTCGCCCGCGGCCGAACGGCCTACAATGCTGTTTATCAGCGAAAACTCGCGGTTGGCTTGGTTCATCCATGTCGCTCACACGATGCTCGAACTGCAAACACGACAACCCGGCAGACTCGAGGTTCTGCGGCGCCTGCGGCGGAGCACTGAACCTTCCGGCGTACCTTGCGTCGTGCCCGCGCTGCGGGACGGTGAACCCGGTAAAGGCGACCGTCTGTTGCTGGTGCCAAGGTCCGTTGGTGGCGCGCAGACCGTCTCGCCGGCCCTCTCCGGTGGTCGTCGGCACGGTGGTTCTCGCGGCGATCGCTGCCCTTGGCTTTTACGCCTACCCTCGACTTTCGCTCGTTGACGCGCGTCAGCCGCCGGGTGCGGGCGCCGAAAACAGCGCCGCGCCCGCCAGCCCTGCGGCCCCGCTGCTCGAGACCCCGTCACCCGAGACCGCGCCTGCCGACCCGACGCGTGCAGCGGCGAACCAGCCGGGCCCGGGCCGTCAGCCGGTGGAAGCGCCGGCAGCAAAAGCGGCTGCTGTGGCGATCGCTCGTCCCCAGGGGATCAACGCTGGCAAGGAAGGAGAGCGTGCGCCATCTCGCCAAGAGGCGTGCACCGAGGCGGGCGCAGCCCTTGGATTGTGTGTGGCGAAATCCGTTCAGAAAAAGGAAGCAGCCGCGGTCGAAGCGGCGATCAAACGTCCCCAGGCGACCGGCGCCGGCAACGCAGGCGGTCAAGAGCCCCCGTGCACAGAAGCGGTCGCGGCGCTTGGGCTATGCACACCAAAACCCACACAGAGGAGGGAATGACATGACCAGGAAACTCATCGGCACGTTCATGGCGGGGGCCCTTTGCCTTCACGGCGGGGTCGCTGCCGCAGCCGCCGACTACAAGATCGTGACGGCCAATGAAAAGGGCACTTATTTTGCGATCGGCGCCGATCTCGCCAAGTACGTGGCTCCCGAAGCCACGATCAACCTGGAGGTTCTGCCCACGTTGGGTTCAGCTGCGAACATCAAGCATCTTCGCTACGACCTCGGCGTGAAATTCGCGATCGTTCAGGCCGACGTTTACCAGGCCTTCATCGACAGGGCGGCTGGAGGCAGCAAGGAGGCAAGCGTCATCATACGTCCGCTCCGCGTGATCCTGCCGCTTTACGACACCGAGATTCACTACATCGTCAGGGCCGACTCGCCCTTGAACTACATCCACGACATCAAGAACGCAAAGATCAACGGAGGCGTCCTGGGTAGCGGGGCAGCCCTGATCACGCATACCCTGTACCGGATGATGTTCAATGGGCCCATTCCGGAAGCGAACGACAGCTTCCTCGAGAACCAGGACGCGCTGGTCAGGCTGATCGGCGACAAGAGTGTCGATGTCGTCGTCGTCGCCGCGGGGCAGCCGGCCCCGCTGATCGCCAACATGAAGCCCGAGGCGCAGAAGTTCATCAAGCTGCTGAAGTTCGATCCGGAGCATCCCTCGAGCAAGCTTCCGCTGACCGTCTATTCCCACTCCGTCATCACCGCGAGCAGCTATCCCAACCTGTTGAAGGAAGACTTCACGACGGTCTCGGTGGGGGCGTTTCTGGTCACTTACGATTACAACCTGCAGTTCACAGTGGGTCACCTGATCCGGTTTGCACGATCCTTGTGCCAGAATTTTCCCACCCTGCAGGCGCAGGGTCATCCCAAATGGCGCGAAGTCAGCCTGAGTTTGCCGACTCTCGGTCCGGGCTGGATCTATTATCCGCCCACGACGAGAGAGATCCGCGCCTGTCTCGCCAAGACGAAAACGCCTGCAAAGTCCTCGAGAAAATGCTCGGCGGAGGAGCGAATCCTGGGATTCTGCAACTGATTTTCATGCGCCGCGGAGCCTGAACCGCTCGCAGGCCGGCTCAAGGCGCGCAGGGGCAGCCGCCGAAGCCGGATGGCGTGCCGCAGGGCGCGGCCTGCTCAATGGCCGGTGGGGTCGCCCTTGCGGCTCGCCTCGAACAGGAACCAGGTGCGCCGCTCGGTTTCATCGATCCACACCTCGATCAGGCTGGCGGTGGCGATGTCGCGGTGCTCGTCGCACACGTTGTGCGCCTCGCGAAAGCGCGCCGCAAGCTCCTTGTTGTCCTCGCGCAGCTCGGCGAGCATGTCGAGGGGTTCCACGTACTCGGCGTCGTTGTCCAGTACGCGTTGCGCGCGAGCGATCCCGCCGATTGACTTCAGCGTGGTTCCGCCGACCTTGCGGATGCGCTCCGCAATCGGGTCCGTCATCGCATAAAGCTGATCGGCTTGTTCGTCCAGCAGCAAATGATAATCGCGGAAGTGCGGCCCGCTCATGTGCCAGTGGAAATTCTTGGTCTTCATGTAGAGCGCGAACACGTCCGCCAGGATGCCGTTCATCGCCGCGGCGATGTCCTTGGTGGCCGCGGCGCCGAGGTCGGTGCGGGTGGCGAGCGGCGCCTTCCGCCTGAGCTCGAGGTCGCGCGTGTTTTTCTCGACGCGTTTGTTCATCGTCTTCTCCTTGGGTGATGAGCTCTATGCGGGCTCCAAGCCATGCTTCCTGATGACCGGTGCGGCGGCCGACGCGGTGATGAATCTGACCAGCGCCCGGGCCGCGTCCGCCTGCTTCGCGCCCGCGTGGATGCCGGCGGAGAACATGGTCATCCGCTGGAGCTCGCCCGGCAGCGGGCCGACGTAATCGATGCCGGCGAAATGCACCAGCTCGCTGATCTGCTGGAAGCCGACCTCGGTCTGGCCGCTCGCGATCAGGGTGCCGACGAACACGCCGGACGGGGTCTGCTTGAGCTTGGCCCCGACCTCGCCGGCGATACCCAGCTTCTCGAACACGCTGAGCATATAGATCCCGCTCGGGCCGGTGGAATAGCCGATCGATTTCACCGCCAGCAGCGTCTTCTTCAAGGCGTCGGCTGAGCTGATGTCGGGCTTCGCCGCGCCCTTGCGCACCGCGAGCCCGGTGCCCGATTTCGCGACATCGACCTTGCTCCCGGCGACGGCCTTGCCGAGCTTGATCTGCTCGTCGATCGCCGGGCCGGCCATGATGATGAGGTCGTAGGACTCGCCGTCGGCGAGACGCTTCTGGACGTTGAGCGTTCCGGTGAAAACCGTCGTGACCTTGTGTCCCGACGCCTTCTCGAATTGCGCGACCAGCTCGAGATAGGCCTCCTGGGTGGCCTGCGTGGACAGCACCTGGATTTCCGCGGCGTCAGCCATGCCCGCGAGCAGCAGCGCGCCCGCCGCGGCGGCGATCGATGCGATTCTCATGATGATCCTCCCGGATGATTTTTAGTGCTCCGCGGGAAATGAACTTACTCTGCGAAGCCCGCTCGCGCAAGCGATCCAGGTCCAGCGTTGTCGAGGTTGCAGGCTCGTTGACACGAAAAAATCGGGCGCCTAACATCGCTTCGTCTTTTCAAGCGCTTACCTTAAAAATCTGTCAGGAAGCTCGCTGGTTCCCCTTCACGTCGCAAATAAGGAGGATAAGGAAATGAAACTACCGAACCTGATGATTGCGAGCGCTTTGCTACTGCTGTTCCTCGCGCAGGATGCATTGGCGGACCAGACCTTCATCCTCGCGACCGGGCGGAGAGATCCGCGCATCTACGCGATCGACTTCGACGCCGCGCTGAAGGCGCGCAACAACAATACGCCGAACGCGATCGTGAGCCGCTCCAAGGTCCATGCGGATCGCCTCGACGGCACGCCGGTCGGCGATCCCGCGAACATCGTGCTAAGCGAGGACCGTCGCACTGCCTACGTCGTCAACCATCACGGCCCCTTGAACAACGCCGAGTTCCTGCAGCACGGCGGGCGCGGCAGCATCTCGGTCATGGAGGTACGCAAGATGCTGCAGCGGAACCTCGACAATACCGATCGCGCGGTCGAACGCAATTTCGACAGCGGGTGGTTCGGGGCGGTCGGCCTCCTGGTCCTGCCCGACCTGCTCCTCCAGAGCCACTCGGAGAGCTGGCTGAGCGAGGACGGCTCGAACCGCATCAGCCTCATCGACCGCAGGACCGGGGGCCTTCGAGGACAGATAGAAATGGCGCTGGGCCATCCCGGGCACGATTGCCCCGCCTTCCCCGTTCCGTTCGTGTCTCCGACTCCGCCCCCTGTCGTTCCTTTCCTTGGTCCCGACCCGCAGTTCGGCTGCTGGCCGGACCCCGAGTTTCTCGCTCTGGGGCACGGCAGCGACGGAAAGACCTACCTGTTCTCGGGGAACGCGGGAACCAACGACGTATCGGTGATGGATCTGCAGCGGGCGCTCGCGGGCGCGGTCGTCGTCGAAGTCGCGCCGCGCATTCCCGTGCAGGCCGGCCCCTTCGGCATCAAGGCGAGCCCGGACGGCAAATTGATCGCCGTCACCGCGAGGGAACGAGGGGATATCGATTTCGAGGGGAACACGATCTCCATCATCGATGTGGATCTCGCCCGCATGGGTGCGCACGGCGCCGAGCTCGCCCGAATC
>Ga0137403_10002803_pt1 | contig 21133 bp, 21 predicted proteins | sample CZOMad2_1_16fung_FD_122057 | JGI IMG/M metagenome (GOLD analysis project Ga0137403, IMG submission 122057) | Vadose zone soil fungal communities from Angelo Coast Range Reserve, California, USA - CZOMad2_1_16fungal (Hybrid Assembly) | ecosystem: Environmental > Terrestrial > Soil > Vadose zone...
GCGAGTGTGAATTGCAATGGACGTGTTTTCATAAAATGAAGCGAGGCAATACGCCGGCCAGCGGTTGGCTGCATCGCATGGTTAGGTTTGTTTGGCTACCGAGACATTCCCGCACGGAACCCAACCGGCTTCTCCGTTTTGCTTCGTCGCCCAAAAGAAGCCGCTTTCCGCAAAAGTCACATCCAGTATCTCGCCCGGGATAACTGTAAGCTCAATGGCGTTGAACTGGCGACTAACGCGCCACGTGCCGTCTCCTTTTATCAGCCAACTACTGGGGACCCAGCCGGAGCGATTATCTTCGGCTGTGCACCAAACCCAGCCCTCGATGTCCGTACGTTTCTCGAAATCGGGTACGACGGAAGCTTCCGCCGGGACAGCTAGCGGATTCTCATAGGGGCGTTCGTAGGGTTTAACGACTACTGCTTTCACACGATCTCTCCTCAAATCTAACTATGATTAGACGAAAGTTCGTAATATAAGGCGAAGATTTCTTCGTCTAATTCGGTCCTATACCGTTACTTACTTCCATGCAGCGGCGTGAGCGCGGATAGGCTGGCTGAAGCCCTTAAGAACGACTTCGCCAAGTTCTTCGAAGAGGAGGCCTTTGCCGATGCACAGGTCGGGAATTGCGTTCGATACGAGAATTTGTTCCGGCTGCGCGTGGCCGCAGAGACGCGAGGCCAGTTGAACTGTCGACCCAAAGAGATCGTTGCGTTGCTCGACAGGTTCCCCAGCTGCGGCGCCGACTCGAACCTTGAGCGGTCGTTCGGGGTTCGCTTGCGCATGCTTGTCCAATTCGCGTTGTATCTGAATTGCGCATCGTACTGCGCCCGCTGGCGACACGAACGATGCCATGATGCCGTCGCCGGTGTGCTTCACCTCGCGGCCGCCCAGATCGGATAAGGCGGCCCGCACAATCGTGTCGTGCACGCCCAGCAAAGCCAACGCTGCCTCGTCGCCGAGCGATTGAGTCAATGAGGTCGAATTCGCAATGTCCGTGAACAGAACGGTTCGGATTCCCGGGTCCCGCGCGTCGGCTCCGCCGCCCGGTAGCAGAACTGCTCCCACGCTATTTGTTTCGGTGCCGCCGAGGAATACTTCTGCAACATCAGGCTCTACCTCGATAATCTTCTCGGCGAGCAACCCGTGTGCTTCGCGATGCACACACTCTGCTGCCTCAGCGTTTGGCGCATGGACGAGGCAAAAAACCTTGCCCGTCTTCTCGTTGACCCAATATTTGTGGTACTCGACGCCATATTTCTGCTGCTTCTCCATATCCTTCGCGTGCGCCTTCGCGACATCTTCTGCGGTAGTTCCCTCCGGAAGATTGTGGATGTCCATGTATAACGGCATAGGCGCTGATTTTACCGAGATATGACGCGATGCAAAACGCTGATCTCTGCCGGATGACTCAGTGTTTGGTAAACGACACAATAGCGTTCGGTCAGACGAAGTAGGGTCGCGAGCTGCTCTTCGGTGGCGTCGGTGTCCAGATCGAAATGCAAACGAATATGCTTGAAACCCACAGGCACATCTTTGGATACGCCAAGTGTGCCGCGAAAATCGAGATCGCCCTCAGCGCGAATCGTGGTGTTGCGTAATGCAATGCCGAGAGTGGTGGCAACTGCGCTCAGTGTGATGCCCGCGCATCCAACGAGCGCTTCGAGCAACATGTCCGCCGAACACGCGCTGCTTCCATCGCCTCCTGTCGCGGGATGGAGGCCAGCTTCGACGCGCGATTTTCCGGTCTCGATTTTGCAGGTGATGTTTTCGCCGATTCGTCCCTCCGCGTGCAGAGTGACTGATGCTGTCTCAGGACGATCGCGATACTGCGCCTTCAGAGGCGCCTGCAATGATTTGAGCTCGTTAGCATTCATGGGTCGGATCTCACGTTATCAAACGAATGTGAAATCAATAAGGGCTTAGCTGCGTGGCGTTTCCGCCTCTCCCTTCACAAGGGAGAGGGTAGGGTGAGGGTTGCATCATTTGCGGAAGTCGCGCGCGCCATGCCCTCACCTCAATCCTCTCCCCTTCGGGCAAAGGGAGAGGAGGATCTAATTGCACGCCGACACATACACGGGAGACCTGCACAGCGCCGGGGCAGTTTGCTGTCATTTCTGCGACCTCGATTGAGATCAAGACCCGGCGACTGGCTTCGATTTTGTGCCAGTCGGCTTAATGTTTTGATTCACTCGAAAGAAATTATCGGGGTCGTATTTGTTTTTGATGGAAACCAGCCGCTGGTAATTGTCGCCGTACGTTGCTTTCACACGTTCTTCGCCTTCATCGCCCATCAGGAAATTGACGTAGGCTCCGCCAGCTGAATACGGATGGACGGCATCGTAATAGCTTTTCGTCCATGAAATGATTTTCTCCTTATTCGCCGGATCGGGATCAACGCCGACTGTCACCTGCGCCCAGTTGGAATCGCGATAATTCCAAGCCGTATCATTTTTGCCGACGCGTGCTGCGGCGCCGTTGATTGGGTACATATGCATCGTGGAATGCATCGTTGGAAGCGCTGCACCGAACCGAACATGCTGCGCAATCGCGTCATCGCTCAACTCGTTCACGAAATCGGCGCGCCAATACCATTGCAGGCCCGGCGGATAAATCGCGTCGAACATGCTTTGCAACGCCGGCTGCGGCAGCGGTCCCACAAAATCGAGCGAAGGCTTCTTGAAAGCGCGGATTGGCTCGAATGTTTTTTCTGCTTTGTCCTGCGGTCCGGCATATGCCCAGACCACACCGCACATTTTCTTCATGTGCAGATGTTCGGGGAAAGGCGGTGCCGGTGGCACGGTGAGAAATGCAAAAAAACCATTCAAATCATCGGGCGCAGCAGGAATGAAGTCCCGATACCATTTCATTACGTCCGCCGTCTCGCTCAGCTCATACAGCATCGGACCGCCGTAGATCATATCGATTGGATGCAACCTGAAGGTAAACGACGTCACAACGCCGAAATTTCCGCCGCCACCACGAAGCGCCCAGAACAAATCCGAATTCTCATCCGCATCCGCTTTTACGAATTTGCCGTCCGCCAGCACCACATCAGCCGAGAGAAGATTGTCGATCGTCAGGCCGCATTTGCGGGTGAGATGTCCGACCCCTCCGCCAAGTGTCAATCCACCAACGCCGGTCGTAGAAATAATTCCACTTGGCGTAGCGAGTCCGAACACATGCGTGGCGTGATCGACATCGCCCCACACGCATCCGCCGCCAACAGTAACGGTGCGAGCCGTGGGATCGACCCGCGTGTATTTTATCGGGCTCAGGTCGATGACCAAACCGTCATCGCAAATTCCCAACCCTCCAGCGTTGTGTCCGCCGCTGCGAATCGCAACAAGCAGCTCGTTTTCCCTGGCAAAGTTCACCGAGCGAATCACGTCGGCCACGTCTGCGCAACGCGCGATCAGGCGCGGCTTTTTATGGATCATGCCATTATAAACCCCGCGAGCCTCATCATAATCCTTGTCGGTCGGTTGTATCAATCGTCCGCGCAGAGTTGCTTTGAAATCGGCGATAGAATTTTCGTTGAGCATGACGAAGTGTCACTGAAACCGTCATGCGGTCAACACGTCGAATCGCAGCATTTTCATTGAGGTGATAGCCGGCACATGGGTAGTATCGTGTAACACGAAGCCAAAGCCATGTTGCATCTGGATGGACTCTGGACACGGCGAGATTTTTTGAAGCTCGCGGGCCGGGCCGGATTGCTCAGTGCATGCCCGACGCTCGCTAGTGCCGCTGCCGCCGTTGAATCCGACACCGTTTGCATCTCGATCCTGCACACAACGGATCTGCACGGTCATATTCTGCCGACCACAGATTACAACGGGAATTCTGATTATGGCGGATTAGCACGTTGCGCGGCGCAGCTGCGTCGGTGGCGCCGGCAAAATCCGAATTCGATTTTGATCGACGTCGGCGACGTCTATCAAGGCACGGATGTCAGTTTGCGGAACAAGGGCGAACTGATGATCGATCTGTTTAATCATCTCAAATACGACGCGTGGATCGTCGGCAATCACGAGTTCGATTGGGGAATCGAAACGTTCTTTAACGCGCTGCAGAGATCGACAATGCCAGTATTGGCTGCGAACACAACGCTGGATGGAAAACCGGCCGGTGCTTCTTCGGATTCGCAACACCCGTTCACGAGAATCCAGCCGCTCATCCTGAAAGAAATTGCGGGAATCAACCTAGCGCTTGTCGGGGTGACGACGCCGGGAATGCCATTTTGGCTTCCGCCGGAATTCACGCGCGGTATCGAGTTCCAAAATCCGGTCGAACCTGTTCGGCGCGCGATCGCGACAGCGAAGAGCGAAGGCGCAGATGCGATCGTCCTAAGCGGCCATATGGGATTGAAGATGCGCACCGGCGGCGATGATTTTGCCAATACCGTAATGGCTCTCACTTCGGAATTTCCGGAGGCGGCAGTGTTCATAGCCGGTCACACGCATCAGGCAATTCCCAGTCGTCTGACCAACGGCACGCTGTTCACTCAGGCAGATCATTTTGGTATTCATGTCGGGCGAATCGATCTTCTGTTCGACCGCAATTCCAAGAAGCTGCTTCATCGGGAAGCAATCTGCGAGCTGATGGATAACCGCGTCCAATCCGATCACGTGATTGTTTCGCGAGCAAAATCGCAGCTTTTCGAATCGGACGCTGCACTTTCATCGCCAGTCGGCGAACTCACTAAGACGCTGAAGGGTCGAAGCCGCCCCGGCCTGCCGAGCGATGTGGAGAGGCTCATTGGCGCTGCGATCGGCGAGGCGCTAGCGGAGCGAAATGTGCCAGTTAATGGCGTCATGCACGGCGCATTCGATGATAGGGGAGATTTGGTCGCCGGTCCCAAAACGGTGAACGATATCTGGGACTTAATTCCTTACGAGAATTACATCGTGACAGCGCAGCTTTCGTCGGAGGAAATAAAATTTGTTATGGAAGAGGTGTTCACGAGCCACGAGAAGCGCAACCTGCTTGGCTTCGAAGTGAAGACCCAGGGCCGCGGCAATGAATGTCGAATTGTATCGATGACGCTGGCTGATGGTCGGTCACTGGATCGAAACAAAAAATACGTCATTGCGTTCAACAGCTTTGATTCACGCAGTGGCGGTCACCATTTTATGAAACTACGCGCGTTGCTTGAAAAGCCGGCCGCCAATTACATCCTCCATCCGGTGCAAACGCGTGACGCGTTGGTCGAATATTTTCAGCGCCACAAAATCGTGCACGGGATTGCCGCCAAAATCCCGGTCACGATCACGTCATAGGTTTCACCAGTTCGCTCTTGCAAAGAGACCGGCTTTCGCCCTATTTGGCCATGCGGTCCGGGATCTTGTGCCTTATCGGTTTGCTGCTCGGCGTCGACATTGCTTCAGCGCAAACGCCGAAAGCCGTGTCACCAACTCCCAAACCGAAGCCCGCGCTACCGGAGGTCCGCCCAGCTTTGCTTGGCACTGGGCTCGATGCGCTGATAAACAGAATTGATACCGCTGATCTGATCAAAAAAGGTCAAAAGGACGGCGCCGTAATGTTTTCCTGTCTCGTGGCACCGACTGGCGATATTGCTCGCAGCGGCGCTTATCGCGGCACGAAAGGATCGGAATTGCTCGAGCGAGAGTTATTAAAACGACTCGCGAACGTGAAGTTCGTCCCTGCGATTTACAATCACCAGCCGGTGATCGCCATTTTCTACGGGACAGTGACCTTCGCTGTTGTGAATGGCAAACCGCGACTGCGCATTTTTGACAATCAGCAGCTGGAAGAATTGAAAAAAGAGAGCGATTTCATCGATCCACAACCGTATGTCGGCCCGGACTCAAAATTTACCGGGATACATTATCCTGAGACGGGAACGAGTGTACAGGTGAGCGGTGTTGTGGAACTAGCGCTTAATGTGGATGCGGGTGGAAATCTGAAAAACATGGAGATCGTATCCGAGGAGCCACCGCTGCTTGGTTTTGGCGATGCGGCGATCTCAGATTTTACTGGCGCTAAATTCATCCCGGCGTTTCGCAACGGGCAACCGGTTGAAAGCAACGTGGAGATTCCCGTTTACTATAAGCCGTCGAGCTAATCTGTTCACAGAACGAGCGGATCACCGGGGGCAAATGGCGAATAAGATTGTTCGCGCTTCTTTTTTCAAACGCGACCCGATCACGTGCGGGCGTGAATTGATTGGCGCCGAACTAGTCTGGGGTGATTGCTCGGGGATCCTTGTCGAGGTAGAAGCGTACGCGGCGATCGATGATGAGGCCGCGCATACTTTCACACGGCCCAGCGCGCGTAGCTTTATCGAGCGAAACCAAGCCGGCGCGGCCTATGTCTATTTTAATTATGGGATGCACTGGATGCTGAATGTGCTGGTGAAAGGCGACGCGAATGGATTCGTTTTGATTCGGGCGCTGGAACCACGAAAAGGCATTGAGCGGATGAAAAAACGTCGTGGAGCCGATGACGTGAAGCGCCTCTGTTCAGGGCCTGGCAAGCTAACGCAGGCGCTCGGTATCACTGTTCGCCACCACGAGATGGATTTGTGCGCCGACGCGCAGCATTGTTTTGTTCGCAATGTGAATATCACCGTAGATGTTGTCGCCGATACACGAATCGGGATAACGCGCTCCGCGCATTATCCATGGCGGTTCACTCTGCGCGGCAGCGAGTTTGTAAGCCGAGCCGCCAGGGTGTAGGTGGAACGCGTCATCCTCAGCGCGTCGGCACGCAGCTTAACGCGCTAATTTCTCCAGCGCCTTCGGCGACGGTTTTGGCATCGTCTTCAGGAGAAGTCGATCCACCTGATTGACTCACGCACCGGTTCATCGAAATTCTGCATTCGAATGAGCAAAAGCAAACAGCGCGTCCTTCTTGGCATGAGCGGTGGAGTGGACTCCAGCGTCGCCGGATATATGCTGCGCGAACAAGGCTACGAAGTCATCGGCGTCACCATGAAAGTCTGGCCGCAGGATTGCATATCGCGCGCGGAGGACAAATGTTGCGGCCCCCAAGCAATAGCTGATGCGCGCAGCGTGGCGCATTCCCTCGGCATTCCCCATTACGTCGTCGATGAAGCCGATCAATTTGAACGCCTCGTGATCGATTATTTCTCCAGCGAGTATCAGGCGGGTCGAACCCCGAATCCGTGCGTGATGTGCAATGAAAAGCTCAAGTTCGGCAATCTCTGGAGTAAAGCGGCAGCATTAGGCTGCGATTACATTGCGACCGGCCATTATGCCATCATCGAGCACGTTGTAGCCGGGGGCGGTGACCCCGGCCGTGTCGATTTGCGGGTAAGCTCTGAATCTGCCGGGATCAGCGACCCCGGCTACAGCTACGCGATTCTTCGCAAAGGCGTCGACCCACGGAAGGATCAATCGTATTTTCTGTTCAGTTTGCGGCAGCCGCAGCTGCGGCGCGCGCTCACGCCACTGGGCAAAATGACGAAACCGCAAATTCGTGAGATCGCGTATTCGTTGGGCTTGAAAGTGGCCGATAAGATCGACAGTCAGGAAATTTGTTTTGTTCCTGGTAAGGATTACAAGACGTTCCTGCGCTCGCATCTTGGGGAAAGTGAGTTTCATCGCGGTGAGATTTATGATGTCGCTGGAAATCTTTTAGGCGAACACCACGGGATTGAGCTTTTCACCATCGGTCAACGCAAGGGCTTGCCTGGCGGTTTCTCGCGTCCGCGATACGTTGTTGATCTCGATCCGGCGACGAATCGCGTCATTGTGGGCGATGCCGACGATTTAATCCGTGACGAGTTCGAAATCGATCGCGTGAACTGGCATCCTGTAGCCGCGAAGGCTTGTACGGCTTGTTCCGCCTCTCCCCTTGATGAAGGGGAGAGGACTGAGGTGAGGGGAGTTCCATCGCAGAACGGTGAAAGCGGCAAACCCTCACCCAACCCTCTCCCTTGGGAAGGAAGAGGCGAACAAACACGCGTGCACAGCGAGCGTCGTCCTCGCTCCTCTTTTGAAGCCACAGTCAAAATTCGCTACAATCATCCCGGAACGCCCGCGAGTGTGATGCCACTGGAAAACAATCGTGCTCGCATTCATTTACACGAGCCGCAGCGCGCTGTGACACCGGGGCAAGCTGCGGTGATTTACGCTCGCGATACGGTTCTTGGCGGCGGCTGGATTTGCCGGCAGGAAGCATTGGTGCCGGCGTGACAGATGGCCGAGAAACTTGTACTTGCGCTGAGCACATTTCCGGACGCCGATACAGGCCGGCGAATTTCGAACGAACTCGTCGCGGGAAAATTCGCTGCGTGCGCGAACATCTTGCCGAGCGTCGAATCGATTTATCGCTGGCAAGGGAAGATCGATAACGGCGCTGAAACACTCGTATTGTTTAAGTTGAGCGAGGAGCGGCAAACCGCGTTTCAGGAGAAACTGCGTTCACTTCATCCATACGAGGTCCCAGAAATACTCTTTGTTCGTGTTGCCGGCGGATTGCCGGAATATTTCCGCTGGGTCGCCGAGAGTTGCGCTAGCTGAGTGCGCCGTGCTGCCGTTTCTTGCCGAGCCAGAAGATTGCCCCTCCAATCGCATTGGCAATCCCTGTAACAGCGATGATTTTCGCGGCGAAACTTAAGGGACTGGGCACGTCGATGATTGGATAGACGGTGAAAAAAATCGCGGATAGCGAGACGGCAGCGCCGCAGATTGCCGCGATGCGCAACCAGATCGGAGCGCCCGAACGAATCGCGCCCGCGCCAAAGATCGGTATCGCGAACATCATGAAGTACACGATGCCGTAGAAAACATTCGCCGCGTTGTCGACAAGTTGGAATGCTTCCTGAATTCCAGCGCCGATCTGGCTCGCGATTGCGATGACAAGTGTCGTCGCACCCACGAAAATGATCGAGTTCACCGGCGTTTTGTATCGCGGATGCAGACGCGAGAACCAGCTTGGCAGCAATCGATCCCATCCTGCGACCATGGGTAATCGCGAGCTCCCGGTTACGTGAACGCTGGTGGAGGAAATCGAGCGCACCGTCATCAACAGAATTCCGACGGAAGCGATCGCACCCGCGATCGGAAACGACTGCAACCCGAGTCGCAACGTTTGCGGTACCGGACCAATAAGATCGATCGGACGGTTGCCAATGAACGCGAGTACCGAACTGGTGCCGAGAATAAAGGCTAAGGCGATCACAGGCGAAGCGATCAGGACGGAGCGGCCGATGTCGCGCGCGGGCGCCCGCGTTTCGCCCGCAAGAATCGCGACGTACTCAAATCCACTGAGCGCGCCGACGGAAAGTTTGCTGAAAATGTTGAAGCAATAGAAGATGGACATCGTCGGCAAGGCGAGCTGAAGCGGCTGATAAGTTTTTAGTTCGCCGCGCGCGAGGCCCAAAAAAGGCAAAAAAATCAACGCGCCATAAACAACGAGCATTGCAAATGCGCCCACGTTGTGAAGCCATTTGCCCAACGATAGACCCCGAACGCACGTCCATCCGAGGCCGCCGACCAATGCGGCGCTGATCAGCGACACACACCATTTGCTGTTCGGCATCCATGCGGCGCCCGGACCGATTGCGTAAGAAATGTTCGTCGTCGTAAACATCCCACCCAATGCAATAACCGTGATCGAAAGCAGCCAGAGATTCCAAGCCACGATAAACCCCGCGAACTCGTTGAAACCGAGCTTTGCCCATTGATAAATCCCGCCTTCGAGGGGCATCTGGCCGTTCAAATAAATTACGACCGCTGCCTGCGGAATGTAAAAAAGCAAAATAGCGAGCAGCCAAAAGAAGAGATGCGCTTGTCCAAGTTTCGCCGCGGCGCCGACCCAGCTCGAGCCGACTACGAAAAGAATTTGCGTCAGGACCAGATCGCGCAACCCCAGCGGTTTTTTTAGCGCGACGCTATGTTGTTCAACGTCATGTTCTGCGCGATCGAGTTCGCTGATCACGCGTCAAATTGTAGGGCATGCGCTTCGCTTACCCACCGAAAAACTGGCAGGCGGAGCGCCTGCCCTACAACGAATTATTATCGACTCAATGTTCGTCCTGCTGTGGTCTTTTCGGCGGCGCCGGTTCGTTACGGAACTCGCGGTGCCTGATTTTACCACCGGCGTAAGCGATGTACCCGCCAGTTCCCAAGGTCACTGCACCGAGCAATATCACAGTGATAACCAGCGGCGCAGACGATTTCGGCCATTTGATCGGCGCTGCGATCGCGATCGCGCTCACAACCGCAAGCGCATAAAAAATCCAGATGAGATCCTCGCCGCGATCTCTATGCTCATCGAGCCACGCACGACCATCTTCGTCCGCCATTGACAGGACGCGATCGTACGCCTGCTGGCCAAATTCATATACTGGCCACGCGGAGGCCGAGCTGATGAGTACCAGTACTAATGTGGCTATCTGAGCGCGGCGACTCTTGGAAAAAAAGGCGATGAGCAATCCAATCCACGCGATGAGCAAGCCATAAACCGGCAACGGATTGAGCAATACATGAACGTACTCCGGCTGCCGCAAACCGCGGAGTATCGAATCGATCATAATCCGCCGTCCGAGTGAGTTTCTAAAACTTGTGCGGCACTCTTTGCTTTTTCAGGCGGCACGTATTTTTGCCAATCAACGATCGTGTAATGCCACCATTCGGTGCGTAAGCCGCAAAAACCAGCCTTGTACATAGCGGTCTTTAGCAAACGCACATGTCCGGTTATTTCGCGTACTTCAGCAAACTTCAGCAAACGCGCATGTCCGCCTTTGTCGAAAGACAAACCCATGAAAGGCCACATTGCAGCGGGAGTAAAATCGTCAAAGTCCGTTGGCATGCGGACGTCTCGATTCCATGAGTCGACCAGGGTGGCGTCAACGGCGATACCCCAACTATGCAGCGAGCCGACGCCGATTTCAGGATTGGCAACGTAATCACTGTTGTGTGACGCCTGCCAGAGCATGGCCTGCACTGCTACCGGCCGATACGCATCCCAAATTTTTAGGCCATATTGGTAACGCCGCAGAAAGCTCTGGGCCGCAGCCAAAGCTGAGGCGACTTCGGGACGAGCGAGTGCGTGTGTTCCATAGGGATAAAGCGAATGTCCAAGGAAATTATTTCGGCCTGCGTAGCGTAACTCGACCGTGACTGTTGGATCAACGGATCGGACATCAACGAAAGGTCCGTTGGCATTTGCATCCATTGACACAAACGCCGCCGCCATTCCACCGATTGCCGAAACACACAGATCAAAGCGTCGCATTTTCATTGTTGATTAATGCGCGGCCACGGCTTGAGGAGTGTCTGTTTTTGCCAGGCGTTCGAGTAGAAGTCGAGCGCTGGCTTCGGGAACCGCGAAGCGCAATTCCAAGTTTGAGCTGCCGTGGTTTAAGATCTCTGGCGGCTGTGAGTAAAGGAACAGTTGAGAGTCCGGTAAATTCAACCACTGCTGCGGCTTGTCGTGCAAATTTCGGGCGAGATCGGCGGCGCTTTTGGAAGAATTCACTTTTATGAGCACTCTGGCTTTTACGGGATTTTGGAGGTTCACTGAAAGACCAAGCAATTGTGAAGCGTCGAGCAGTTCCCGGGCGAAGATAGGGTGGAAGACGCGTGAGAGGTTGGGTGGATCGCGGGAGATAAGCCGCAGCGCACTGTCACGATCAAGAGCCTGAAAACGATCGAACAGTTGGCCTGTTATTTTAAGGTCTGGTTTTATTCCGAGTCGCACCAACACCAGTTCATCAACTTCATCCGGTGCGCCGATGGCTAGCGTCTCGGGTCCGACCCTCGCGATGGCGAAATCAGGCGGTCGTTCCCAAACTGGCAAGCCGCTAATGGCGCGCTTTTGAAAAGTTTTATCATTGCTGATTGTACTAATGACATTGGAAAGGCCACGGCGGGCCTGAATCAGATTAAACTCTCGAGCGTCTCCGGCTTCATTGGTTGTGAGCGCACGGGTGATACGCACTGCACCACGAGGCAGATTCAGTCCTGGAACCGACGCCGCTGCGCCGACTAGTCCTGGCCAGAGCTTTAGCTCATCGCTGCGCCAGCGTTTCGCGAGGTTCGCATGTTCAAACTGTTCAGCGTTAATCGACAGAATGGTATCGGTTTCTTGCGGCAGCCATTCGCGTCCTCGTGGAGATTGGAACACAACAAGCAAGATGAGTGCGAGCAGGACGAGCACCGAGAAGACGCTGAAGTAAAACTTTCTCAGCTCCTGCTTGTCGATCTGACTGGAGAGTAGGGCTAGCTCGGCTTTGTGCTGCAGATGCGCATCCACCGCCTCCCGGCGGCGAATTGCCTCTGCCAGCAGCTTTGGCGCATTTGGCGGAGCAACCCCCTTTTCGGCGAGATGCCGGCCGATGCTTAGATAAGCTGGATTCTTTCGTTCTTCGACTATCTGATGCCGTGCTCGCGCCTCGCGCGCTGCTTCCTGTTGCGCGCGGATGTTGTCATTCAATTTTCGATCGCGCGCTTCAAATTCGCTCCGCGCTCGCGCGATATTTTTTTCCACCGCGGAAAGTTCCGTTTCGACCGTGTTCAGCTTCTCCTTTGCAAGACGCACTGCATCCGCGCTGCCCAAACGTGCGCGGACGAGTTCCGCACGCTCTTCAGGCAGACGCGCCCGCCGAGCGGTGATGCTGGCAGATCGGGCTTCCACGTCTGCAGGCGGAGGATTGAGCGCGTGCAGATCGGAAATTTGTTTCAAGAGATCGCGGTCCGCTGTTTCGCTCTCCTGAATACGCCGTTCCACGCCGGCGAGCTCGCGCTCGCACACATCGAGATTATTTTTCGCCTGTGTGCGATGCTGGAGAAGCGGCTTCTTCTCCGCTTCCAGCCTTGCAATTGCCTCAGCCTGCTCTCGCGCATTCTGTTGCCGTTCTTCTTCAATCTTTTTTATTCCTTCTTCGATCCGCGCGATTCGAAGCGCGACTTCCTTTTGCTCCTGCTCCAGCTTTTTGAGCGCAACGATCTCGTTGCGCAGCTCGGGGAAATTGGCCGCTTGCGCAGTGCCTTCACGTCCGAGGTTGATTTCACTTTTTTGCAGAAGACGCCTCTCGTGACGAAGCACCATGCGAGTTCGCTGGCGCCTGACCTTCAACGCAAGTTCCCGAAAGCCTGTGCGGATGAAACTCACGGATCAAGGCTATATGAATGCATGGTTGGCAAAAGCAATTTCCACCGCGGAGACTGATGCCCAGCGGTGGATTAATTACCCGGTCGGCCTATGAATCACTTGGGTTTGATGCGACCAATAGTACACACGGATTTTATTCTTCAGACTCCGCCAATTTTGCCAGCACACTAAAGTCCTCCAGTGTAGTAGTGTCGCCGGTGACCTTTGCACCGCTCGCGATTTCCTTGAGAAGCCGTCGCATGATTTTGCCGCTGCGCGTTTTCGGGAGCGCTTCGGCAAAGCGCACTTCATCTGGTTTTGCAATTGCGCCAATGTGCGTGCCGACATGATCCCGTAATTCTTGCTTCAGGCCGCGACTGGCATCAACTCCTGTCTTCACTGTGACAAATGCCACAACTCCCTGGCCCTTTAATTCATCCGGCCTGCCAACCACCGCCGCTTCCGCCACTCCTGGGTGGCTGACGAGCGCACTTTCTATTTCCGATGTGCCAAGTCTATGGCCGGCCACATTCAGAACGTCATCGATCCGCCCGACGATCCAGAAATAGCCGTCTTCATCGCGGCGAGCGCCGTCCCCGGTAAGGTAATTGCCTTTGAATTCACTCCAGTACTGTTTTTGATAGCGCGCTTTGTCGCCGTAAATCGTGCGCAACATTGAAGGCCAGGGCCGGCGAATAATCAGTTTTCCACCGATATTTGGCCCGACTTCGCGCCCCTTTTCATCGACAACCGCGGGATCGACGCCAAAGAACGGGAGCGTTGCGCTACCTGGCTTTGTCGGAATGGCGCCGGGTAGGGGTGTGATCAGAATTGCTCCGGTTTCGGTTTGCCACCACGTATCGACGATCGGGCAACGTCCGCCGCCGATGTTTTTATGATACCACATCCAAGCCTCGGGATTAATCGGCTCGCCTACGGTGCCGAGCAGGCGAAGCGATGAAAGATCATGTTTCACCACCCATTCGTCGCCCCAACGAATAAATGCGCGGATCGCCGTCGGCGCCGTGTAAAGAATGTTGATTCGATATTGTTCGATAATTTTCCAAAACCGATCGGGCTCGGGCCAATTCGGAGCGCCCTCGTACATGACAACAGTGGCTCCGTTCGCGAGGGGACCATAGACAATGTAACTGTGCCCGGTTACCCAGCCGACATCGGCGGTACACCAAAAAATATCTTCATCGCGAATGTCGAAGACGTACTTCGTGGTCGAATAGACTCCCACCAGATAACCACCGGTCGTGTGCAAAATTCCTTTCGGTTTTCCAGTGGACCCGCTTGTGTAGAGAAGATAAAGCGGGTGCTCGCTATCGAGTGGCGTAGCCGGGCAGCTTGCATCCACGTACTCCAGTTCTCGATGCCACCAAACATCCCTGCCTTCCTCCATATGGATGTCGTTGCCGGCGCGGCGAAAAACGATCACCCGTCTCACGGGTGTGCCATCACGGAGTGCGTCATCGACATTTCTCTTTAGCGGGACAATCCCGCCTCGCCGGTATGCCCCGTCGGCAGTGACCACGGCGATCGCGCCGCTGTCGATGATGCGGTCGCGAATGCTGTCTGCGCTAAACCCGCCGAAGACCACTGAGTGCACGATGCCGATCCGCGCGCAGGCCAGCATGGCAATCGCGGCCTCGGGAATATTCGGGAGATAAATGATTACCCGATCTCCTTTTTTGATGTTGTTCCGTTTCAGCACATTCGCGAAGCGGCAAACTTCCCGATGCAGCTGCTGGTAGGTGAGCGTGCGCTTGTCGCCCGGTTCTCCCTCCCAGATAATTGCTGCCTTGTTTCCCCGAAAGCCTTCGGGGCTCAGATGCCGATCCAGACAATTCTCCGAGATATTGAGTTTCCCGCCCACGAACCACTTCGCGAACGGCGCCTTCCACTCGAGAACTTTTTTCCACGGCGCGCGCCAGACCAACTCGCTCGCTTCGCGCGCCCAGAATTTTGCCGGCTGCCGGATCGATTCCCGGTACATCCGCCGATATTGACCAAGACTCTTGATTCGCGCGTTTTTGGCGAAGTCCCTTGATGGTTTAAAAACACGCTTTTCGACCAGGTGCGACTCAATGTTGTTTTCCATGAGCAGTCCCTAATTAGCCGAAGAAAGTTTTTGGGCAAGCGTGCGCGTTCTGTAGCCACCGGCCTGTGGCCAGTCAAAACAAACCCGTTATGAATTGGACGGCCCACAGGGCCGTGGCTACAACTAAAACGATGATCGAACCACCGAACGATCAGCATTTCATGCGCGAAGCATTGCGACAGGCGCAAAAAGCGTGCGAAGCCGGCGAAGTTCCGGTCGGCGCGGTTGTTGTTCTTGCAGGAAAAATTATCGGCCGCGCCCATAATCAGGTGGAATTGCTCAAGGACGCCACCGCGCATGCGGAAATGCTGGCGTTAACGCAGGCTGAGGCAGCTGTTGGCGATTGGCGGCTGACCGAATGCGATCTCTACGTGACGAAGGAGCCATGCGCGATGTGCGCGGGCGCGCTGGTCCACACACGAATCCGCCGTGTGATTTTCGGTTGCACCGATCCCGTCGCCGGCACGGCAGGAAGCGTAATCAATCTTTTGCAAATGGCCGGGTTCAATCACCGGTGCGATATAGCATCCGGCGTTCTGGAAAGTGAATGCGCAATGATTCTGCAAGATTTCTTTCGAAAAAAACGGTCGCTCGATAAGCGCGATCTTTGATTCATAATCGTAGTAAAGGATATGCTCTACGCTCACCCTGCGTGGCGCAAGACTAGACGTAACTTCATCGAGGAGAACACCATGAAAACTAGAAACATTGGGATTTGGGTAATAGCGGCACTGGCCGCGAGTCTCTTCGCGGTACCAACAGCTCACTCCGCTACGGAGCTTTTTTCTGCGAATCTCGCCGGGGAGAATGAAGTTCCTCCGATTAATACCGCCGGTTCGGGCGAGTTTCACATGCAGAACGTCGATGGCAACATCACGTTCTCGCTGTCCTTCGCCAATCTGTCATCGCCTTTGGCCGTGGCCCACCTGCACTTTGCACCGAGCAAGGTGGCGGGTGGCGTCATGATATTCCTATGCGGCGGCGGCGGCCAGCCAGCGTGTCCAGCGACTACGTCGGGAACGATCACCGGGACGGTCATCGCTGCAAACGTTACGGGCCCCGCAGCCCAAGGCATTGCTGCCGGCGACCTCGACTCTGCCTTGGAGGCCGTGCGAGCAGGATTGTCCTACGCCAACATGCACACGGCGAACTTCGGCGGAGGTGAGATTCGTGGCCAGGTCCATCCAGGAAACGGTAGAAACGGTGATTGAATCGGCACCAGGCAGTAGAATGGCGTGTTAGCAGGCCGGCACGGCGGGTCTGGCTGATGTCTTGAGTGATTGCCTGCCTCGCTGGGGATTCGAACCTAGACAAAGATTTTTCTAATAGGTAAATCAAAAAAAGTCAGACCACCTTACGAGAGAAGGAGTCAGACCAATTGCCCGCCTTCACAGGATCACGCTACAATCGCTTTTGATTGCCGGACGACAAACGACCCGGTCCGTATGTCATCGTCGATTCCTGCACATGTTCAATGAATGCCGCTGACATTCAATATGGCCTTCGCCAAGCACCACCGGTAGCGCGGGCGCTGCGTATCCTATTCGGCGTCGTGGTGATTGTTTACGTAACGCCTGTTTACTTCCGGGTTCCGGTGGGAGTTGCCGTGGGGTCATTACTACTGCTGCTCGGGTTGATCGGCGTTCACAGCCTTATCCAGATCGGTGTATCGCGACGGATCGTTGGCCCGCGCGTAGCAGCGGTCTTGGCGGCTGGCTTACTCGTCGCGTTGTATGTTGCGGGCGCTTCCCGGTTGCCGATTCTTGGCCGCGGGAAAGGCCAGCTAGCAGCAGTCGCGTTCCTCGGTTTTTCGTTGATAGTCGCTGGCGTGCGTGCCGCGCCCGGTTGCGAAGTGATGGCGATCCCCGGTTTGCTCTTTGGGAAACACACCGAAGTGGCATGCCTCATTTTCTCGCCCCTCGACAGTCTTGAGCGCAAGCTGCGGAGCAAGCGCGAGACCTAATCAATTCCGATGCCAATCACCACGTCTATGAAGTCCGCCAACGTCAAGATCATCGCGGTGTTGATCTAATTTCCGATGCGCTGCCATTCGGTCGGCTGTATACGAACAAGCGCCGGATGCAGTCGAGTACGCGAAATTCTACAGCCGTTCACATGATGCCGTGATCCGCGTTTATGATAATGCTGGCAACGTGATCGGGACGCACAAGCGGGGCGAGCTCAAAGAGCCGTAAAGTTTTTTGCTCGCGTCACGTCGCACTTCCCGCTAAAATGAATTTCCATGATTCCGCTTTTATCGGGCGGTCACGAGAGAACCCAAGCGGATTAGACCCTCCTAACATCGCTTATGCGACAGCTCACTGTTATAGTGACCGCACTAACGGTTGCCACATTCCAAACGCACGCTGGAAGTCTCGACTGGCTTTTTGATGCTGCTAACAACGATCATATCGCACGCAGACAAGCCCAATTCTTGGTGTGGGATGGTGTGTCGCATCCCTTCTCAGCGAGTTTCGAGAAGGTAGACATTGTAGACAAAGATTGGCCTTTTTATCTCTTTCACGTTGTAATCACCAGTCCAGGTACCGGAGTAGAGCGCGATCGCAGCTCATACCTGGTCTGCTTCAAGCTGACTGAACGTACAACCGAATTCCGCATAATTACCGTGATTCAATACGCTTCAGACCCGCCGACAGAAAACGAGATTACTATAGACAAGCGCCTTAATAGATGGCCGGTTTCGCCGCCTTGGAAAGCAGGATATGATCTACCATACAGGATCAAGCCTCCTGGCTTGAGCATCGTGTTAGACAAGTGTCGCGCAGGATCAGACCAATAACACCGTTACCCTTCCTGCCGGTAACGCAGGTCCAATTCATCTCACGTAATGGCGACAATGTTCGCTTTCATTTGCAAGCGGCCCCGATTACAGAATCAATGGCGATTACGAAGTCTCAGCTGACGCAACCGATCTAAAATGAAAAGGAGCGGCTTGGAATCGCCGCTTCAAGCTCGACAAACGCTCAGCTTTTCTTCCGCATGTACAACGAAACGCTTTCCGTCGCCGCGATGTGCGTCAGCAATCCAGATTGTTCGCCGGCAACAATCCACCGCTGAGACATAGCCCAAGCTCCAACCGGTTTTCTTGAGATTGTCGACGATTAACTCCCAGTATTTCACGCGCAGCGGAGTCTAACCACTGAGCACCTACGGCGTAAGGAAAGTTTTGCCTGTGTAAGGATCTTCTACTGCGGTTCCCGGCGGAAAACCGGTGACGTCGACGTAACCGCTATCTGAAGAGAAGGGACTGGTAACTAAGCCTGGTTTACCGGGCACGGGAGTTCCATACGGCAGGCCACTTTTTTGCTGGTTCGCGCTCGAGGCTGCCTTCGCCCACCGGACATCGCGCTGACCCGGAGGCGCAGGGACTGGGCTGCCCGAAGTCTGACTATTCGAAACATCGCTCGGCGGAGTCTCATTATGCTTATGAGTATGACTGCTCCGGCGCGGTCGCGGCTTCTCAGTCGGATGGGCAATTGCGCTACGTAACGACCTGAAAAAATCCCGGAAGGGTCCCGCTTTCGCCACATCAGCCGCAGTCATAAGCGTACCGATCCATAACCAGACCACGATTGCGTGGAGCGCTCGTTTCACTAAGACTTTTTCGGATCTGCCGTTTCTCTTGCGCGTCTTATTTACGAAAGATCATCGTGGCGTTGATCTGATTTCCGATGCGTTGCCATTCGGTCGGCTTACACCAAAAACAGGACCGCACGCAGTGCGAAGCACTTTCTCCCGCCAACGAACCTGGCTTCAACCGTGTTTGATGGAAGCCGTGGTGTCCGATAGACTTTGTAGTGAGGAACGCCGACAAAATCGACATCAAATCCATCCTTTTTTGCCAGCTTCAGGAGCAGCTTGGCGACTTGGGCGAACCTTCGTATCGCGCTGGCCAGATCACTTACTGGCTTTACAAAAAGCACGTCAACGCGATCGACGAGATGAGCGATTTGCCGCGACCGTTGCGTACGCGGCTTATGGAGATATTTTCCTTCAACAGGATCGACCTCGTGCGCGTGCTCGGCACGCGCGACAGCACCCGGAAGTTTCTATTTCGTTTGGCCGACGGAAGTCTGATCGAATCCGTTTTGATTCCGGCGTCGCCGGCGCTTTACGGAGCAAGGTCGGACCGGCAGACGATCTGCGTCTCAACCCAGGTAGGCTGCGCCTACGGCTGCAAATTTTGCGCAAGCGGTTTGGAAGGTTTTTCTCGCAACCTGAGCGCAAACGAGATTGTTGACCAAATCATCGCGGTTGAGTGTGAGGCTGCAAAGAAGATCGACAACGTGGTCTTCATGGGGATGGGCGAACCGCTTGCGAATTTCGAGAACGTGTTGCGCGCCATACGCATCATTAATGCGCCATGGGGCCTCGCGATCGGTGCGCGGCACATCACGGTTTCAACCAGCGGGCTGGCGCCACAAATTCGCAAACTTGCTGAGGAACCTTTGCAAATTCGGCTTGCCGTTTCTCTGCACGGTGCCTCCGACGAAGTTCGTAACCAGATCATGCCAATCAATCGCCGTTACAACGTGGAGACCTTGCTTTCGGCGTGCGACTACTACAATCGTCACAAGAAGCAGCGGCTCACTTTCGAATACGTCTTGATCGCAGACGTGAATGATACCGACCAGCAGGCGCGTCTTCTTTCTCGCCACGCACGCCGGCTCTCGGCAAAAGTGAATTTGATTCCGTACAATAGCGTCTCTGGTCTGCCTTGGACGCGACCGTCAGAGAAGCGCCAGGAAAAATTCTTATCCATCTTACAGGCGGAAGGGATTCCGGCGACGTTGCGGCGCGAGAAAGGCCATGACATCGATGCCGCATGCGGACAGCTGCGATTGCACGCGGAGCGCGAGCAATTGGCGAATCCTTGATGGCTAAATCGTAGGCCTCGCTAGGATTCGAACCACGCAAACGCTTTGCGCACGCGGCTTGATGGACGGTGATGCTGCGTACCACGTGAGACGGCCAGGTCTTTTACGTGGCTGCCTCGCTAGGATTCGAACCTAGACAGAGAGATTCAGAGTCTCTAGTGCTACCGTTACACCACGAGGCAACGAGGGAGAAATTTAGGAACGATGTTCCCTGCTGCAAATGCTGAGCAATCGGTACTCGAGGGCTTATGCGACCGCGATCTTTGCCCCGAGCAGGATCTCAGCGCCTTCCTGAGCCGCTTCAACTTCCATGGACTGTCCGCTTTTTGCTACGAGCGCACGAGCCGATTCTAATATTTTATCCACCATCTGATCATCATGGCCGGGGTCGTGATGAAAAAGCAGAAGCCTGTGGACTTCGGCGTCGAGCGCGAGAGCAACGGCGCTTGAGACCGAAGCGTGTCCCCATCCGATATGCCGTTGATACTCCTCGTCGGTGTACTGCGCATCGAGAATCAAAATATCACTGCCGTGGAGAAATTGGACCAGGGCCTCATGCCCATCTGCCGCAGTTTTCTTTGCTTGTTCCGGACCCATCTTATTTCCACGAGCCGAATGCAGAAAAAATTCATATGGCTCATGATCCGGCAGAAAAGCGATTGAACCAGCGCTGGTGAAGAGGCGATAGCCCGCACAGACCCCAGGATGATTCACAAAAATCGCCTGCACTTGCACCTTGCCGAGGGAAAACGTCATTTCACTCAGCCGACTGATGTCGATTTTCCCGGAGAGCTCGCGCATCGCTATCGGGAAGAACGGCGCTCTCATCGGCTCGGCCATGATTTCTCTGAAGCCGGCGCCAGCCCCGTCGAACCCTAAAATGCGAATCTCGTTTTTTCGATTGTAAGCCGGTCTAAAAAAGGGGAGCCCCTGGATGTGGTCCCAATGCGCATGCGTGATCAGCAGGGATATCTTTATTGGTTGCGTCCCAAACTCGTTATCCAAAGCAACACCCAGTGGGCGAATCCCTGAACCGGCGTCG
>Ga0137403_10002804_pt1 | contig 21127 bp, 16 predicted proteins | sample CZOMad2_1_16fung_FD_122057 | JGI IMG/M metagenome (GOLD analysis project Ga0137403, IMG submission 122057) | Vadose zone soil fungal communities from Angelo Coast Range Reserve, California, USA - CZOMad2_1_16fungal (Hybrid Assembly) | ecosystem: Environmental > Terrestrial > Soil > Vadose zone...
ATCCCGAGTGGCGGTTTCAGGTTTCCTGAAATTCGTGTTTATTCGTGTTCATTCGTGGTTAGCAAATGATGACCTCGGCTGAGATCCGGCAATCGTTTCTCGACTTCTTTCGCGAGAAACAGCACACGATTGTTCCGTCGTCGTCGCTGCTTCCTGACGCGCCGAATCTCCTTTTCACCAATGCCGGGATGAACCAGTTCGTGCCGATTTTTCTCGGACAACAAAAACCACAGTGGAAGCCGCCGCGTGTGGCTGACACGCAAAAGTGCATCCGCGCCGGCGGCAAACATAATGATCTGGAAGACGTCGGGCTCGACACGTATCACCACACGTTTTTCGAGATGCTCGGCAATTGGAGCTTCGGTGATTATTTCAAGAAGGAAGCAATTGAGTGGGCGTGGGAATTACTCGTCGAACGCTGGAAGTTTCCGGCACAACGGCTTTACGCGACTGTTTACAAGCCCGGTCCCGGAGAACCGAGCGAGTTCGACCAGGAAGCATACGAGCACTGGGCGCATTTGTTTCGCGAAGCCGATCTGGATCCAAAGATTCACGTTCTCAGTAGCGGTAAGGCAGACAATTTCTGGATGATGGGCGATACCGGCCCGTGCGGACCGTGCTCGGAAGTGCATGTCGATCTTACTCCGGACGGCGACACCCGCGGCGCTCTCGTGAACAAGGAAGACCCGCGCTGCATCGAGATTTGGAATTTGGTGTTCATTCAGTTCAACGCGAATCCCGATGGCACATTCACGCCGCTCCCCCAGCGTCACGTCGATACCGGAATGGGTTTCGAGCGCGTGACCGCAATCATTCAAGGCACAAACAATTTCACGGATTTCTCCGGAACGATTTCAAATTATGACACCGACATTTTTAGCCCGATTTTCGATGAGCTGGAAAAACTGAGCGGCAAAAAATATGAATCGACATTGCCAATTGTAGGGCAAGCGCATCGCTTGCCGGGACCAGAAGAAGGCAGCCGGAGCGGCCGCCCTACAAATGATCCCGAGCAGGAAAAGATCGACATCGCTTTCCGTGTCATTGCCGATCATATCCGGGCACTCTCGTTTTCGATTGCCGACGGAATCATTCCATCAAACGAAGGCCGCGGTTACGTTTTGCGTCGCATTCTTCGTCGTGCTGTTCGTTACGGGCGCACGCTCGGATTCCACGAACCCTTCTTCTTCAAACTTGTTGATATCGTTGCAAAAACCACGGGCGACGTCTTCCCCGAAGTCAGCGCGTCGCAAGAAACGATTAAAGAAACAATTCGGCGCGAGGAAGAGGCGTTTAACAAGACACTCGATAAAGGGATTGAGCTTTTTGAGCGCGAAATCGCGGCCGGTACTTCGACAATTTCAGGAGCCTTTGCGTTTCGCTTGTATGATGAGCAAGGCTTTCCGCTTGATCTGACTGAACTCATGGCGCGGGAGCGCGGTCTCACCGTCGATGTGGCTGGGTTTGAGAAATTAATGGAGCAACAGCGCGAGCGCGGACGCAAGGCCCAGAAGAAGGAGGAAATCAGTATCGAAGAAGGCGAGCTACAAGCTGCACCGACGAAATTTCTGGGATACGATTTTTTGGAAACCGAATCGGTTGTGGAAACGATGTTACGCGGCAAGAAGCCCGACGAACTCAACATCGTTCTAGATCGAACGCCTTGTTATGCCGAGATGGGGGGTCAGGTCGGGGATCGGGGATTACTGCATGTTCCGGGGCATGATTGGACGGAGGTTGGTCAGTTGCGCATAATCGACACGCAAAAGCGCGATGACGTTTTTGTTCATCGGGCCGTGCTTGCGGACGGCCGCGCGCCGGAACCAGGCGAGGCCGTGCGCATCTCGGTGGATGCTGATCGGCGCAAATTGATTCAGGGACATCATACTGCGACACATTTGCTCCACTGGGCGTTGCACGAAGTTGTCTCGCGTGATGCCTCGCAAAAGGGTAGCTACGTTGGCCCTGACAAATTGACGTTTGATTTTTCAAGCGCGGCATTGACGAAACAGCAGGTGCGCGATGTGGAAAAACTGGTGAACGAAAAGATCGCCGAGAACGCGCCCGTTTCCTGGACGGAAATTCCGTACGCGCAGGCGAAACAACGAAAGGACATCATTCAATTTTTCGGTGAGAAATACGGCGACACCGTTCGTGTTTTGCAGGTCGGTGGAGCCCCCCGCGCGCTCAACGGTTACTCAATGGAGCTGTGCGGCGGCACGCATGTGAAATCGACAGATGAAATCGGTCCGTTTCGAATCGTGAGGGAGGAAGCGATCGCAGCCGGAATTAGGCGCATCGAAGCGGTTGCAGGCGACGCAGCGGGCAGCTGGGCGAAGCAGGAAGCTGCGCGTCAGCAGGGGAAGTTTGAGGCTCTCGCGCGCAAGAAACCTGACATTGCGGCGCTGCCTGCTTTTAAAAGCAACGCAACTACACCTGAAATGCTGCAACAAATCGATGCTCGTTTAGCGCATCTCGAAAACCTCGAAACCGGAGTTCGTGAATGGGAAAAACAAAGCGCCAAAACGTCCGAAGGGGAACTGAGGAGCCGGGCCGCTCAAATCGCGAATGAATTGGTGGTGTCGCACGCAGGAAAAAATTTCTGCGTCGCCGAAGTGCAAGACGGAGGCGGTAAACTTCTGCAGTCCGTCGCCGATGGGTTGAAGTCTAAATTCAAGGGCCCGATTTTTCTCATCGGCGCAGCGCATGGATCGGTCGCGTTAGTCGCATCCGTCCCAAAAGAGATGACGTCGAAATTTCAGGCGAACAAATTGATCCAGCAGATCGCGCCAATCGTAGGCGGAAAAGGCGGTGGCCGCCCAGAAAACGCGCAAGGCGCCGGCAAAGATGCAGGCAAGATCGGGCAGGCGCTTGCCAAAGCGAGAGAACTTCTCAGTTAGACTCGAGATGAGAGTCTAGGGCGCACTCACGCTCGGCGTGCGCGCGTGTTTCACCAGCGGCTTCGCGTTTTTGCCGTTTAAATCCATGCGATAAATCGATGGCTCGTTTTCTTTTTCCTTTTGCATGATGCAAAGAAATTTGTCGCCAGTCAGCCAAAACGGTTCCCAAACGAAATCATCCTTGCCCGTGACGCGAACGGCCTTGTCAGCGCTGAGGTCCAACTTTTCGATCGCGGGCTGCGGACCATCCCAGTTTTTTCGCTCGTGCTCGGAGCCGCAATCGACATCCATCAGCAGGGCCTTGCCATCCGGCGAAACACTAAATCGATCGCCGCCGTTCATACTCGCGTCAGTCAAGATTTTCGCGAGTTCCCATTTCTTCAGAACGTTTCCATCGAGATCGATCTGGTAAATATTGTCGAGATCGTGACAGAAAATTGATTTGCCGTCGCGCGCCCATTCCGGCGCGCCGAACGCTTCACTTTTCAGCCCGGCATTTTTCACAAAACGAAAACCGGAGCCGTCGGCATTCACGACACCGAGATGCCATTCCTTCTCCGCCATGATAGAGAAGGCGAGTTTTGCTCCATCCGGCGACCACGCCGGGCCGAAACAGTTGTCGCTCGGGATGTCTTTTAGAACTGTGACTTTGCCGCTGGCGAGATCGGCAACGGCGATATGACGTTCGGGGCCGGGTCGTGTCTTTGCGTCGCCTTCGGTATTGAACGCGATGCGTGTGCCGTCCGGCGAAATTTCCGGCAATGCACCGTCGGCGATTTTCTTCGGGTGCTTACCGTCGACGTCGGCAACGAAGATATTCTCGCCATGTTCATACGCAAGTTTGCGCTGTGCCGCATGGCTGACCATTGAAAACGCGACGCAGAGAAAGATCGCAAAACTTAGTCGTTTCATGCTTACAACGTACTAACGGATGGAAAACGCGCGTTCTTGATCACACGTTTCAGATTTTTCCCATCAGCAGACATTCGATAAATCGAGTCTTCCTTTTCGCCGGCGGCGCGGCTGAGAAAAAGAATGTTGTCGTTGTCGATCCAAACCCCGTCCCAGCCGAAGAGTTTTTTCGGTGTCAGCCTGGTTGCTTTTTGCGATTGCAGATCGAACGACCAGAGCGCCGGCAACGGCCCGTCCCAATCTTTGCGGCCAGATTCTTCGCCCATGTCGATGCTCAAAAGCAATCGCTTGCCGTCTGGTGAAACGTCAATCCGCCCGTCGCCGCTCATATCGCCTTTCGGCGCGATCTTACTGATCTTCCATTGCGCGCGAACCGCGCCGTCGAGTCCGGCTTGATAAATGTTCGTCATGTCCTCGCAAAAAACTGATTGACCGTCGCGCGCCCAGATTGGCGAGTAGCGGGTCACTTCATTTTGAACACCTGGCTTCAGCACATGAAAATTCGTGCCGTCTGAATTGATGGTGACGAGATCCCAGACTTCGTGCGGACGGGTGGTGAAAAGGATCTGTTTCCCGTCAGCCGTCCAGCTTGGGTAATACGAATTGTCGCTCGGGACGTCCTTAAAGACGTTCACCTTACCGGTCGCGACCTCTACCACGGCGATGTGGCGCACGTAAGTCGTGTCGCTCGTTTTTTCGACAGTGTTGAACGCGACGCGAGTTCCGTCAGGCGAGATTGCTGGAAAAATCCCGTCGGCGATCTTTTTCTCATTGGTTCCGTCAAGGTTGGCGATGTAGACGGCGTTATTGCGCTCGAAAGCGATCTGCCGATCAGCGGTAAACGCAGTGGCAGAAAGGCCGGCTAAAGCGAAACCAAGTGAAATTATTTTTTTCACGGCAATACCAGGGTAACGAAAAAAGTCGCAGCGAGAGCGGCCACGAGCACGATTAGATAAACAAATCCGCCAAAAAGGAATTTGAAAATGCTGATGAACCAGCCCTGTCGATAAACTCGGCGGATCGACAAGAAAATTTGCACGACGAACGCGATCCAGAGGAGCGCGATGATCCAGCCCGCGATCGGACCCGGGGCCATGCGAATGAGTCCAATTGTCGCAAGCACGATTAACATAATTGCGGTGTAAGCGAATGTGTGGATATGGAGCGCATAAATCAGATGATCGATATAAAAGATGTGCCGCCGGATATACAAAAGTTTCAGCACAAAAGCGAACAGCGGGATACAGCAAAGCATCATATAAGGCAGGTTGCTGAAGAGCGTCGCGATAAACAGCCCCATCTTTGTTCCATGCTCGCCCATTTTTTCCTTGGCTCGCCCCTCGATCCAGCGCTCGAATGGAGTCGCGGATTTCGCCTTCGAATCGAAAACCACAAACGGTCGCTCGCCAATTTTACCATATTCGACCCTCTGCTTACCGGCTTCCGGCGCAGGTGAAGGCGAAACTACAGATGGTGTAGGCGAGGGCGCTGGCGAAGGTGAAGACTCCCGCAATAATGCCTCCAATTCCTCTCGCGCTGCAGGCGGCAAATCTGTTTTCTTTAGGTCGGCTTCGAGTTCTGCTCGATCTTTTGGACCAAGTTTTCCCGGCTCGAAACGTAAGTCTCTCGCCCCATAATTTACCGCAAAGAAAAATAAGATGCTTGCGAGTAGATACAGGCGCAGCGGATTCACATAGCGGACGCGTTTGCCGGCAAGAAATTCGTTTGTCAGCCGCCACGGTTTCAAGATGAGCAGCGCAATCGTCGCGAAGAACTTCGAGTCCCAATTCAGGAATGAGTCGAGCACATCGGTGATAACGTGGCGGAAGGAGCGGCGGTAATCGACGGCCGCTTGTCCGCATTGCCCACAGTAGTGGCCGGTGAGTTGTGCGCCGCAATTCTCGCAATGCGTCAGTCGTCGAGGCCCATCTTTGCTTCGGCGGAACCAGCGTCGGTCCGGCGTACCGTCGATAGCGGTGATCGCCGTGTCACCGAGGATAATTTTTGCCGGTTCATGGGCCATATGATTGCGAGGTTACAAAAAGATTTTCTCTGCGTCGACTTCCCAGCTTCTGCTCGTTCGTCTTGCGTCCTTGAGATCGACATCCAAAGCTTTGGATTGACCAGGCGAACTGGTTGGTGAGACGATTTCGCGCCGTGGCACTTCAATTGTTCAGAACGAAAAGTCCCGACCTTTTGATCGCCGAAGCGGAGGCGCCTGAGCGGCAAATGAAACGCACGCTCAATGCTTTCGATCTGACCTGCATTGGAATCGGTGCGATTATCGGCACAGGAATTTTCGCGCTTATAGGCACCGCAATCGCTGGTCAGACTTTCCCGACCCGGCTCGAGACGCCCGTTCTCAACTTCATTCAAGCATGGCTTTCTGGAGCGGACGTGGTTCTGGGACGTGCCGGGGCCGGTCCGGCGGTAGCGATTTCCCTATTCGTCGCCGCACTGGCGTGTGGTTTCGCGGCGCTCTGTTATGCCGAGCTGGCATCGATGATTCCGGTTTCCGGATCGGCTTACACGTATTCCTACGCGACTCTGGGTGAGATCGTGGCTTGGATCATCGGCTGGGACCTAATTTTGGAATATGCCGTCGGCAACATGGCGGTAGCGGTTGGTTGGTCGGGTTACTTCGTCAAGCTTTGCGGCAGTCTTTTCGGACTCAAGTTTCCAATCTGGGCGGTGAATGATTATCGCACCGCCCGCGATCTGATTGCGAAAGGTGGCGACACGCTGAACGATTTTTCTTCGGCAACGATGCCAATTATTGCTGGTCATCCAATCGCAATAAATATTCCCGCGCTGCTGATCGTTGCGGCGGTAACGATTCTTTTGATTTATGGAATTCGCGAGAGCGCCCGAACAAATACGTGGATCGTGATTACAAAAGTGGCCGTCGTTGTCTTCTTCATTTCGTTTGGCGCTTTCATGGTACATCCGACGAACTGGCATCCGTATGTCCCGAATGGCTTCGCCGGTGTTATGAGCGGTGCGGCCATCATTTTTTTCGCGTTCATTGGCTTCGACGCAGTGTCAACAACCGCTGAAGAAACGCGCAATCCGAAGCGTGATATGCCGATCGGCATCATCACGAGTTTGATCATTTGCACGCTGCTTTATGTGCTGATGGGGACGGTTCTGGCCGGCATAAAAAAATACACGATCTATCTGGGCGATCCCGCGGCCGCAGCCACTGCCTTCGCCAGCCAACCATGGGCGGAGGCATTGGTCAGCGCAGGGGCGCTGGCGGGGATGACTTCGGTGTTGCTCGTGTTTCAGCTCGGGCAGCCTCGCATCTTTATGGCGATGGCGCGGGATGGCCTGCTTCCACAATATTTCTCAAGAATTCATCCGCGCTTCCGCACTCCACACGTGACAACGATCTGGACCGGCGTTGTCGTTGGTGGAGTAGCGATGCTGACTGACATCGGCTCACTCTCAGATCTGACGAACATCGGAACATTGTTCGCCTTCATTCTTGTCTGCATCGGCGTGGTCGTTTTACGCCGTACAGATGCAGGGCGACCGCGGCCGTTTCGTGTGCCACTCGTCCCGATATTTCCGATCGTCGGCGTAATCTTCTGCTTGGCGCTTATGCTTAGCCTGCCGATTCTGACGTGGATTCGATTCTTCGTTTGGCTCGCGGTTGGCCTGCTGATTTACTTTTTTTACGGCGCGTGGCACAGCAAGCTTCGCGGCGGCATCGACGCCGGCATTACCGAAGACATTCCGCCGCCGCTAATTAAGACTTAGGTGGTGTGGTGTGCGCTGTCCTCAGCGCATTTAGGGCGCACGATCCCTGCGTGATCCATTGTCCGCTGAGACAGCGGATGCTACAGCAATCAGCAACTCACGCTGCTTGCTGCGCGTGAGAAATTCTGTCGTCGACTTCCAGCCAATCGAACGTTGTCGTCTTCCCCGGGTCGAGCCCCAGTTTCCTGGTTTGTTCGATGAAAAACTCTCGCTTCTCCAGATCGTCGTGAAGACTGCTGGCTTCTACTTTTTCGCTCCAGCGTTTGATTTCCGACGGGGTTTTCTTCTCACCGATGCGATTGAGCCATTCGACCATTTCCTCCTCGCTGGCGCCTTGCTCGATTTGAGCTCTGAAATCTTCGCCTCTTACACCTTTAAATCCCAAGAGCGTGCGATCGAGCGGACAGTCGAAATGATATTCGCCAATGTTCCCAGCCACCAGCGCGCGGCATTTGTCGATGGTCCGACCCAAAATGGCGTAGCCACCCACACGCATGCGCGGACTGCGCGGCGGTTCCTTTGTTAAATCCTTTCCCGTGACTTTCCTTTTCATACTTCAGTTGTTTCGAATAAGAGGCGGGATCCGGTCGCAAAGTACCCCGACAAAGTTCAGGCGCCCTTACGTCGCTGTCATTCCGAGCGCAGTCTAGGAATCTTCCGAACCATGAGGAATAATTAGAGATGTCCCGACTCCGCTCTACATGACAACAAACCGAACTCGTCGATAGTTCAACATGGTCAAAGTTTCGGTCAAATACACTGGCGATTTGCATTGCGACGCGACACACGGACCTTCGCAGTCGAAAATTTCCACCGACGCGCCGGCTGATAACAAAGGCAAAGGCGAAGCGTTTTCGCCTACCGATCTCGTTGCCACAGCGCTCGCGACATGCATGACAACGACGATGGGAATCAAGGCGCAGGAGCTGGGCGTCGATTTGCGCGGTATGAGCGTGTCAGTGCAAAAGGAAATGTCGAAGGACGCTCCGCGTCGGATCGTTGGATTACCATCGGAGGTTCACATCCCGCTTCCGCCTGATTCGTTGCATCGCGAAGTCCTCGAACAAACCGCGCTTAATTGTCCGGTGCACAGGAGCCTTCCGACGGAGATCGAGCGTCCGACAAAATTTTTCTGGGAAGGGTAACTTTGGAGTGCGCGGACATCTCCGCGCTTTGAAAGCGGTCCGGCAGCTGCCCGGATCGCCGCACTCCAAAAAGTTTGCGCTACCCGTACAGCCACTGCACGTAATCGCGCACGCCCTCTTCTAACGGGAAGCGTGGCTCGTAACCGATCGCGCTGCGCACATTCGTGAGATCGGCCTGCGTGAAGTTTTGGTAATGCGCGTGCGGATTATCGATGTAATCGGGCTGAAAATTTGTGCCGAGACGTTTGTTTAGAACATCGACGAGTTCATTAAACGAGCGCGCCTGACCGGAACCGAGATTATAGATCCCGCTGGCCTGCGCATTGAGCGTGCGGATGCTGCCTCCGACAGCGTCCTTAACGTAAACGAAGTCGCGCTTTTGCTCGCCATGTTTGAAAATGCGCGGCCGCTGGCCGGCCTTCATCTGTTGTGCCAGATGATAAACCATGCTGGCAGGCACGCCTTTGTGCGCTTCGCGTGGCCCATAAACATTGAAGTAACGCAGGCCGATAATGATCCAATCAGGCGACTCAGCAGCAGCGCACCTCGCAATGTTGTCCATTATTGCTTTTGAAAACGAATAGACGTTCGCCGGCGCGGCGCTGTTTGATTCGACGCTCACTTGGGTGGCGGCGCCGTAGATGGACGCCGAGGAAGCGTAGATGATTCGAGTTTTGGTCGGCCGCGCAAAATTCAACAGGCGCCTGAAACTTTCGACGTTGTCGTGGACTTGTTCGAACTGGTCATGATTAGTTGTGTCGGTGATTGACGCGAGATGAAAAACGGCGTCGAACTTCTCATCGCCGAATTGGTCTCGCCAATCGAGTGTCGCCAGATTTTGCGCCACAAGATCGCCGCGATAACCCGTGAGATTCTTGAAATTACCAGAGCGAAAATCGTCAATTACTGTCAGATGTGCGTCCGGAAACTTTTCCTGCAATGCCAGCGTGAGATTCGAGCCAATGAATCCGGCGCCGCCGGTGACAACTAAATTCGGAGAAGGGTGCAATTTTGGAAGAGTATAAATTGGCGAGAATAGATAAATCCTAGGCAGGCAAGCGCAAGCAGCGAGTTAAGGTAATCAAAAATGCGGTTCGAAACGCGTTATACTTACAATTTCATCAAGCGATTTCTTCCCTCTGAATGCCGACGTATCCTCGAGGTCGGCTGTGGCACAGGTGAGCTGGCGGCTCGCCTATCGAAAGACGGATACTCTGTTGTAGCGATCGACACCGACCGCGATTCTGTCGCCGCTGCGCTCCGGCTTGATGTCAACGCGCGCGTCGCGACATGGCCGGATTTTGTTCAGGGCCAGTTTGATGCAGTCCTGTTCACACGCTCGCTCCATCACATTCATCCGATCGATGAATCGCTGAGACACGCAGCGGACAGCTTGGCGAATGGCGGACGCATCATCGTGGAAGATTTCGCGTACGAGTCTGCCGATGAGAAGACATTGCGATGGTTTAGGAGCGCGATCCGTTTGCTCGAAGCGACGGGTTCGCTCGTCATGAGCGAAGAGTTCCTGGGCAAGGTACTATCAAAAACCGAGACGTTGAACGCGTGGCGAGAAAACCACGAGACTGAATTGCACAAAGCCGCGGAAATCGACGCACAACTTGAAAAGGTTTTTGAGCGCGTCATTAGAGAGAATGCGGCGTATTATTTTCGATACATCGCCAACGCGATCACTTCGACCGACAAACGCGACGCGGTTGTTCACGCCCTTGCCGCGCAGGAGGAAACGCTCGCGGCCGACGGTTCCATTGTCCCACTGGGTCGGCGGTTTGTGGCTGAGCGCTAAATAAATCTTGCGTCCCCGAGCGCGAGGCGCTACTCCTCGGTCCTAGTTCTTTGCGAGCTTGGAAAAGTGGGTCGGCGCAAGAAATCCCGTGAGAATCGGGAGCAGTTGCGCTGCTGTAACTGGATACGACTTCCCATTGGGCCAATCCCCGAAAGTTTCGGAGGTGAAGGCGGGAAGAAGGTGCGTGCCGCACAGGCATCATACGCCAGGAGCCAGAATATTTGTCCGGTCCACCTCATTCGGCTGTTGTAGCCGCGGTCGATGACCGCGGTCGGGATCAAACGATCCCGACTACACCGAAAAAACTTCTTCGCAAAAAGAAGAATGAGAGCTGGGCGATGCGGCCTCGGCCATACAAGTCCGACTCTCTGAGTTGGAGGTGCTTTGTATGCGAAATCGTCCAGTTTGGTTTTTTCCGGTGAGCACACGCGTCTCGCGTGTTGGCGACGGTGTCTCGCCGTCGCGAACTTTTCTGGTTTCATGCCACTACTTACGATCCGCGTTTTTAGGAAAGCCTGTTTCGGCGCGACGCCGAAACCAGCACGCGAGACGCGCGCGCTCCACAATTCGGTTCGGTGCGCTACTCGTTTTTGCACCAGTCGTTTGCCTAGGGCAGGGAGCCCTGCCGACTCCTTCGCCGGACGAAGCGGAAGCTGAGCAGGTGATCGTCTCGGCAACGCGTTTTGATATTCCGCTCGATCAATCACCAGCGAGTGTGAGCGTGATTACCTCAGAAGATCTCGAACAAAAACAAATCGAACGTGCGAGCGATGCACTTCGCGAAGTGCCTGGACTCGCCGTGGTCCAGACTGGAACTGCCGGCCAATTAACATCGGTTTTCATTCGTGGTTTGCGCAGCGAACACACACAGGTGCTGCTCGACGGCATTCCGATCAATCAAGGTCTGCAGGGCGCATTTAACTTTGCCGACCTTACCACCGACGATATCGACAGGATTGAAGTCGTGCGAGGACCGCAGAGCACTTTGTACGGGCCTCGCGCGCTCGCGGGCGTGATTCAAATTTTCACAAAACAGGGCACAGGCACACCAGGCATCCTGTTCGCTGCAGAAAGCGGCTCGTACGACAGTTTTCGCGAATGGGCCCAGAGCGATGGGAAAATCGGGGAGTTCGATTATTCAGTTGGCGCGAGTCGTCTCGACACCGACAACGCGCGTCCAAACAACAATTACCGCAATACCGCTGCAATCACCGACATTGGCTGGTCGCCGAACCCGCCTTCGCCTGGGACGGGCTCCGCCGCGGCGAGCGACCTACTGCGCGTCGGCAGTTTGTTTACTTACTCTGTGAGCGACACCGGAAATCCAAACACAATTTTCGATCCCCGGCCGATCGACCATTTTCTCACAGAACGTTGGTTGATTGGACCGCACATCGATTGGAAAACGACCGACTGGTGGGAGCATAAATTTATTCTCAGTTATGACCACGAGCGGCAAATCAATGACCCAAACGAGGACGGATTTGTCGGCCCGACCAGGGCGCTCTTCGAACGCATGCAAATCGATTATCAAAACGATTTGCGCCCAACCTCGTGGCTGACCCTGACTTCAGGATTTTTCTATAGCCGTCTCAACGCAGGGCAGGAGCGCCCGTTCGTTCTGCAAATTTTCGGACCGCAACCAACATTTGTAAGCGATCATACTCAGGAAGTCGCTGGATTCTTGCAGGCGACGCTGACACCGGTCGAAAATTTGATCCTCGTCGCCGGCGGGCGCTTCGATCACTTCAATCAGTTCGGCGGAGTATGGACTTATCGCGTTGCCGGCAGTTACAAGATCGACAAGACGAACACGACGTTGCATTCCAGCGTGGCGACGGGATTTAGTCCGCCAAGCAGTCAGGACAAGATTTTCGGAAACAATTTCGGACTGAAACCAGAACGAGATCTCGGTTGGGATATTGGTGTCAGGCAGGAGCTTTGGGACAATCACATCACGGCGGGCCTGACTTATTTTCACAATGACCTCTCGAACGTGATCGGATTTAACGGCCTTTTCCAAACGCTCAACCTCGGTGCGGCCGAAACACAGGGGCTCGAAGCCGAATTACACGCGCAGCCGATCCGCGATCTCGTGTTCACGGCGAGTTACACGTATTTGGAGGCGGAGAAGACTTCCTCGAAAGACGTTTCGCAGTTGCAAGGTGCACGTCTGCCGCGTCGGCCACGTAATGAGATTTACGCGTCGGCTTCATATTTTTGGTGGAAAAGATTGCGCACAACGGTCGAAGCCAAGTTCGTGAACGCACGAGAGGAACTGAATTTCGGCGGCCCAAATTTCGACATCGAAGATTATTCGTTCGTGAACATCGCGGCCGAATACGAATTGAACGCGCACCTCTCGATCTTCGGCCGGATCGACAATTTAACGGACGAACAGTACTCCGAAGTGTTTGGTTTCCCCGCACTGGGTCGCGCCGCGTATGGCGGCGTGAAACTTCGATTTTAGCTGGCCTTGTCATTGTCAGCGAAGTCGAGGAATCTCTTACCGGATTTAGAATGACTCCGGTTTTTTATTTGATTGTCGGATTGATTGGCGGCGGCCTGCTCGCCGTTGTCGTCTTTTTTTTGGCCAGGCGCCCTAACAGGGGCAGCGTTTTTGATGCTCAGACAGAACTCGTCCGACGATTGGAAATGATCGATCGCGGGTTGCGCGATGAATTTTCACGCAATCGCGAGGAAGCAGGCGCGGCCGCGAAGAATCAGCGGGAAGAATTGACTACGTCGCTCGAAGGTGTGCGATCTGCTGTCGACGTTCGACTGAGGCAATTGCAGGAGGACAACGCGAAACAGATCGACAAGATGCGCGCAACCGTGGACGAAAAGTTGCAGGGCACATTAGAAAAACGCCTTGGGGAATCGTTCAAGCTGGTGAGCGATCGGCTCGAGCAAGTGCATCAAGGGCTAGGCGCAATGCAGCAACTGGCGAGCGACGTCGGCGGACTACAGCGTGTGCTTACTAATGTTAAAACTCGCGGCGGCTGGAGCGAATGGCAGCTCGGAGTTCTGTTGGAAGAAATGCTGACGCCAGATCAGTTCACCAAAAACATGAAGACGCGCGACGACACCGATGAGCGTGTCGAATTTGCAATCAAGTTACCCGGCGATGAGAACGGCGCGCCGGTGTGGTTGCCGATTGACGCAAAATTTCCGATGGAACATTACGAGCGTCTCACAGCCGCGCAGGAAAATGGCGACCCTGGGGCAGTAGAAGCAGGAATCAAAAGTTTGGAGACCCAGTTGAAGCGGTGCGCGAAAGATATTTGTGAGAAATACATCAATCCTCCAAAGACAACGGATTTTGCGCTCATGTTTCTGCCAAGCGAAGGACTTTACGCGGAAGCGATTCGTCGCGTCGGCCTGGTGCAAAACGTGCAGCGCGATTGCCGGGTCACGTTTGTTGGGCCGACAACGCTCGCTGCGTTGCTCAACAGTTTGCACATGGGTTTTCGCACGCTGGCGATCCAAAAGCGATCGAGCGAAGTCTGGAACGTATTGGCAGCGGTGAAGACTGAGTTCGGAAAATTCGGTGAAGCGTTGTCAGCAGTGAAAGAGAAAATCGATCAAGCTTCAAGGAAGATAGAAGACGTCGACGTTCGCTCGCGTGCTATCACAAAAAAATTGCGCGTTGTCGAGGAATTGCCGTCGAATCCGCAGCCACTGCTGAAGGATCTTTTGCCCGCTGAGGAGGACGAAGGTGTCGGTGAATGAGCGGCATCAAGCACATGAAGACCGCCTTGGTCACTGGCGCGAATAAGGGGATCGGGCGCGAAGTTGCGCGTCAGCTCGCCGTCAAAGGATTTCACGTTTTCGTAGGTGCGCGGAATCATGAGGCCGGACTTAAAGCAGCGGATGATATCGCAAAAGAGAGCGGAAAGGTGACCTTTCTAAAGATCGATGTAGCAGATAATTCTAGCGTCGCCGCCGCTGCGAGTGAGTTTTCAAAGATCAGTGACCGCCTCGATGTGTTGGTAAACAATGCCGGAATTATTGTTGATGGCGATGACGCGATCTTAAAAATTACCGATGAGGTATTACGAAAGACCCTGGAGACGAACACGCTTGGTGCGCTGCGGGTGACGCGTGCGTTCGTGCCTTTGCTCGCAAAAAGCAAAGCGCCCCGTGTGATTAATGTCTCCAGCGGTGGCGGGCAGTTGACCGGCGGCGCGGATGGCTGGTCACCGGCTTATTGCATTTCTAAGACTGCTCTTAACGGCATCACATCGCAGCTCGCGGCGGCATTGCCGAAATTTGCGATAAATTCGGTCTGTCCAGGATGGGTGCGCACAGACATGGGGGGCCGGGGCGCGACGCGCTCGGTGGAGGAAGGCGCGGATACGATTGTGTGGCTCGCGAGCGATGCGCCGCAGGAGCTTACTGGGAAATTCTTGCGGGATCGCAAGGAAATTCCGTGGTGATCGCCTTGGAGTGCGGCGACATGTCGCCGCTTGTGAAAGCGCGGACATGTCCGCGCAGTCCAAACTACAGCACTTCATTCCATTTGCTCTGGTCTTTAAGCATGATCTCGCGGAGGAGGCGAATGGGCGGCATGCCGTGGTTGAGCAGCTCGTTATGGAATTTTTGCAATGAGAACTCGTCGCCTTGTTGCGCCTTGTAGTCATCGCGCAGTTTTAGAATCTGCAATTTGCCGAGCGTGTAATTGAGATAACCGGGGTCAAACGTGCCGCGCATCGCCTCCTGGCGCGCCGGTTTTTCCTCGTAGTAACAATTGTCCTGGAAAAATTTCGTTGCTTCATCGATCGACATGTTTTGCGTGTGCATTTTGATCGACACACACAACCGGCATAAACGCAGCAGCGCTTCGTCGGCTTGAGCCATTCGATATTTGGCCGCGCGTTTCACCTCGTCGTCGCTCGGTGTCTGGCTGGTCGGGCTGCCGAATCCTTCGTCGAGCATCATTTTTTCGCAGTAATGCGCCCAGCCTTCGACAAACGCGTAGCTGCCGAAGATTTTTTCCACCTTGGTGGCTGGTGATGCGTTCAGATGCAGGAACTGTACATAATGGCCGGGATAAGCTTCATGGATCGAAACGACGTCGGACGTGTAATAATTGAAAGCGGTGAGCCATTCCTGCTTTTGTTTCTCCGGCCAATTGGGTTCTGTGGGCGTGACGTAGTAATACGCCTCCGTCGCGCGTTTCTCGAATGGACCGGGCGTGTCCATCGAGGCAAAAGACGTCGCGCGCAGATATTGAGGCGTTTCTTTCACTTTCGCGCGAACATCCGACGGGATGCCGACCACGTGACGGCTCAAAACGTACTTGCGAATTTTGTCGAGATCTTTGGCGACATCCGGGATGAGCTTGTCCGGCGTCGGATGTTCGCTCTGAATTTGTTTGAAGACTTCAATCGGCGACTTGTTCGGATCAATCTTTTTCGCGGCCTCGGCGAACGCCTGCTGTTCGGTTTTTAGTTGCGCCATCCCGATCTCCAGAATTTTTTGTGGCGGAAAATCGACCAGTTCGGTCTGGGCCAGAAAGCGTCTGAATTTTTCTTCGCCCAAGGCAAAATCGAGCGACGCTTTCGGAAGTTTCTCCCGCTCCAACCACGCCGCGTAGTCGTTAAGCGCACTTGCAGCTTTGCGATTGACTTCTTGAAACGCAGATCGGACCTGTTCGTCCTTAAGTCCGCTGACAGCGGCGACGAGATCTTTTTTCAGAAAATCAGCCGAGCCTCTCGCGATCTGGACGGCAAGCTCTACAAAAGGCTTGGGAAGCTTTTCATTCAGGTTTGTTCTTGCTGCGATCAGAATGTTTGGGATTTGCGATTCGACTGCGACCAGGCTGCGAACACGATCCTCAAGCGGTGCAAAATTTCTTTTGATATAAACATTCACATCAGCTGCGCGCGCATACACCATGGGATTTCGCTCGAAGCTCGACATCTCCTGCAGTTCAAACAGGTCCCGCTTCACGGTAGCCTGGAGAATTCGTAGATCGATGGATTGTCGGGGACTCAGTTTGCTTGGATCGAACTTGACCAGGCGATCATCGAAGCGTCGCAGCCGGGAAAGTTCTGCGTCGAGCGCAAGGCGGCTGTAGTCAGTGATTTTTCCATCGTATTCGTGGAGGCCAAGAGCAGTTCCCTGAAGCGGATGAGCCGCGAAATACGTTTTGATGTATTCCTCAGCTACCGATTCGTACTCGGCGTCCTCTGTTTGGGCAGCGAACCCCGTGGCTGCGAGGTACAGCGCCAGCAGGATGAGGGCAAAGGAAGGGCGTATTGCGGCAAGCAGCCGCAAACTGCAGACTAGCAGACGGCGGTCCTCGGATGGATGGAGAAAACGGCTACTCATTTTGCGACTCTCAACTAAGACAGCACTTCGCGTTGGCCGTTGCTAAAAATTGCTCATGAGCGATGGTGGGACCGTTTCTCGAATTTTGGGTTGAAGGTTCAAATATGAGGCGCCTGGTGATTATGCCATTGCTGGTTTGTCTCGTACTCGGCGCTTTCCCGGATGTATTCGCGCAAGAGGCGCAGCCAGGAAAGACCGAAGAGGATGACGGCTACGCGCAGATTTCCATTTTCGCAAAGGCTCTGGAATTGGTTCGCCAGGATTACGTGGATGGCAACAAGACCAGCTATCACAATCTCATCACTGCGGCAATGAAGGGCATGCTTTCTTCGCTGGACCCACATAGCCAGTTCATGGACCCGAACGACTTTCGAGACATGCAGGATGACACGCGCAGCCGCTTCAATGGTCTGGGCATCGAAGTTTCGATGAAAAATGGGCTGCCTACCGTCGTCACAGCAATGGAAGACACTCCTGCGGCCAAGGCGGGCATCCTTTCAGGCGACCAGATCTTGCGAATCAACGGCATTTCCACGGAAAAAATGGATCTCCAAGATGCGATCAATGTTTTGCGTGGGCCTGCGGGCGCGAAGGTGACGCTTACTCTGCTGCGACCTTTGACGAAGGAAATCAAAGAATACATGCTGCAACGGGCGGAGATCAAAATCCAAAGTGTTAAAGGAGCACGGTTGCTCGACGCGGAGCTGACCGGCCCGTTCAAGATCGGTTATATCCGGCTGATTCAGTTTAACGAACCCACAGCCGAGGAACTATCAAAGGCGCTCGAGGATTTACAGAAGCAAGGCATGCAAGCGCTCATTCTCGATCTCCGTAACAATCCCGGCGGGCTGTTGAACAGCGCGGTCGATGTGTGCGCTCAATTTTTACCGCCTAACACAAAGATCGTTTCAACGCAGGGACGGGTCGCTTCTCAACAGCATGATTACTCGACTTCGGGCGTGAAAAAAGAGCGTCCCAATTTTCCGATGGTGTTGCTAGTCAACGAAGGCAGCGCAAGCGGCGCGGAAATCGTCGCCGGAGCGCTCAAGGATTTGCATCGTGCCGTGCTTGTCGGCGAGACCACGTTCGGAAAGGGTTCCGTGCAGAATGTGATGCAGTTGCCGGACGGTTCCGCGGTGCGTTTGACGACGGCGAAATACTATACGCCGAGCAAACAGGTTATTCAGGGCAATGGTGTTACGCCGAATATTAAGGTTGCCATGACTGCCGAGCAGGAGCGCTCTCTGTTTGCATTGCGCAATGCTGGGAATATTAAACCCGAGGACGAGAAAAACGTTATCAAGACGAAGGATCCGCAGATGTTGCGCGCAATCGACGCACTCAAGGGCGTTATGATTTACGCACAGCAGAGCGCGCCGAAAGCGGAAGCGGTAAAAAAGTGATTGTAGAGGCGCTCGCCGCAGCGAGCGCCTTGTTTTCATGTCGGCGGTTGGCACAACCGCCGCTACACCTATGAAAACCGTTCTCGCACTCGAAACCTCCTGTGATGAAACCGCCGTGGCAATCCTGCGGGGGCGCGACGGCGACTCCGGCCACGAATTGCTAGCCAGCGAAGTGGCATCGCAAATCGCCGCACACGCGAAATACGGCGGGATCGTGCCTGAGATCGCGTCGCGCAATCATCTGGTACACGCGCCGCGGCTGCTTGATCGCACCGCGAGTGCAGCCAAGATCGATTTGTCAAACGTCGCTGCGTTTGCGGCGACAAGCGGACCTGGACTCGCGAGTTCGCTCATGATCGGCGCATCGATCGCGAAGGGATTGGCGATCGGCTTTGGCAAACCGTATCTCGCAATTAATCATCTGGAAGGCCATTTGCTATCCCCGTTTTTTCGTGGAGCAGATCATGACGACACAATCAGACCGAATGTTTCGCTTATTGTGAGTGGCGGACACACCATGCTGGTTCGAGTGCATGCGCTCTGTGATTACCAGGTAGTCGGCCGCACAGTGGATGATGCTGCTGGCGAGGCGTTCGATAAAGTCGCTAAGATGCTCGGGCTCGGTTATCCGGGTGGTCCAGAAATTGAAGAGCTCGCCCGCGACGGTGATCCAAACCGTTTTGATCTGCCGCGCAGCATGCTCGGCTCGGAGAATTTCAGTTTCAGCGGATTGAAAACAGCAGTGCGATATTTGCTGCCGAAAATTGACGAACGCCGTCTGACACAGACGCCCTACAAAATGGATGAGCGCGTACTGAGTGATCTCTGCGCGTCATTGCAACAAGCAATTATCGACGTGCTTGTGATAAAGACGATCGCGGCAGCGCAGAAATACGACGTCGATCTGGTGACAGTGAGCGGCGGGGTTAGTTGCAATCAGGAACTGCGAAGACAGTTGCGCGAGACATGCGGTCGTAACGGATTTGAATTCAAGAACGCGGAGCCGTGGTTGTGCACCGACAACGCAGCGATGATCGCGTTCGCGGCGATGTTGCGGTTGCGGGCTGGATTTCAATCGAAGGTAACCGAGGAGATCGATCCGAATTTGGCGCTGGTATGAGCTAGGGCGCGACCGCTCGGGCGCGCCACGGACGGTTCGGCGAGCCGTCCCTACCAGTTCAGTAATCGCGCGCGAGCAGATAATTTGCCAGCGCATGTAGCGGTTCGGCATCGCTTTTGCTGAAGACCGACAAGGCATTGTGCGCTTGTCGGGTGAGTCGTTTCGCTTCGGCGCGCGATTTCTCCAGTCCAATAACCGCGGGGTAAGTCGCTTTTTTTGCTGCCACATCTTTGCCGGCGCTCTTCCCCAGTATCTCTGACGTCTGGGTGACATCGAGAATGTCGTCAATGATTTGGAAAGCGAGACCGAGCCGCTGTCCGAACGTCGTGATAGCAGAAAGTTTTCTGTCGTCCGCGTTGGCGCTCATCGCGCCGAGCCGCATTGAGCTTTTCAAAATGGCCGCGGTTTTGTTCTCGTGAATAAATTGCAACTGCTCGCGTTTGACATTCTTGCCCTCGGCTTCGAGATCGGCCACCTGACCGGCAATCAGTTTTTGGCTTCCCGCCGCCACTGCAATCTCGCGTAACAAGCTTGAGATATCGTAACGGCGCGTCGGTTTCGTCTTGGAGACAATTTCAAATGCTATCGTTAGCAGAGCGTCTCCGGCCAGCACGGCAATTCCTTCGCCGAACACTTTGTGGCATGTAGGGCGACCGCGGCGAAAATCATCGTTGTCCATACTGGGAAGATCATCGTGCACGAGCGAGTAGGTGTGGATGCACTCGAGCGCGCAGGCAAGAGGAAGCGCGTCATCAACGTTGCCGCGACAAGCTTCGGCCGTGGCGAGACAAAGAATCGGTCGCAACCGTTTTCCACCCGCGAAAAGGCTGTAACGCATTGCCTTGTGAAGCGTGGCAGGCTTCGTATTCGCCTTCGGCAAATAGCGGTCCAGGGCGCGGTCGATCTCTCTTTGGCGGGCCCGAAGATATGTTTTCAGATTCATTGCGCTACTCGACGTCGATTGTAGCGGCGCCCTGTGAATGTCGCAGTATTTTTTGATGCAAAAGTTCTCAATTCTTCTCTGACTTCGTGCACGGTCTCCCGAACAATATGCCATGTAACCGCGCTCAAATATTCTCAGCAGCTTCACTTGTGGCAGCCGGTTTCACGCGCATGGCAAGGAATGCGCCCAAGAGCAGAACAGCCGCGCTCCAAAGCTGAGCGTGAGTGAGGCGTTCGTGGAAAATCCACGCGGAAAGCGCCATCGCCATAGCGGGACAAAGAAGCTGCAGGGCTTGGGCCAGCGCGACTCCGATTTCGTGAATTGCTACATAATACAAAACGTGAGCAAGCGTGATGCACGTAACAGCGGAGATTATTAGAATGAGGTTGGCATGAGTGCCGGCGTGGATTGGTGTATCGATCCTGCCAAACGCGAGGGTCAGGGGAAACAGCAGTGCGGAAGTGATGAAGCTGATCACGCCAAAGCTGCGGATTGGCCCGAGTTGAGCTGACGGCCGTTTAATCAGAACACCGTAAAGCGCCCAGCAAAATGTTGCGGTAAAAGCGATAAACAATCCGGGCAATGCGATATGGCGGTCCTGCGATTGCGCGTTGGCTTGGAACCAAATCACACCGAACGCGCCAATCAATCCGAGTAACGTGCCTAGTTGAAATCGCCATTGCCGGACGACGAAGCGTTCCTCCGGGAAAAATGCGAGTGCCAATAGTGCTGTGAAAATGACGGAGGCCCGAGTGAATATCGCATACACGCCAGGGCCCATGTAGAAAAGAGCCATCACCTG